>Ga0247842_10002766_pt1 | contig 25121 bp, 32 predicted proteins | sample LaCruzMarch2015__3_FD_192411 | JGI IMG/M metagenome (GOLD analysis project Ga0247842, IMG submission 192411) | Freshwater microbial communities from meromictic Lake La Cruz, Castile-La Mancha, Spain - LaCruzMarch2015_19m | ecosystem: Environmental > Aquatic > Freshwater > Lake | place: Spain...
TGAAGATTTTGGGGATTCCCGATTTTTGTGCCATGGCCGTAATGAACTGAAATTCATCGTATAGTGCCTTTTCCTTGTGGGGCATGGATTGCCATTCCGTCCATCTTCTTATTTTTTTCATCTCATAAGATGCATTGTGTCCGCACAACACTTGGCAACCGAACGACGATTCTTTCAACAGCGGATTGATGGGGTTTCCGCATCGGGTGGGGTCAGTGCCGCCCTTGTCTTCGGCACTAAAGAACCGCCATTCGGGAGAATAGTCCAATGTGTTTTTGTAAATAATCGCACACTGGTCGTTGCTGCATGTGGGGAAACCGTCTTCCATAACCATAAGAGTGGAATTGCAGACATAACACAAATCGCCGTTTTCTTTTGCGACATCCACCACGAAATCTTTCATTTCCAGCACTTTTTCTTCTGTCTTATCCACAACCGTTTCATCCACCAACAATTCATCTACAGTCGATTCTGTCAAAGGCGGGAGATTGCTAAATGAATTCCACAGTTTTAGTTTTTCTTTGTGTGAATACACCTTTTTTATTTTTTTGGTCTTGTTGGTTCGTTTTGGTTCCGTGGTTGTCAGCATTTCAATTTAAGGATAATTATTTGTTTTATTTTTATTTCAATTTTATTGTTATATATCGTTATTGTATAACTGCTATAATGAATAATTTTGATGAACTCGCAAAAAATGTATCTCAACTTGGTGATGATATGGCAAAAAGTGGAATCGGAATCGATGCATCATCAGTTCTCTCGAATGTGGTTCCAACAAACACTATAGTGCCCTCGTCAGCGGCAGCCAACAACGCCGACATGAAAATGTCGCCGAGTGATTTGAAAATAATCATGGACCACATTGACACCGTTTTACTGAAATATTATCCTCCAGAAACAATCAGCAAGGCCATTTTCGAATACATTGATACATTGAAACCTTTGGGAGAGTTTGATGTCAATCGTATCATGTTGAATGCGGTTTTCAGTCAAATCAATTTGTTGTCGCAACCTTTGAATAATTATAAATTGATGATTCCATTGTTGAACAATCCCGAGATAATCACTATAGTAAATGGTGCCACTCTTTTAAAAAAACAAACACAATCTTTTGTGGATTCACTCAAAGAAAATGTTTTTTCAGACAATGAAAACATTGTTTCTTATCAAAAACAAATGGGGGGTGAAGGAACGACAGGTGAGACAACAGAAGGAGAAAAAATAGATGATGTTGTTCTAAAAAAAACGGAACGGTTGCTCCAAATGGATTTGCCAGACGAGAAAATATTGAACAAGTTCTATAGTTATATTGAAAATTTTTTCAAGGGAGAATCACCAGAAAAAACGAAAATATTCAATCATTTGACTGCCAAACTCGACGAATTCATTGATTCGCTTTTTACCAACAACACATTTCAAAGTTTGAAATTTCATAAATATTTGTTTTTAGCATTGTTGCAAAACAATGACATTGCCTCTAAAATAAACGCCATTACTTTTACTGATGACAATAACAAAATGGTCGAACTGTTAAAAACCACTTTTGAAAAATTGGTTGCGCCGCCGACCCCAATACCTCCTCAACAACCACCGACCCCGACCCCACCACCTACGATTGGAGGCAGCAAAAGACGCAAGAAAACATTGAACCGAAAGGAAAAGGGAGCGAAAAAACACAAGAGGACAATTAAGAAAAGGCGCATCCGTTAAACTCGTTTAAACGAACGAAACCTTTTTCTCAATTTTGTCAAACAAATCCTTGTCATACACCATACTGCCTGTCGGCTTGTATTTTTTGATGGGGGTGTATAGTGATTTGTCCTGTTTTTCTTTTGCCTGTTGTGCGGCGGCATTTGCCTCTTCTTGCTGCTGCTGTTGTTGTTGTTGCGTTTTTTTTTCGATTACATTTCCTTTCTCATCAAAAGAAACGCCTGTTTTGCGTTTGATTTCCGCCCGCATATAACTCGGCACAAAATTCTCCCAATTGACAAAGAGGGTGTTGGGATGAAGATAGCGAATGGCGAAACCATTTTCTTCCAATTTTGAAATGAGATAGGCGATGCAATGTCCTTTGTCATAGACGGGTTCGCCGAAAATGTATTCGGGCACTTGAAACCATATGAATCGTTCGTTGAGTTTTTGCTTTCCCTTGAGAGTAATTCTACGGTGAATTCGGTTGAGTATTTTGTTGAAAATCGACAATTGTTTTAAATCTCGGTTCTTCTTTTTTTCATACAATTCATCTATATTGACTTGCCTGACGGAGTCTTCTTCGTCCAACATTAAAAAACAAGAACTCATTTGCTTACTATAGTGCAAGAAAATTATAGCGTGTTTTTATCTAAATTGTTGCATTTTTTTAATGATTATTTTTGTGAAAAAAATTGATTATTAAAACGTAGTTTGATTGACACCATAGAAATGATTGAACAAAATGTCATTTTTACGCCGTTGCCCATACAAAATGAGCATTTAGCATCACCTTGCCTACCCCTTCAAGAAGGGGAGAAAAAATATAATGGTTTGTCTTTGGAAGAAATAAACATGAGAATTGAGGTTGAATTTTGCAATGAAACTTTTGAAGAATTAACTGACGCAAAACTCATGTCTCATTATATGAATTGTATTTCCGTTAAAAATAAAATTGAAACACTTGATAATATTTTGAAAAAACACAACATCAATGAAGAAACAAAACAAAATATTATACAGGAATATATGTTGAAATTAATACCAGCAGGAACGAAAGGTGTCATTCGAGGTAATAAATTCAATTGTATTGTCAAGCAAATGATTGAAAAAATGAAATTGGACACAAATAGGTTTGAAGTTTGTTTTGAAAAAAAATGTGAAAGTCATTTAACCGCCGAGATTCCAGACTGGTATATATTGGAAAAATCAACCAATAAAATTATAATTGGTATGAATCAGTTGGATTTATGGGGAGGAGGTCATCAAACCAACCGAGGGTCGAAATACATTGAAGATATAAAACACAACAATGAAAAAAGTAAATTATTGTGTGTGGTTTGCAATAAAATACAGTTCAAAAGTAAAAAAAACAAAGCATATAAATTATTTGAAATTGGTTTTGAAAACAATACACTGTGTTATGTAAATAATCTTCAAAACATTATTTTGTATTTTTATAATAGTGGGTTAAATTTACAAATTAATTCTTGTTTTGAAATGGATTTGGGACCCACCGTATTGTTAAATTCATAGGATATTGACGATAATTTTTTTATGTTGTCATTTACCGATTTTCCGTTTGTAAATTTTATGAAATAATGTGATTGAACACTTTTTTCAACTGTATTTGTGTCAATTGTTCCCGCATTTACACCAACTCGGCGAAATGAAATGTTAGGATTTTCTGTTTTTTTAACAAACTGAAAATGCAATGGTTTTATTTTTTCAACAGCATCACGACAATATGTTTTTTTCTCCCAAATTTGAAATATACATGGAACATCATGTTCAACACCATCAACCAAAAATGATTTATTGGGCAAATCTATTTCAAATAAAAGATGAAAGAGAAGAGGAATTTTATTCCTTAAACTTTCTTTTTTAAAACTTTTGGGCAACACAAAAGAAACACTGTCGCAAAATTCACAAGATTTTCTTATGAATTGAACCGCCAAGGAAGATTGACGACCAAATGGAGGATTTCCTATGACATGTATTTTATCATAAACACATTTTGTTGTATCGTGTTTGTATTCTAAATAATCTTGCCTTACAATTTCGTCATGTTCAGGTTCTAAATCGTAAAAAACATAATGGCTGGTCAATGATTTTATTGCTGCAATAAATGAACCATTCCCCGCACTGGGTTCAATAACCAAGTCATTGTTTGCATAAATTTGAATAGTTTGTTTAACATAATCCAAACACAAATCCACAATAGTGGATTTTGTGTAAAATTTATCTATGGTGTTTCGTGTTGAACCTTTGGTTTGTTTGGATTTCATCAGTTTGTGTTTGTTGTTGTCTATTTAAATTTATATTGTTTCAATCAATTTTTTATTATCGCACAAAATTGAAAAATAAATGAAGGCTTCGAGAGAAGCACCAAAAAATGACACTCTATTCTGGAAAAGATTTCAACGTGTTGCACAGCAAAAACGAGTTTTACAAATTGCTGAACGAGGATTGCGTTCATCATGATTTTACCTATCGTGATGGGTTGAATCATGATACGAATGCATTTGCCCCGAATGAACAATGCAAAGGCTGCGGGCTCTATTTCACCGAAAAAAACAATGTTCCCATGTGGATGCAAAACAAACGTTTTCTGTGCAGAGTTTTCATACCCGATGATTCCTACGTTTTCGTGGAAAGCAACAAATTCAAAGCCAACGCCTTCGTCTTGGATTTGAAAAACAAAATAGAAGTGGGTCAGTGGGAGGCATGGTCAGACCCAGACTATTGTGAAAAAGCCATGAAGAAAACCACAGCATCGTTGCAATTTGTCTTTCAAAACAACAAACAATTGTCTCCTTTACAAACAACCCAATACAATGGTTTCTGTGAAACTGCACTCAAATACAACGGCTGGATGGTGAAATACATAAGAGAGGATTGTCTAATGTATAAAAATGAAAAAGGAGACGATATAAGCACTATTGCAGTGAAGCAAGACGGCTTGGCTGTAGAACACATAAGAGAAAAATATTTGACAGCCAAATTGGTTGAATGGGCTGTCAAACAAAACGGCATGGCGATAAAACATGTTCCGTCCAAATATTGGTCAGCCGAGGTCTTTATGATGGCAATAAAACAAACGGGTTTTGCTTTGCAACATGTGCCGCCCGAATACATAACCGACGCATTGTGCGAGGAAGCCGTCAAAACAGATGCGTTGGCAGTGTTGTTGGTTTTAAAGCATTCACAGACTTTCACCATGTTTGTCAATGTGGTGAAACAGAACGGGCTTCTGTTGGCTCTGCCTTGTCTGCAGGAACATCAGACCTATGAATTGTGTATGTTTGCGGTTCATCAAAACAGCATGGCATTGCAACATGTGAAACCCGAGTTCATGACCTATGAACTGTGTTTACGGGCAGTCAAGAAAAATGGTTTGGCATTGCAACATGTGCTGCCCGAATTCATGACATACGAATTGTTTTTAACGGCCGTCAAACAAAACGGCATGGCTCTGCAATACGTGCCGACCGAATGGAGAACCCATGAATTGTTGTTGGAAGCCATGCGACGAAGCGGATGGGCATTGCAACATGTGCAACAAGAACAAAGAACACCCGAAATGGAAGAAGCGGCTCTCAAAAACGAAGGATTGGCATTGAAATTCATTGAAGACAAGACACCCGAATTGTGTGGATTGGCCATAACACAAAACATGAATGCAACCTATTTTGTTCCTTCCACTTATTGAATTTTGTAATTAACTATAACAACCAACACCTTTTTTATTGTGTCGATAAAAAAAATTGAAATGAAAAACAGTTGTAAAAACAATACACACACAGTATGACTTTTGTTTCTGGAAAAGAATTCAATCAAATTTTTGCCAATACTGAATTTTACAAATTACTAAATATTAGTTTTGTTCAGGATGGTTTTCAATATCAAAATGGGGTGAATACCAACATTGACTCTTCAAAACATTTTGACTTTACAGATAAAGAAAATATCTTTTCATGTTTGTACGAATCGCATTATTATATTTGCAGTATCACCATACCCGACGATTCTATTGTAAATGTGTGGGATGAGATGGATACACGATTCGGTGTTTCTGTAAAATATTTCAAAACAAATTCTTTTGTATTGGATTTAAACAACAAAATAAAAATCAGTGAGTTGAAAGAATGGTTGGACATTAATTTTTGCAAAAAAAATCAAATTTAACCCCAATAATTTGAAATTCATCGAAAAACAAACAAAAGAGTTGTGTGAAATGGCAGTGGAAAATAGTGGTTTTGCGGTTAGGCATGTTAATAATGATGAATTTTTAACAAAAGAATTATATGAAATGGCGGTTAAGACAAATTATCCGGCAATTCAATATGTTAAGAAAGAATTTTTAACTGAAGAGTTTTATGAAAATGCACTCAAATCCAATCCGTATAATTTGGTATATATTGAAAAACAGACAAAAGAGTTGTGTGAAATGGTTGTGAAAAATCATTGGCGTGCATTGCGACATGTTAAAGACGAATTTTTAACACCTGAATTGTATAAAATTGCTATAATGCAAGACCATAGAGCAATAAAATGCGTTAAACCCGAATTTTTAACAGAAGAATTGTGTGAAGCCGCAGCAAAATTAATGTAGATAGTTGTATAATTCCTTAAATTCAATACAAACATTTTTTATTGTGCCCGTAAACAAACATAAAGATATTGAACAACAAAACACTATAGTGTTATGTTTCTTACAGGTAAAGAATTCAATGAAATGTTTGCCGATAAAAGTTTTTATAAATTGTTGAATGATGATTGTGTTCATCATGATTTTTTATATCAAGACGGTTTAAACACAGACACACAAAAGCATGGAATAAATTTTATTGACAAAGAAAATATTTTCAACCGATTGAATGACAAACATTTATATTTTTGTGAAGTTAAAATAACTGATGATTCTTATGTATATGTTGAAGCATACCCTAATTCTCAACGCATAAAAAACTGCAAATCAAAATCGTTGATTTTGGATTTCAGTAAAAAAATGAAAATATGTGATTTGCCTGAATGGTCCAGTGAAACATTTTGCAAAGATTTTATTAAAAAATGTAGTTCCCCTTTTCATTAAAAACCAAACACGTGAAATGTGAAATGTGTATGGTGGCTGTTGAAAAATATGGTTCTGCATTGCAATATGTTCCAGATAAATTTTTAACCAAAGAGTTATGCGAAATGGCAGTTAATAAGTGGGGACCAACATTGTTTTTTGTTCCTGATAAGTTTTTAACACCTGAAATTTGTAAAATGGCTGTCATACAAAATTACGATGCGTTGAAATGTGTAAAGGATGAATTTTTAACACAAGAATTGTTAGAAGCCGCAGTAAAAACAAACGGGTTTGCGATAAGTTGTATCAAGGACGAATTTTTAACGCCTGAATTGTGTAAAATGGCAGTACAAAGAGACCCATTGTCCTTACAATATATCAAGGACAAATATTTAACACCTGAATTGTGTGAAATGACAGTGAAATTAGATATGGATGCATTGCAGTATGTGAAACATGAATTTTTGACACCTAAATTCTGTTCAATGTTTGTTAAACATGTTCAAAATAAACCAAAATACATCGACCTATCCACGATATTGTATTTATAAATCAAAATATAAAATAAAAACAAATAATTCAATAAAAACCGACCTTTTTTATTGAATAATCACATCATAGACCATAAAAAAAGTGAATTTTTGATTACATTTACATAATATTGGTGATGATAAAGAAAATGCATTTATTTTTCAACAGGACAAGGCACATATGTTATTGGTTTGGGAACCGTTTTTACAGCAATATAACACTGCACATCTGGTGGAAGTGCAATAAATTCTTTAAGAGTATAAGATTTGTTCAAGTAAGTTTCTAATTCAATTTCGGTCATGGGGGTGGTTGAGTTCATTTTGTGATATTGAGGTTTCTTTTCTCAAAAAAAGATTTCAATTTTTTTGATAAATAGTATAAACACAATCACCATAAAACCATAAAACAATGATTCAACATTTGGTATTGTCTGGTGGTGGGGTGTGGGGATTGGCCATGTATGGCATTTTGAGAGAAAGTCATAATAGCCTCTTCTGGAACATTGACAATATAAAAACCATGTATTGCACTTCAGCAGGTTCTATTTTGGCAGTCATGTTGTCTCTTAAATACGAATGGAACACGATAGATGATTTCCTTATCAAACGACCATGGGAACAGGTGTTTCCGTTGAACATCGATTCTGTATTGTCCTCTTTTGACCGTCGTGGTATTTTTGACGAGAAATGTTTTTATTCTTTGTTTGAATCTCTTTTCAAAGGAAAAGACCTTTCACCGAATGTAACCATGAAAGAGTTGTATGATTATACTCACATTGACATTCATTGTTTTTCGACTGAAATAAACAATGAAACTCATTTTGTGAAAACCGATTTTTCCTACAAAACACATCCCGATTGGAAGGTGGTGGATGTGGTTTATTGTAGTTCGTGTTTGCCCGTGCTGTTTGCCCCTTTTTTGACAGAAGGCAGTTGCTACATTGATGGCGTTTTTACGAGCAATTATCCATTGTTGGAATGTTTGAGCGAAGCGGAAAGGAACGTAAGGGGTGAATCAACTAGTTTAAAAGAAAATGTGAATTCAAGCGAAGAAGACAGCATTCCTGTTGCCGACACTATTTTTGGAATCAAAAAGAAACAATCCAAGAAAAAATCGGTCAATTGTTTGTCCTCCCTGTTTGAATATGTTTTTCATTTTATGACTAAATTCGTTGCGACGGAAGTCAATGAAACCGCCATCAAGCATCAAATAGATATAGTGTCGGATGAGTCCAATCTGTATGAAATATTTTCGGTTGCTTCTTCACAAGAGGAACGAATCAAACTCATCGAAAAAGGTGTGGAAGAGTGGGCAAGGTTTTCTACGAAGCCAACGATTGAATAAATTGTTCCAACGACGATTTGGTAATCTTGGCGTCGAATTCAACCTGTTCGGAATTCTTCAAACCCACTATAGTGGGGTATGATTTCACTTTGTATTTTGACATGATACTTTGGATGTCGGCGTCCTTGTCGTTGCTACAGTCCACGTCGGTGCATTTGATTTGGTAACCGTTGATGATTTGTCCATCAAACTCTTGTTTGAAAGCGACCCAATCGGGTTTGGCTTTTTTGCAATAGGCACACCAATCCGCCCAGAACAGCATGACTTCAATTTCGGGATTGCGACGGTTGGCATTCGCAACGTCCTTGTATTCTTTTGTTTTGTTGGGACCACTATAGTATCGTTTGAATCCATACACGCCCACTGCAACAAAGAGTATGAGCATGGAAATCAATATGATATAATTTTTATAAGGACGAAACATCCGTGAAACAACTTCGACGAAACCAGCCATTTGTATATTCTATCTGTGTTTTTTTATGTGGGCGTTTTTTCCTAATTGTTTTATTCACAGAATAATAATATTGTGTTAATAAATCATCTAAATTTTTATAGATCAAGCCGATGTGGTTAAATGTTGAAGAAATTCTTCCAAAGAAGACTCATTTATTTTGCCATTCAACTCAACTTGCGTTGAATCTTTCAATGCAATAATGGTTGGAAAACACGTTATGCCATATTTTGTCATTTGTTCTTGATCCGTGGTTTCATTATACACAGTGCATTTTATTTTATACCCATCAATGATTTGACCATTGTATTTCTCTTGAAAATGAATTCTGTCCATGTCAGCGTTTCCACAATGAGAACACCAATCCGCCCAAAAAAACATGACATTTATTTCTGGCAATAAATCTTCAGTGGGTTTCATGATATTGTCAATCATAACTTCAAAATCGGTCATTATAGTGTTGCTTACAAAACACTCTTTATGTTTGTTTGACGGGTTTAAATTTATTCATGAGACAAGAACCCACTATAACAAGAATCTGGTAAAGTTTGAATGAATTCTTCCAAAGATGACACATTCATTTCACCTTTGAATTTAATTGCCGTTGAATATGATATTCCGACGACACCGGGATAAGAATCAATATCATATGAATCCAGCACCATTTGAAAGTAAGCATCTGGTGTTTCGTTGCAATTTATTTCTGTAATTTCAATTATACCCTTTTTATTATTTATTGTGTATATTTCACTTTCGTATTTATTTTTTAGGACAGTTAATGCCTTTTTACATTGATGACATTGTTCCGTATAAAAAAACACAAGTTCTATTTTCGGTAAAACATACTCTGCCATTGAATTAAATAACAATCCATCATTGTCATCAGTCATTACACAAATATGCAAAAGTATCTTTATATTATTCACAATCGACAAAATAATAATATTGTGAATAAAAAATAACAAAATAAATATTATACATGACCAAAACGGCGAAAGTGAAAACCCTTAAACATACAAAAACCTTCAAAAACAGAAAAAACGGCAAAACTTACACAAAACAGCAGTTCAACAGCAGGGACGGAATGCTTACATATGTCTGGGGTCCGCCGATGTGGCATTTCCTGCATACCATGTCCTTCAACTATCCCGTTTGTCCCACACAACAACAAAAGGCACAATACAAACGTTTCCTTCTTTCTCTCAAATACATTTTACCTTGTGGCAAATGCCGTGATAATTTGTCCAATAACCTGAAAAACCACCCCCTGACGGCGAAGGATTTAGAAAATCGTCATTCGTTTTCCCTCTACATTTACAAATTGCACGAAGTGGTCAATACCATGTTGCACAAGAAATCATACCTGTCTTATGAAGACGTGAGAGAACGATACGAACATTTTCGTGCGAGATGCACCTATGCCCCCAAAGAACCCGAAAAAGGCTGTGTTGACCCATTGTATGGTGAAAAATCCAAGTGTCTTTTGAAAATTGTCCCCTTGGAAACGAAATGCGATACTTTAGAAATTGACAACAAATGCATAAAACACAAATTATACGAGGCAAAATAAAATTGAAACAAAAATACGAGATTTAAAACACAAGACAAAATGACAACAACCACCATCGACGACGAATGGAAGCAATTCATGTCGCAACAACGCCAAGGTCTTGCCAATATGGTGCCGTTAGTGAAACCCGTGGAAACTGAACCGATATGTCTCTATAATGAAGACACACCCGTTTGTGAAGACCTGTATATATCAACCAACACCAAAATATTGTATTTGAATCAAATGATTGATACGTATGAATTGTTCTGGAAAATACCCATCATAGAATATTGGAAACCCGAAATCGGTGTGGTCCATAAATACATGAACATAGTGTCCAACAGCGAAGAACAATACGAACAATATAGGAGTCATTTGGAATCAGTCAAACACTATCGTGAAAACATCATCAAACAAATTAATATTGTTCATTCCAAACGCCCTAAATTCAAAGACGAGAGAAAAATCATGATTGGCATTTCGAAAAAAGAATTAATCAACACACGCAAAAAACAAAAACAAGCATTCATGAATTGTTTCGCCATCATGATTCGGTTTCTTTACAAAGGGGTTTTTAGGGAAATTCATGTTAAAATTTTCAATACGGGCATCATGAAAATCCCCGGTGTTATAAACATGGAAATGCTGCATATAGTGAAACAAATCGTATTGGACACAATGCAACCTCATTTAACGGAACCCCTGTTTTATGTGGATAAAGAAGGAAAACCAAAAAGCGTGTTGATCAACTCCAATTTTCGATGTGGGTTTTTCATTGAACGAGACAGATTGTATTCCATTTTGAGAAACAAATACAACATAGATGCCTCTTATGACCCATGCAGCTACCCGGGTGTGAAATGCAAATTCTATTTCAACAATGAAAATGGTTTCAACACGCTCACTCAAAACGGCACGATACACAGCGATGACCAAAAAATGACCATGACTGAATTAGGCAAAAACACCAAATACACTGAAATTACTTTCACGCTTTTTCGAACAGGAAGTGGTTTGATTTCGGGAAATTGCAACGAAGAAATATTGTTTTATATTTTTGAATTTGTCAAAAACATTTTAAAGGAAGAATATCACCAAATTTGTTCCAGCAAACTGACCCCACTCATGAAAGAAAAGAAAATCAAATTGAGAAAGAAAACCATCGAAATGACCACCGAATATTACAATTCGATTTATTTAGACCCTTCTTTGCAATCAACACTATAGTGTCCGTTCCATCTGCATAAATCACAATGACAAAATTTTCACAAAATCCCCTGCAACAATGGATTGCAACTTTTTTGTTGTTGGTGAAACATCGTTTGGTTCATTGTTCCATTCAAAAAAGAGATTGCATTTGTTTAGCAAATTGTCCAACCATTCGTAAACGGTCGATTCCAGAACGACAACACGTTCTATCGTGGTTTCGTTGTATTCTTCCATGGTTTTATCGACCACAAACTTAATGGCATCCACCATAGTTAAATCGGTAATGGCAGGGTAAAAATTGATTTGTTTGATGTATTCTAAATACAAATTGTAAGCATAAGTTGCAGAAATGGAGGCATCTTTGGGGTTTTTGGTTTGAAGAAGGAACAATTTAAACAAATGAACAATCAAATGCACCCCTTTCATGACAATGTATTTAGTGTTTATGATTTTGGGGTTGTTTGTCGTGAAAGTATTCACCATTAGCAAATATCCCTCTATTGTTTTTGAAAAATAGTGAATGGCGTTTGTTTTCGTGGGTTTCATGTAAAATAGATTTAGAAAAGGTTTGAACAATTAAAAATGATTTAAAGTAAAATACCGTATATTTTTTATAATTTGATTATAAATGAGTAATTCTCAAGAAACAGTGGATGTCAGCCGTTTGCCCGAATTGAAAACAATGCAAGAAGCATGTAAAATTGCCATAACCGAAGACAAACCCATTCTCATGGATTATTGGGTCGGTTCCATCAACAAAACGGTTTTGATTGGTGTCAGTAAAAACATGGTGGATGGCGAAGAGGTCACCGAGAAAATTCTGGTAAGAAGTGAAGAAGAATACACCAGTCCTATTGTGAAAGTGTTTGGTTTGGGGAAAGAATACGTCGTCATGACTGAAAACTCCCTGTATATCGTGGATTCCAAAATTCCCGTGAATCGCATCGATAAATCCGCATAAAGAAAACACAATATGTAATTCATTACATATTATGACTGTCGCCATACAATTGATGGGAGGGTTGGGAAACCAACTCTTTCAAATATTCACCACCATTGCCTACGGTTTAGAACATGAGACGTCTTTTGTTTTGGTGCATTCTTCGGCGAATGACCGCAAAATGTATTGGGATTTTTTGTTGGAAAACATAAAACAGCATTCGTCTCCTGCAAACTCGCTGATTGCTGCTCTGCCTGTTTTTAAAGAGAAATCGTTTTTGTATGAGAGAATCCCCACATTCGAAAACGACCTTCTTTTGTCGGGCTATTTTCAAAGTTATAAATATTTCGATTCGCACCAAGAACAACTTTTTAAAATGATTCGTTTGAGAGAACAACAGTTTTTAGCGAGAATGCAATTTCGAAGCATGTTTTCTCTCAAACATACCGTTGTCAGCATTCATTTTCGGCTAGGGGATTACAAAGCCAAACAAATGTATCACAATATTTTGCCTTTCGAATACTATAGGAATGCAATTCAAACCGTCGTTTCGCAGATTGACCAGCCTGTGCATTTTTTGTATGTTTGCGAAAAAGAAGACAACGCTATAGTGTATGATATGATTCAACAATTGAAGGCACATTTTCCATTGAGTTTTTTCAATAAATTAGACGATTCTATAGTGGATTGGAAACAGATGCTTATTATGTCTTGTTGTCATCACAACATTATAGCCAACAGCACATTCAGTTGGTTTTCGGCGTATTTCAATAAACACAAAAACAGAATGGTTTGCTATCCGTCGGTGTGGTTTGGTCCTGCGTTGAGTCATTATGATACACGAGACTTGTTTTTGGATGACTGGAAAAAAATTGATTTCTAAATTGCACACAAAAAACAACAACATACCGTGAAAATGATGTCTTTTCAATTGAAACAAACCTTGACAAATATCTCTGCCGAGTTTTCTCGATTTTCAATTTTGATTACTGATTTGAATGCAGAAACTGACGCATTGCGAAAAGAGAATGTAAATTTAAAAGAACAAAACAAAGGTCTTTTGACAACCATTTCTATGTTGTCTGCCACTCATCATACTCAAAATGTGAATTATACCGACCAAAAAGTCAGCGACTCTTTTCCTAACGCAGGACAGAACGCAGGACAGAATGCAAGACCTGATGTTTATATCAAAACCGAACCTGTTGATGAAACCAAAATAAACGAAATTGTCATTTTAAACACTCCTGAATGCAAAAAAGTGTTTGAATGTCCCGAAACACCTGTTAAAAAAGAAAAAAAGGAAACTAATATTATTGATGAGGACAGTGTTTGTAAAAAGTTGTCATTTGTTGAACCAACCCATATAGTGGAAGTCGAGGAAACTGAAGAGGTTGAAGAACAAGAGGAAACCGAAGAACAAGAGGAAACCGAAGAACAAGAGGAAACGGAAGAACAAGAGGAAACGGAAGAAGTCGAAGAACAAGAAGAAACGGAAGAAACGGAAGAGGTCGAAGAGGTCGAAGAAACCGAAGAAGTCGAAGAAACCGAAGAGGAAGTCGAAGAAGTGGAGGAAGTCGAAGAAGTGGAGGAAGTCGAAGAAGTGGAGGAAGTCGAAGAGGAGGTCGAAGAGGAGGTCGAAGAGGAGGTCGAGGAATATGAAGAAATTATTGTAAAGGGTAAAAAATATTACAAAAATTCAAAAGACATTGTTTACACCATTACAGAAGATGATGATATTGGAGAACCTGTTGGTAAATTTGTTAATAACAAGATACAACCATTGGCTCACACCGTATTGGCTTAAAAAGCCACACCGTATTAACGAATCACACTATAGTGTGTCGTTTGAAAGTTTTTTTCTTTTGTTTGCGATTCTTTTTTATTTTATTGTGTTTGTGTTTGATTGTTTTTTTCATGCCACCCTTTTTCTCCTTGGGGAGAAGGAGAAAGAGGGTGGCGGGTATTCGTTTTTTCAAAATATCAAATTCGTTTTTGGGATTGAACATGTTTTTAGTTTGAATTCCAAGACTTTCACTTTTCAATTGACAACCGAATTGTCCCTTGTTTGCGTCATTGATTTCTCCTTCCAAAACATCAATCAAAACATGTATTTCAGTGAAGCCCTTTTCGATGTTGTTTGCGACATTGGTTTTTGCAAGTGATTCAAACTCACTGTCTAATGTTTTATTTGTAAATATTTTTTCATCCATAATGTTTTTCATTTCATTGTCATTTATTTTTGTAAACAGTGTATTCACAAACCGAATCATTTTATTTTCGTCATCCAAATTTTTGGAATAGTTTTCAATCATTTTTTGTAATTCAATGTTGTCGGAAACATAATTTGGATTGATGTAATCCTTTATTTTGGTAATCAAATTTTGATAAGGCGGAAACGCCGTTATTTTACTCACAATATCAGGTTGTTGATGGTTTTCAATGTCCAAATCAATCTTACCCTTATCAAAAAATTCGGTTTTTAATTTTAGAGTATATTTGATTTTGTTGCTGATTTTAAACAATGTTTTAAAATTTTGTATGACACTAAAAAAATACTTGTCATCAAACAGGGGTTCAACCAATGAAATGGCATTGAATGTTTTTTTATTTTCTATAATGCTAATACTATCAGTGATGTTTTCTTCTTTTAAATTTTTGAAAATATCTGTGGGTGGTGTTGTTGTGGGTTTAATCTTGGCAACAATCTCGTCAATAGTGGTTTGGATAAGTTGTATTGTGTCAAGTAAAGTTTGAATGTTTTGTTTGATTTGCAAAACGGTTGAATTTTGTGTAGTTATTTTATTGTTGTCTGTTTGCATGGTTTCCAGTTTTGTTTTCAACTCGGTGTTTTGAATAATGGTATTGCATTCCTTTAAAAAATTTTCGACTTCACCAAAAACGTTCTTTTTTTTCTCCTTGTCGCTTTCCACAAAATAAATTTTGATCAAATTCATCAAATCACGATAGAGTGGATTGTTAAAAACGTCATTCAACCAAACCGACCGAATGATTGTGCAGACTTTTCCGTTGATTTTTAAGTAAGAATAGCGTTTGTTTTTAAACTGATTTTTTATTATTTCAAACCAATTTGTTTGAAAAACGGTTGTGTCAAACATTTTCGTGGAATTTGTCGAATTGTTTAATATTGGAAAAGTGGTGGGAAAGAGAAGCGTCATCATAAATTCGATGTTTTTGGAACTGTTTTTTTTCATATCCTCTTGTGTTTTTTGTTCTTCGACATTTTGAAATGTGTTTAAGAATTTGGTTTTGTTAAAAAAGAGTTCAACGATTTCACCATAGGTGTAGTATCGTATTTCGGTCGCCTTGCTATAAGCAATGTTGTTGGAAAAATAGGGGAGTTTATAATTTTTTTGAGGAACACCATTACCATACAACATATCGTATGTAAATAAAATGGGTTTATCAAAATCGGGTGTATTTAAATTCAAATACATTTGCAATTCATTTATTTTCATTGTTTCTTCTTTATTATTAGAGAAGAAATAAAGATTGTTCGACTGAAAACACTATAGGTTGTATCTCACTTTCGAGAGAACCAGAATGGCCTGATTGACCTGTTCTATAGTGGGTTCTGTTTGAAAAATTTCAATTGTTGTTGATTTTGCCATTGTATCCATGTTTTCTACCAATTTCTCGTGATATTCTTTGAAACTGTTGGGCAAAATACAGAAGACACTGTCTTCGTTTAACAAATAGTCCATGAACAAAATGAAAAGAAGGGTTACAAAGAGGGAAACGTAAATATCTCTCGAACCGACAAAGGCAATGGAGAAAATGAGGACATTGCGACTAAATGTATATTTCAAATAGGCTTCCATCGATTTAGAAAAATGAATGGTTACAAATTTGGAGGATATATTTAGTAAAATGATCATAATACCTACAAAAATTTTACTCGTGCTTAATGCATTCACCTTGTCGTGTAAAAACGAAAGCAAATTTACAATGGAAGACGGCGTTGTTGATGACGACGACTCTAATGCCGACGTCGATGCCGTATTTTTCTTTGTCATTTGTATTGTTGAGAGATATTGTTTTTATGGGTTTCATTTATTCATTCATTCTGTAATTGAAAACTTACATGAAGGGTCGCAAACGTTGCATTTGGAGTCTTCAAATTCAACCTCGGGGAAAATGTGTTCCGTCATTTCGGGTTTGATTTCAACGTGTTTGATTTCCAAATGCCCGTTGCGACAATGTTGGGCTTTAAAATCGTCGTTTCTCATCATTGTGGTATTTCCTTCTATTATGTAATTTGTATAGTTCATCATTCCCTCAACTGTCTCTCTCTGGTAAAACACGATTGCCAACAAAACAAACAAAACACCATACAGAATGTTTTCCATCGTGTAAAAAATGGCAATACAAATGAGGAGTGTTTTACCTAAAATGGTATGCATGGCATAGGTTGATTCATTGGGGTAAATGAAAAAAACCGTGAATATGAGTATGGGTAAAAACACAAGGAGGGATGCTTTCATTATACTGTCTCTGCATATAATTATTGTTTAGCATTTTCATACAATCTCTTATGAAAAGAGGCGTAAAAAAACAACCGTATTTTTTTAGGTCAGTATAGTATAAAACCAATTGAATATGTCTTTGTCTTTTTCAGATTTTCAAATGGATCATAATTCAAATAAAAAAAGACAACCTACTCTCGGAAAACCAAAATTAACAACAACCGACAATTTTCAAGCCCAAATTGCCGATGAAAACGTGGAAAAACAAAAGCGAATGACACGATTGAATGAACTCTTGACCTCCACACAAGAGGACAATGGCATGGGCAATTACCAGCCGTTGCAACACCCCGCCTTGAATGTCAAACCCGATTACGAAACAGGCGAAAACCCTGCGCCCATGAAATATTCACCCGTTTTCAATAACCCCGCCGTTCAAGAAGAACCTAAATATGGAAATTATCGCCAAATTTATGAAAAACCCATGACTTTTGTTGAACAAGGCAAAAAACCCTATTATTCGACCATGGGAATATCGTCGACTGCGTCCTCGTCCTCCGAAATGGACAAAATCATGGAAAAGTTAAATTATATGACTCATTTGTTGGAAGAACAAAAAAATGAGAGAACCAACAACATTGGCGAGGAATTTGTTTTATACACATTTTTAGGTGTTTTTATTATTTATGTGGTGGATTCTTTCTCTCGTTCGGGGAAATACGTTCGTTAAGACGAAAACACTTCAATGTCGAGACAACACGGGCAGAAATCCACCGCCAAATTCATATCAGGTTGGTCGCACAATTCCAGAATGCATGGCGGGAGGTCATTGATGTCCCGAATGTCGCAAAATGTTATTTTGATGTTTTTCAAAAGAGGTGGCAACACGGTCATTGTGGGTGCAGTCAGTCGGTTTTCATAAGCGTTTAATGTGGTGAGCAAGGGGGGCAACACGATAGACGAAAATAAATTGTTTTGAATATAGAGTTCGGTTAAAGTATCGGGAAAAACGCCCTCGCCCGTAATAGCGTTGTCGTTCAAATACAAGATTGAGAGATTGGGGTATAGTGAAAAATCGGGCAAAACAGTGAGTCCTTGGTTGGATAAATCCAGAGTCGTCATATATTTCTCTCAAACACAACCCCTTTATTTTGATTTCCACCTTTGCACATTCTAACCGCCCAAAGGCTCGCCCCGCGAGACGGGGCTTTGCGACCCTTTGGGTCGGTGTTTTTGAATCTGCTTTGGCGATGCTGTTTGCAACTGATAAATTACCTTTATACATTCAATATTCTGCCCTTGGCAGAATATTGAAATACAATCGGCATTTTAAAAGTGCAAATGTGTTGAGAGAAAGGACACAATAAAAAAGGTTGTTTTTAATTGGCGAAGCAATAAATGAACACAATACCTATTATGTTTCCTCCTCCTCTTCGTCTCCGTTTGCAATTCGTTTTGTGATTTCATCCACCGCAATCACAACCCCCTCTGTTTTGTCGTCCATTTTTCGCCCACTGTAATCACGAAAAATGTCTTCCCAACTGTCGCAACCATGTAAGTCATAAATCAAATCATAAATCTTGTCTTCTTTTTTGGAAATCACCAAATACATGTCCAATAATTGTTTTTTTTCTTTCAAACTCCAACTTTTCCATGGGTCGTCGTTGTGGTCTTGGGGGTCTTCCATTTGGTTCAGTTTTTCAATGATTTGTTCCATTTTTGCAATTTGTGTTGTCTTTTGTATATGACAAAACAAATTCAATTTTTAATCTGGACACCAAAGGGTTTAACCAAATTAACACATAATAACTATTATGTTTGATAGAACTGATGAAAGTTTATTTGACAGTTTATTTTGTGCGTTTAAGTATCAATCATGTAAAAAATACCGTTCGTGTATTCTTAACAGAATTGTGGATGTCTTAACATCCCCTGTTGATTTTTTTTATTGTAATCTGTAATGGTGCTGCAATGCTTCTTGTCGGAATTCCCGTTTATCTGTTTTGTGGTTTTCACCGTTGTTTTACTGCATTGGATGCGTGTTTATCCCCTGATAATTCCGTATAATGACTTCCTTCGCTTTTGCCTCGGGGTTTTTGGAATGAATTGTTCTTTTACACAATAGGGGTATTGTGTTGTATTTGTCCCCCGTAAAGTTTTCACGCACCAAATCCACGTCGGCATTACTCATCATTGTTTTTTTATTGGATTCCGTTAATCTGTGTATGCATTCAAACAATTTCATATGGTTTTCGGCATTGAATCCGTTTTCTGTATATTTCACAAACGAAGTTTCGGCGACAGGTGCGTAGGGTGGGTCAATATAGACAAAATCATCGGGGTCAATTCGGTTGAGCGATTCCGTGAAATCACAACATTCAAAAACGACATTTTGAATCAAATCGTGTATTTCTGTCAAATGTTCTTGATTGATGATTTCAGGATTCGTATAGTGTCCATACGGAACATTGAAGCCATGCGGACCAACCCGAAACACACCTCGAAAACATGTTTTGTTCAAAAATATGAACATTGCAGAAACAAGGATGCTTGTTTTTTCATGAATGCAAAGTCGGTTGTATTCGCTTCGTATCCAATAATAATAATTCTCTTTTGCGAGTTTGGCTTCCGTTTTGTTTTTGGGTGTTCGGTTGATTTTTTCGTCGCTGCCACAAGAATTGAATTCTATAATGATTTTTTGAAGGACATCATACAGTTCGTTGTGATTTGTTTGCATGTTTTTGTAAGTGCCAATCAGTGCTTCGTTCAAATCGTAAGCCCGTATGGTGCCTTTTACTTGGATTGCACCTGTTTTGACATAAGACAGCAATGCCAACAACACACTTCCGCCACCCAAAAACACTTCATGATAATTGTTCATTTCTGTGGGAAAATTCACGATGAGTTTGTCCAAAATTTGCGTTTTTCCGCCGACCCACTTCAAGATGGGTTTGGGGTGTGTTTTTACGATTGTATCGTTGCAATCGCCCATTTGTGCTTGTATTGGTTGCCGAAATATTTTTATATCAATTTTTATTGTGTGCAATTATAAAAAACACAACAACTCTATAATGTGCAAAACTACTTAAAGAAGATACACAAGTTATATTAGGAAAAGGGTCTCTCAAACTACATCGTTTTGACGCAGAGGCAGCGTGTTGGGCTCATAACCCAAAAGACCGAGGATCGAAACCTCGAGACGATATTAGAGACCCTTTTTCTCTTCTCTTTCACCCCTGCTTTCGTAGCTCAGTAGGTAGAGCAACAGGCTGTTAACCTGTAGGTCCTTGGTTCAATCCCAAGCGAAAGCGACCCCCTGCAATAACTCAGTTGGTAGAGTGTTGGACTGTAAATTCAAAAGTCGCTGGTTCGAAACCAGCTTGCGGGAAATGTATATGGTTTGATTGCATTTTAATAAGATGCAACCAAATAGTTTAAACGGTTCAAATAAGAATGAAACATTTTGTCTGCATGCTGTAAGCCTCATGATAGGGGTAAATAAAATGGTGAAAATAATAACTGTTGTCGTTTTCTAAAAAAGGTCGGTTTTGCAATCCCCATCGAGATTCAATCCAGCCATTGTCGGAAATGTCGTCCATTTTTAGAATTCTGTGTGTTTTGTGTTGCGAAACAATTTCTCTCAACAGATGCAAAAACCCCCGATAAAACATTTCAGGGAAGGTATTGTTCCATGACGCAATCAATCGTATGCTCGTCCCTTCTTCCACATCGGCAACATTCGCCCATTCTGTTCTCTCGTCCTTGACAAAATACATGCCACAAATTTCCTTTTTGCGTTTCAATACAAAGGCATAAAGCAGTCCCCGTTTCACCATAGAAATAATATTGGGAACATCCGCAATGACCGAAATATCGAATTTCGTGTTGTTGGCAAGTCCGTGCAAACATTCGGTGTTTTCCTTGTAAATACGCACTATAGTGTAATGATTGGTCAGGGGCGGAAATGCAGGGGCGGTTTGCAACAAGGAATAATAGCGTGTTTTGAACCGAACAAAGGGGACGAGTCCCAAAACCGGCGCCCCTTCTTTTTTGAAAAGCGAAACCTGAACGGCGGGATTCAATGCATGTTGGTTGGACAAATGCGTTTGAATCAATTGTCTTTTCTTGACGGTTTCTTTTTTGTCAATGGAAAGAAAATCCAAATAATACACAGGCAAAGTTATATTGGTGCAACGCAACCAAAAAGCATGCGACGCAATGCAGCCAATGGGAACGGCGGCAGCAACAGGTAAAACAGAGTCCTCCACATAAGAAAACGTGGGTTCTAAATAAAAGGACAAAAACGAGGGGTGCATATTTCCCGTCAAAACAGAGTCAATGTCCTCTATGGTGTTTGTATTGAATGTGTGTTCGGTTGTCAAATAATGTTTTTGCAACAAACGAAGAAAAACATCTTTCTTTTCAACCACACCATAGTTGAATGTTTTCACTTTTTCAAAATTGCAATGACCACTGCCACCATACGTGCCTTTATTTAAGGGTAGGATACAGGGTGTGCGTATAAAATACCTTCCTACATCATAGGTGTGAAACATCGGCATGGTGTTCCAGAAGGGGAACCGCAGTTTGATGAAAAATACGGCACAAAAAAAGAGCAAAAGGATGAGCAACACAAAATAAATGAGAAAATTCGTTCTCTCGACCCCGACCCCTTCTTCTGTTCCTTCCATTGTTTTTTATGCATTTTATTTTTTTTGTATTTGTATTCACAACCACAAAAAAACAACAAGGTCCAAGAGGGATTCGAACCCTCGTTACAAGATTCAAAGTCTCGTGTGATGACCGCTACACTATAGGACCATTCATAATACATGCATATTACAAATAAAAATGCAACACAATCTCTCGTGTTTTTTTTTCTATTTGTATTCAATACAACAAAAATGACAGCAAAATACAATAAAACGATGAAAAAAGGTCTTCGTCTTCCATTCTAACTCGCCCCCTCAAAACAGGCTCTTTAACAAAATATGGATATCATGTTAAATTGTCCCAAACCAAACGACACCGTGCGTTGAAATCCGCATTGAAACACAATACGTCTTTGTCCCTTTCCCGAAAACTCAATTTGTTGTTGGTTTTCAACAAAAACAAACACCCCTCGACAGCAAAGACGGCAAAAGAGGATTCTGTCTGGATCAAAACTGCGTAAATAACTGCGTGAATGAATCTCTAATGTCCTCTCTCGAAAATATAAAAATATTGATGTTCATCCCCTCCATTGATGTCCGCCAATGACATTTTGCCATGCACCATGAAACCAGACTGTAAAGCGTCATTCACTGTTTTGCCGATTTCATCCATATACAAGGTTTGTTCGTTCTCTCGAATGTGATTGCTGCTTTTGTCGGTGAATTTCTCTCTAAACAATACGGTGTTTTTGCCGTCGCTGATGTCGTATTCGGATTCGTAGGTGAAGGACTGAAAATCGGCGGACGTTTTGAGAGAACGTTCCTTGCTCGGCGAAAAATAGGTTGCTCCCGCAGTTTGGCGGAAAGGGTTGAACGAAATGGATGCGGGAATGGACGAGTTGAATCGGGGTTTGTCCACCAGATGGACAATCAAGTAGCCACCCGATTTCAACCAATGAAAACAATTGCGAAACAAGGCGGGTTTGTCTTGAAACGAATAGACGGTGAAATCCGTGCATAAAACATGTGTAAAAGAACCTTTTTCAAACAACATAGAATCGGTTGCATCTCCACAGGAAACGGCCGCCGAGGGCACGATTTTTTTGGAATAATCCACCATCGCCTGTGATTTGTCTGTCCCGAAAGATTTGTAGCCTTTGTTGAACAATATTTCCACGACATTGCCTGTGCCTGAACCGACGTCCAAAAACGACGACGATTGTTTGGAAGGTTGCGTCAGTTGAACAATGGCATTCAACTCTGCTTCTAAACGAGTTTCGGGGGGATGGACAATGTCGTATGCCTGAATGTAGAAATCATCTATTATGTCCTCGTTTCGTTTTAGCATGTATTTTGTGTTTTGTTCAAATCCTTCTCCTGTGGGTTGGGGATTATGATAGGCTTTGTATAAACTATAAATGACAATGATGAGAGCCAACAATATCAATATTTGCAACCATATTTTTTGGGGGTTTTTGGAATAAACAATCGAAAACATATATAATGTTGCCATAAAAAAATGTGGTTGTTTTTGTCGGTTTTGCTAATGATTGTCCGTTTTGTTTTCTTCAAATTCAATCACAATAAAGTTCCCTATTGCCTGAATTTTTGCTTTTTCAACAAAACCAATGTTTAAATTTTTTATTTTTTCAATGATTTCTGCTTCATCCACCGCCGAAATTATTTTCTTTTTTTTGAAAAACAAATAGTTCAAATCTTCGATGTTTGGATAAACACTTGACCCTCTATCACCATTCATGCTTTCAATATCAAAAACATAATGTGGGCGGACGATTTCATTGATTAATCGAATTTTTTCGTGATTGTTCATTATTTTTTTGAGATTTATTTTTTACATTATTTCAAATCAATTTTTTTGGCAAACTGACATAAAAAGAACAAATCTATAATGTTAAAATGTTGTTGGATTGGATTGATGAAAGCAAATTGGATTATGGATTTGGAATGTCCAGAAATTGCAGTGAAGGTGCGATTGCTCTTTTGAGAAAAAACCCAGAAAAAATATGTTGGCAACTGTTGTCTGGAAACCCTCATCCAGATGCCATTGTCTTGTTGAAAGAAAATCCCGATAAAATCTGTTGGAGAAATCTTTCGGCAAATCCAAACAGAGATGCTGTCGCTTTACTGCGAGAAAACCCCGACCAAATATATTGGGATTTGTTGTCGACGAATTCTCATCCTGATGCCATTGCTTTGCTGAAAGAACACCCCGATAAAATAAGTTGGAGTCATTTTTCAAAATACCAAGAATATTTATGCAAAGAAGCAGTCGATTTGTTGAGAGAAAATCCTAAAAAGATTTCTTGGGGACAATTGTCGGAAAAAGGTTGTTGCGACGATGCCGTTGCTCTGTTGAGAGAAAACCCCGATAAAATAAATTGGGCATGTTTATCCGAAAATACGCATGAAAAGGCTGTCGCTTTAATACTTGAAAATCCTGATAAAATATTTTGGTTTATGTTTTCGGTGAACAATCATCCTGATGCCATTGCATTGTTGCAAGAAAATGCAAACAAGGCTGATTCGTATAGTTTATCAAAAAATCATTGCAATGAGGCGATTGAGTTGTTAAAGAAAACAACCCCGAAAAATCGGTTCGGTTGGACTTTTTTGTCCAAAAATCCGTGCGAAAAAGCCATTGAATTGTTGCGAGACAATCCAGACAAAATCAATTGGGGTTGGTTTTCAACCAATCCATCTATCTTTCAACAATAATAGATTGAATCATAAATAAAAAACATTATTTATGATACAGCGGTTTAATTGCCCACACCTCTCAATTCGGTGCGGGTCGCATTGTGAAACCGATTGTTGCCGACTTCGGGATATTGACTGACATTGGGATGCACGGTTTGGTCAAATGTGCTGCGGTCAAACAATTTCGGGTAGGGTTGGTCGGATGGACGGGACACAATATAGGTATTGTATAAATCGCTCTTGGAAGAAGGAACAAACGTCGTCTGGGCAAAGTCTTTTTGCAGAGCGAAGGTCTGGTTGCGAAGAATGGTCTCCTTGTCCACGTTGGATTGAAAGCCCGAGACGGGTCCTCGGTATCCGGGGTTGAATTGGGTGCTGACCGAATAGGCAGGTAAATTCGACTTTTTATGCTCTATTGTTGATTCAGGTCGGCGTCTATCCACAATAGGAAACAGTGCATATTTGGTGGATATG
>Ga0247842_10002775_pt1 | contig 25048 bp, 19 predicted proteins | sample LaCruzMarch2015__3_FD_192411 | JGI IMG/M metagenome (GOLD analysis project Ga0247842, IMG submission 192411) | Freshwater microbial communities from meromictic Lake La Cruz, Castile-La Mancha, Spain - LaCruzMarch2015_19m | ecosystem: Environmental > Aquatic > Freshwater > Lake | place: Spain...
CGCTCGCTAACATCCGATGATCTTATGATCTGCAACGAAAGTGAAGGTATGTGCATCGCCGGAGTATTTGGAGGAGCCAAATCGGGTGTTACGGAAAGCACAAAAAATATTTTTATTGAAAGCGCTTATTTTGATCCGGTGCATATTCGTAAAACATCAAAATACCACGGGCTAAAGACTGATGCCTCATTTCGTTTCGAAAGAGGTGTGGATCCTGATATGGTAGTTTTTGCCCTGAAACGGGCGGCATTGCTGATAAAAGAAATTGCAGGAGGAATAATTTCTTCAGATATTGTTGATATATATCCTTCGCCGGTGCTGAATTTCAAGGTAAATATCGTTTATTCCAATGTGGACAAATTGATTGGAAAAGCAATTGACAGAGGTGTTATAAAAAAAATTCTTATATCCCTTGGCATCGAAATTATTTCTGAAAATCATACAGGGCTTGAACTTTCCATACCTCCTTTTAAAGTAGATGTGCAAAGAGAAGCGGATGTTATCGAAGAAATTCTGCGTATTTATGGGTATAACAATATTGAAGAGCCACAACAATTCAGCCTGCCTGCCGGCAAGGCAGGGATTTCTCCTTCAAATTCACTAATTCCTGATAAGGAAAAAATTCAAAACGTCATAGCGGATTATTTGAGTAGTAATGGGTTTTCGGAAATCATGAACAACTCATTAACAAAATCATCTTATCTGGAAGGACTATATTCATTTCATCCGGAAAATGATGTTAAAATGCTAAATCCACTCTGCAACGAACTTACTGTTATGCGTAAAAGCCTGCTTTTCGGTGGGTTGGAATCTGTTCTTTACAACCATAACAGGAAGAATTTTAACCTGAAATTTTATGAATTTGGAAAAGTTTATCAGTACGTTAAAAAAACTGGTTCTACCGGAGTGCTTGAAAATTTTGAAGAAAAAGAACAATTAGCTTTATTCTTTAGCGGCACCGTTTCATCCGAAAGCTGGTACACAGGGAATGAAAGTCCTGCAAACTTTTACTTTCTGAAAGCATATATAAATAATATTTTCAAAAGAGCAGGGATAGATGTAAAATTATTTTCTCTTAAAGAAATCAGCAACGATATTTATGCAGAAGGACTTGAATATTCTTTAGACAGCTTGCCAATTGCGACATTTGGAAAAGTTTCCGGTTCTGTTCTTAAAAAATTCGATATTAAGCAAGATGTTTTTTATGCCTCGTTGGAATGGGAAAAACTTATTGCACTTACTGCCGGTAATTCTGTTCTTTTTAAGGATATTCCGAAATTTCCTGAAGTACGCAGAGATCTTGCATTGCTAATTGACAAAAAAATCAGATTCTCTGAAATTGAAGAATTAGCTTATATTACCGAACCAAAATTGCTGAAACAAGTAAATCTGTTTGATGTGTATTCCGGCGAAAAGATCGATGAAAATAAAAAATCTTATGCCGTTAGTTTTATGTTGCAGGATGACGAAAAAACGCTGACTGATACAGAGATCGAGCGTGTCATGAATAAATTAATCAACACGTACATCAAAAAACTTGGGGCAGTGATTAGATAATGAGCGAATGATGAAATAAGAAAATATATTTATGCTGAATATTATTAATACTTATTATAGTCTATTTTTTCAGATTGCTGCAACAGCGTTTATAGCTGTGGTAATTGTGCTGATGGTACCCTACCTTATACGACCATGTATTTAAAGAATATAAATTTTTCAGCCAGGAGATTATGGGATGACCATCCCTTATGGCTGATCGTATTTGCAGCATTGCTGGCACGGTTGGTCGCAGTGATTTTCTCCAAAGGGTGGGGAATGTTCGATGATCATTTTCTGGTTATTGAATCTTCGCAATCATGGGTTGATGGAACGGATTATAACAATTGGCTGCCCTCTAGTGGCAGAATATATCCAAGTGGTCATAGCTGGCTATACCCAGGTTTCCACTACCTATTTTTTCTATTGTTGAAATTTATAAACATTAGTGATCCGCAGACCAAGATGTTCTTTGTCCGTTTGATACATGCCTTTTTTTCACTGATTGTTGTAATATATGGGTACAAAGTAACCCTGCAAATTTCGGATAAGAAAACTGCAAGAATAACGGGCCTTTTATTGGCATTGCTTTGGTTTATGCCATTCCTGAGTGTAAGGAACATGGTGGAAGTGGTTTGCATCCCTTTTCTTCTATATGGTACATGGCTGGTTATCAAATCTCAGAAAAAACCTTTGATGAACGCCTTGCTTTCGGGGATAATCATGGGTTTAGGACTTTCTGTGAGGTTTCAGTGCTTTTTTTTTATTATTGGTTTTGCACTGGCTTTGCTGTTGTTAAAAAAATGGAAAGAAAGCCTGATCTATTGTAGTGGTGTTATCCTTTCATTTGCAATATTTCAAGGGTGCATTGATTATTTTTTTTGGGGTTATCCTTTTGCTGAGTTTAGGGAATACGTAATCTATAATATAAACAATGCCTATAACTATATCACCAATCCATGGTATAATTATATACTCCTGTTATTGGGCATTTTATTACCCCCGGTCAGTTTAATGTTGTTTTTTGGGTTTTTCAGGTGTTGGCGCAGACAATTATTGCTGTTCTTGCCTGCTTTTATCTTTCTATTATTTCATTCATATTTCCCAAACAAGCAGGAACGGTTCATATTGCCAATAGTTCCATTTATAATCATCGCCGGTATGATCGGTTGGAATAATTTTATCGCTTCTTCAAGGTTCTGGACCCGCCATTCCAAACTTTTGCGAAATTTTTGGATAGCTTTCTGGACTCTTAACCTGATTTTACTACCAATAGTTTCTACGACATATTCAAAAAAAGCAAGAGTGGAATCAATGTGTTACCTGTCAAAATACCCTCATATCCGCTACCTTCTGGCCGAGGATACCAATCACGGGAGGACGGAAATGTTTCCCCTTTTCTACCTCGGACAATGGGATGTTTCAGTGTATGAGTTGAAACCGGAAAAACCTGTAAAACCCTTTATAAAATTTCTAAAAGAAGCAGGTCCAGGCTCTGAGCCTCGCTTTGTGCTTTTTTTTGGAGTAGAAAATCTGGATAAAAGAATTGATTCAGTGAGAATGTGCCTGCCGCATTTAGAATATGAAACCACTATCGAACCTGGTTTTATTGACAATATACTATATCGCATAAATCCGCGTAATTCGAACCAAACTATGGTTATTTACCGGAATAAAGACTATTTCCCGGTAAAAATGTAAGTTTTCACATATAATGAATCAGCAAGTTTAAAACACATAATTTATGCAAAACTTGAGTTAATATTAATTCTACTTCCCTTATGATTGTATGCAATAGTATTTATAGCCTGGTTTTCCAGATCGCAGCAGTGATTCTGATTGCTGTTGTTATTGTATTGATGGCGCACTACTTATTACTTTCCATTAAAGAAAGATCATATTATCCTTCTCAGTGGGCACATAAGCTGAAGGAGAAAAAGATTTCGGAAACGCTTATTCAGCTTGAAAAAAACTACGATGATAGGGTCAGATTTTATAATTTTTGGTTTCAGATTGAGCGATTGAAAAAAGAAAATGTGAAAGGTTCTTTTGCGGAGTTGGGTGTTTATAAAGGCGAAACAGCAAAGATTATTCATGAGATGGACAAATCGCGGAAGTTACATCTTTTCGACACATTTGAGGGATTTAAAAAAAATGATCTGAAACCGGAAACAGGCGAAGCAGCAACATATTCTATAAAAAATTTTGCTGACACAAATGAGAAGAAAGTGCTTAGTTATATTAATGGAAATGATAATATTCTAATACACAAAGGTCATTTCCCTGAAACCACCAAAGGTCTTGAAAACGAAAGATACGCACTTGTAAACATTGACGCAGACCTTTACAATCCTATAAAAGAAGGGTGCCGGTATTTTTACCCGCGCTTATTACCCGGCGGAGTAATGATAATTCATGATTATAACCACAAATGGGAGGGCGCTGTAAAAGCGGTGAATGAATTTGCAAAAGAAATTCCTGAAAACATTATCGAAATACCTGATATGCATGGCACAGTGATGATCATCAAAAATAAAACGATGTAATTTTCAGTGAACTGTATCTGAATGTATAACATTAAATACAGTATCAGGGGCATTATTGATCACATTTAAATCATAAAATGAAACTACTTCAAGTTTAACATTAACAATTCCTGCAGCAAGAATATCCAGTTTTTTCGCAGCAACTTTTGAAAGGTCTATAATACGGTTGTAATGTTTCGGACAACGGTCGTTGATCTTTACAATAACAGTTTTATTGTTTTTAAGATTGGTAATCTTTACTAATGTATGAAAAGGTAAGGTGGCATGAGCCGCTGTATATAACGTATTGTTGTATTTCTCTCCGCTTGCAGTTTTTCTGCCCTGAAATGCATCAGAATAATAGGATGCGACACCCAATTGCACATACTTTTCCTGTGCAAAAGACAAATTGATCAACAAGAATAAAATCACCAACAAGAAAATGTTTTTATTATTCAAAGCCATAGTTCTTTTCATAATTAATTTGACACTATCTAACATACACCACTTTTTCAACAGCAACAGGATTTCCTTTTTCATACAAATAAATAAAATAATTTCCTTTCTTTGTCTTCGATGGCTTCCAGTTTATGTCAGCTAAATACTTTCTCTGTTTTGCAAATCCTGCCTCGCCGCCTGCCCCGATGTAATCGGGGGTAGGCAGGGGGGTATAACAGCAGGTTTAACCGGACGGTCAATACAGGGACAATTTTTTATTTTCACTTTTTTATTGTCAGCCGGCTCCCATCCCATTATCATATACAATAAAAAGAACCCTGCTATATAAGCCGGTATTATATGCCATCCTTTTCTGATCCACAGTACAACATTTCTTGCATCGGGAAATTCATTGCATAATGCAACACCTGCCGAAGATCCAAACCATATCATAGAACCGCCAAAGCCAACGGTGTAAGCGAGCATTCCCCAGTCATAACAACCCTGCTCAAGACATAATTTTGTTAAAGGAATATTATCAAAAACTGCCGAAACAAAACCTAAAATAAATGTACTCCCCCACGATGCGGAAGGCAGATCGTTCACAGGCATTAACGAAGCGCAGCTAACAAGGCACAGCAGAAAAATTGTTCCTGTCATTGCATTTTTAGCTTCTTTCCATGGGGTTTTTGTAATTAAAGCACCGGTAATTATAGCTATCCATACTCCAAGTGCAGGCAGGTCATACAGGAAATTTGTAATGATAGCGCCAACAAGCATCAATATAACGATCAGCAATTTCCGAATGTTCAGCCTCACTCCTCTTTTAGCATGCTGCAAAATATGATGGTATTTATGCTGCTGCTGCGAAGCAAACCACCCGAAAATAATTAAAGCAACAAAGGCTGCAATATACGCATGGAACACATTAACCGGATGTACGCCGTCAATCCACATCATAGTGGTAGTGGTATCGCCAAGTACGCTTCCTGCCCCTCCCGCATTGCTTGCTGCAACAATCGCTGCAAGATAACCTATATGCACTTTTTTATTAAAAACCACAAGTGCAATGGTGCCACCAATTAACGCAGCAGCGATATTGTCGAGGAAGGATGATAAAATAAAAATAAAAACCAAAAGAACGAAAGGTCCTTTCCAGTCATGCGGAAGATATTTTGGTAATAGCGCCGGAATACCTGTGCCTTCAAAATGTTTTGCCAGTATAGCAAATCCAAGCAGCAGTCCAAATAAATTCAGCAATACGGGCCATTCACCCTGTCTTAAATCTTTATCTTTTAACTGATCAAATAATGGTATTTTTCCTATAAAATGTTCTGCAAAATCAAATTGCGAATCGAAAACAAATTTAAAAATTAAAATTACCGAAAGACCGGTTAGCGCTATCAAAAACGTTTTATTATGAAACACAGCAATACCAACCAAGGTTAATGCAAATAAAATAAATTCAACCCTGATATTGCCTATTGATGGAGGAATGCCGTTTCCGGCATAAGTAAAAAAGTGAAACAACAAAATTATTTTTTATTTACCACGCCTATTGGTAAAACTGTTTTGCCATAAACTTCGTTTAAAACCTGTGCCATTGCTGCATAAAAAGCAAGTAGGCCGCAAATAATTCCTTCGTAGCCTGCAAAAACTTTCAGGTCTTTGTTCTCGGTAAAATCACCAATTGCAAGTAAAAAGAAAAGGATGGCTAATGTTCCGAACACTAATTGCAGCGCTACATTGAGCCTGAGGGTTCCAATAAACATAAATAAAGTAAACAAACCCCAGAGAGCAAGATAAGCAGCCATTTCATTTTTGTCAGGTGCGTTTCCATAACCCATTTTGGGAAGAATAATAATCAGCACTAATGAAAGCCAAAAGAAGCCATAAGCAGTAAATGCAGTAGTGCCAAAAGTGTTGTTCTTTTTCCATTCCAGCACGCCTGCAATCACCTGAGATATTCCGCCAATGGTAATCCCCATAGCAAGGATAGTACTTCCAAGCGCAAATCCGCCGGCATTGTGAATATTCAGCAGGATAGTTGTAAGCCCAAACCCCAAAAGTCCAAGAGGTGCCGGGTTTGCTGTGTTGTCTTTTAGCGTAATGTAATTTTGATTTTCCATAAAATAAAATATTAAATTAGATGGAACAAGTTTACGAATAAAAACCAAACAAAAAAATAAATTTTAAATAAATTTCAAACAGCCTACAATTCTCAGTCTGCAATCTGTAATTCTCAATTCAGCATTCTTAATTCTGCACTATTAATTTGTTTAAATATTCTCTGAAATTTATATCTTCGCAAAGTAAATCAATAATATTAAATTGATGAAAAATTACAAACTACTTAACAATATGTTTGGGTGGATGGTTTTTATAGCAGCATCCACTGTTTTCATTCTCACTGCCGAACCTACTGCCAGCTTTTGGGATTGCGGGGAATTTATTTCATGCGCTTATAAATTAGAAGTTGGTCACCCTCCCGGCGCTCCGACTTTTAATCTTTTAGGCAGAATAGTTTCTTTGCTTTCTTTCGGAAATATAGCCCAGGTAGGATTCCTTGTGAATTGTCTTTCGGCCGTATGCAGCGGCTTTGCGGTGATGTTTACATTTTGGATCATTACCTATATGGCTAAAAAACTTTTCATTGATAACAAGGATGAAAAAGATAATAAAGCAAACATGTATGCTGTTTTCGGAGCAGGTATTGTCGGTGCAATGGCTTTCACGTTTTGTGATTCTTTCTGGTTTTCTGCAGTTGAGGGTGAAGTGTATGCTATGGCAGCGTTTTTTACCGCTATTATTTTCTGGTGTGCTACAAAATGGGACAGGGAAGCCGAAGAAAAAAACAGTTACAGATGGATCATTTTAATTGGCTTCCTGATAGGTCTTTCCATTGGCGTTCACCTCCTGAACCTCCTTGCTATTCCTGCTATTGGCTATATTTATTATTTCAAGAAATACAAAAATCCTACATGGAAAGGAATAGTTCTTTCAACAATAGTTGCAACCGGAATTACGGCTTTGATCCTGGAAATTATCATTCCGCAGATTGTTAATTTGTTTGCGACAACAGAATTATTCTTTGTTAATTCCTTTGGACTGCCTTTTAATTCAGGAACATTGTTTTTTATTCTTGTTCTCGCAGGGCTCATCATCAGTGGGATTTTATACACTCTTAAAGAGAATACAACTTCGGCATTGAAAACTATACTAATTGTTTTGGCGGCTATTTTTGTGTTATTTATATTGATAGGCAGCAATTCTTTTATTAGTTTTATATCCCGCCTGATAATGACTGGTGTTTTCATCACTATTTTCTACCTTATCCGGAATAAGAAAGTCGTACTGAATACGGTAATTCTCTGTTTCACTTTTTTACTAATCGGGTATTCAACATATCTTATACTAATAATCCGTTCGAATGCCAATACGCCCTTAAATGAAAACTCTCCAAAGAATGCGATCGCTTTGCTTTCATATTTAAACCGTGAACAATATGGCGACTGGCCTTTATTTTACGGACAATATTATAACGCCCCTTTGGATGCTAAAAATCCATATATCGATGGAAACCCTTACTATACAAGGGATGATAAAAAAGGGAAATATGTGATTGCTGATGATCGCAAAGGAACAGTTCCGAATTACGATCCCAAATTTTGCACCGTGTTTCCAAGGATGTGGAAAAGTGAAAAAGCCGATGGATATAAGCAATGGGCGGATATAAAAGGCACTCCTGTTTCTGTCACAAATCGCAATGGAGAACCAGAAGTTATATACAAGCCGACATTCCTTGAGAATCTTAAGTACTTCTTCCGTTACCAGATTGGTTATATGTATATGAGATATTTCTTATGGAATTTTGCAGGAAGGCAAAACGACTTGCAGGGATTCGGTGATCCGGTTGACGGAAACTGGCTAAGTGGTATTAATGCAATTGATAAGTCGCTGGTTGGTCCGGTAGATAAGCTGCCGGAAAACCTGAAAAACAAAGGAACAAATCATTTTTATTTTCTTCCATTGATACTTGGATTAATTGGCATGTTCTTCCATTTCAGGAACAAATATCAGGATGGGCTCGTCGTTCTTCTCTTTTTCTTAATGACCGGATTGGCAATCACTCTGTATCTGAACCAGGGACCTTCAGAGCCAAGAGAAAGGGATTATGCTTACGCCGGATCTATGATGGCTTTTTGTATATGGATCGCAATGGGTGTTATAGCGCTTTATAACCAGGTTAAAACTAAAATCAAACCTATACTTGCGGTCTTCCTTGTTACGATAGTTTGTTTTGCGGCAGTTCCATACGTGATGGGGAAAAACGGATGGGACGATCATGACCGTTCGAGAAGATACACTATGGTAGATTTTGCTTCAAATTATCTTAACTCATGCGCTCCCAATGCTATATTATTCACAAATGGCGATAACGATACATTCCCTTTATGGTACGTTCAGGAAGTATTGGGAATACGCACAGATGTGAGGGTTGTGAACCTAAGCCTGTTTAATACCGATTGGTATATTAATGCAATGGTGCGCAAAGCTTATGATTCTGATCCCATACCCATCTCTATGACATGGGAGCAATATAAACAAGGTACGCGTGATGCGGTTTATTTTTACGAAAAAGATAATGTGAAAGGTTCGTATGAATTAAAAGAACTTATTGATTTTGTGAAAAGTGATGATCCTACTACGAAACTCTCAACATCATCAGGTCGAAAGGTAGATTATTTCCCTACACGCAATTTTAAAATAACAGTAGATAAGAATGCCGTTCTTGCAAGCGGTACTGTATCTGAAAAAATGGCAGATTCCATCGTTGATAAAATGGAATGGACAATAAAGGGTTATGGCGTGCAAAAAAACAATTTAATGGTGCTCGACATGATTGCTCACAATAACTGGAAACGCCCTGTTTATTTCTCAATTACTACAGGTAACGAAAGCTACATCAACATGGAAAAATATTTCCAACTTGAAGGTCTTGCATACCGCCTTGTCCCAATTAAAGCTACCGGCGTTGATGGTCAAATGGGCAACTTAAACTCTACTATAATGTACGACAACCTGATGAATAAATTCAAATGGGGAAATATGCAGGATACAAGGATTTACTTAGATGAAACAAATCTGCGAATGACTATGAATTCTCGCAATAATTTTGCAAGGCTTGCTAATGCACTTACCCTTGAAGGGAAGAAGGATTCCGCTATCAAAGCACTTGACAAATGCATGGAGGTAATGCCCGAAAAATCAGTTCCTTATAATTATTTTATATTACCTGTTGCAGAAGCTTACTATAAAGCAGGGGCAATAGAAAAAGCGAATAAAATCACCAAACGCCTGATAGATCTATATGAAGAGAACCTTATTTATTTTTTCGCATTTACCGGAAGCAAAGCAGCCGAAGTAACAGACAAAAAAGAACAAGCGCTTGGTATTATGAATAGGATTGTTTTTATTACCAATAATTATAAGCAGGATGCTCTTTCAAAACGCGCTAAAGATATATTTGATAAATATTATGGCAATTATTCGACAGAAGCTAAAGAAACCCAATACTCATTAAAAAAGAAGAAAAAGTAATTAATTGTACTTTAAAAAACGTAATTACTCAGCTCATCGAAGTACGAACAAATACGAACTTACGAAGTACTAATAGAAAATGAAACCACTTGTAAGAAGAAATGATTTAGTTTATCCTGAATTGAGTTATGAAATTGTTGGTTGTGCCTATGAAGTTTGGGATGAACTTGGTCCAGGTCATTCGGAAAAAATCTATCAAAAATCTTACGCAATAGTTCTTCGTACTAAGAACAAAAAATTTCAGGAGCAGGTTTATTATTCTTTAAAATTCAGAGATGAAATTGTCGGAAAAGGGTTTCTTGACTTTCTCATTGATGATAAAATAATTGTTGAATTAAAAAAGGATGGAAATTTTTCTAAAACTAATATTGAACAGGTTTTAAATTATCTGAAATTATCTAACCTTAAACTTGCCATTCTTATTAATTTTACGAAAGAAGGTGTAAAATTTAAAAGAATTGTTAATGTTAATCCATGTTAGTAGTTCGTTACGATTTCGTAATTCGTAAGTTCGTAAAAAAATCGTAGTTCGGTGCAATAATGAATGAAGAAGGCAAGTGTTGAGTAGTAAAAAAAACTATTTTAAAAAAATGTATCTTTTTTCCACACCAAATATTCTAAAAAAATTATACCCAAAGCATGCTGTTTGGGAAATAAAAACACCCGAAAAAGCCATTTATCTTACATTTGATGATGGCCCCATTCCTGAGGTTACTCCCTGGATTTTGGATATATTGGAAAAATATCAGGCAAAAGCTACATTTTTTTGTCTCGGCAAAAATGTAAATAATAATCCCGCTCTGTATAAAATGCTTACTGATGCAGGTCATTCAATAGGAAATCATTCTTATGGTCATCCGAACGGATGGAAAACGCATACCAAAAATTACATTGAAGACGTGGAACAATGCAGTAGTTTGGTAATCTCTTCCTTTTTCAGGCCTCCTTACGGAAAGATTAAACTATCGCAGTTTCGTTTATTAAAACGCAAATACACATTCATAATGTGGAGCGTGATGAGCGGTGATTTCGATCCCCTCCTTGATAAAGAAAAATGTCTTGAAAAGATTCTAAAAAACACATCTAACGGATCTATTGTTGTATTTCATGACAGCTTAAAAGCCAAAGAAAAACTACAATATGTTTTACCGAAATTCCTTGAACATTTCACTAATCTTGGATATTCATTTCTGCCTTTATCTCTGCCTTGCCGGCAGGCAGGTGCGGAAATGTTTCGGGAAAAGAGTTAGTAAATGATGTTATGCAAACGGAATATGTCATTGCTGTATGCAAGGTTTGAATTTTTTATTTCTAAAACTGTTTTCCCTTCTGCTCCTTATGCTTCTTCAATATTTCCAACATATTTAATTCAAGGTCAGAAAAGAAATTATCGGTATTTTTAATGGAAGAAAGTGCAATAGAATGTACCGTCAGCACATTTACTATGGTATAAAGTTTATGTATAATCTCACTTTTCAGTTCCGGTGATATATTCCCTTTTATCAGCATAAAATAACTGGTCTGCTTGTGTTCAGGAAACAGCAGGCCTTTTTCTCCCATATTTGATATGCAATAATAGGTCTTGAAAGCGTGCGGGTCGTCATAATAGAACAAGGGAAAGGTGTTGAAGTTGTTTTTCTTATCCTGAAAAATTCTCAGATCATCCATTTTCACCAGATGCAGTTGCATCTTTTCGTTTATCGCCCATATAAGGCGGTAGTCCTTCAGGTACGATATGATCCCGATCAGCGTAAAATCTTTATCGTAATTGCTATCAAGTCGGAGTTTCTTTGCCATTTGCGAAATTTATGTGATATACTTTTTTATATCTTTGTCCGAAATACAAATGTATATTATATTATTTTATTCTATTTACTTTATTTACCCACCGGAAGAATCAGTTAAACATTTTAATTACCCGGAAGATCATTCATGCTTTTTTGAAAAATAGAAAAACAACCTGATGGCATTTTTACTAAAGAAATAATATGGACAAAACACGCATATCAGCGGTCTCATTCCTTAACACCTTACCTTTTGTTTATGGTATTTACAATTCAGGGATGTTAAGTGATTTTGAACTAATCCTTGATGTTCCTTCCGAATGCGCGAGGAAATTCAACAATAAAGAAGTCGATATAGCCCTTGTTCCGGTTGCAGCGATAAAGAATATGAGTTCCTATAAGTTATTAAATGATTTCTGTATTGGAAGCATTAGTAATGTGAGGACGGTGTTGTTATTATCGCAGGTTCCGTTAAAACAAATTTCCAAAATACATTTGGATCACCATTCGCTTACTTCGATAAATCTTGTAAAAATACTATCTCAACATTACTGGCACATAGAACCGGAATGGGTAAACCTTGACGAATCGACGGAAAAAAATATTGCTTCGTTCGAAAGCGTTGTGGCGATAGGTGATAAAACATTTGAACTGGCGGAAAAATATGCATGGATATATGATCTTGGCGCTGAATGGAAAAATTTTACAGGACTTCCTTTTGTTTTTGCCTGCTGGATTGCGCATGAAAATGTTGAAGATGCAAAAATCAGAGAAATTACCAATGCATTGGACTGGGGTGTTCGGAATAAAAAGGAGGCTATAGAAAAATTATTCGATAAACAAAGGTTCCCATCCGTAAATATTGACGAATATCTTGAAAAAAATATTGACTTCATATTTAATGATCAAAAGCATATAGCCTTTAGCCTTTTTCTTAACTACATAAATAGTGCTTGTATATAATTTTCAATATTTTGAATATCGAATGTAGATTAACGCCATGCCTACCGGCAAACAGGCAGGCTTGTTCTTAAATCAGTATCTATATTATTATAAGTTTTTCTGACTTTTTTAAGATAAATTTTCTATTTTAGCTGTATCAATTTCCATTACAAAAAGACGTGTTATTATGAAAAAAATACTTTTTTGCCTTGTAATTTTCATTTTTTTTGTTTTATCTTCTAACGATGTTACAGCTGAAAAATATAGCGATCCGGCCAATGTATCCCACCCGGGAGGTAAAAAAATGCTTAAACGTTTAAAAGCCTATTTTCGATACAAGGACGGAAATTATTATGGTGCGTTACGAATATACCGCTATGTTTATGAATTCAATAAAACAGAGGCAAAAATCAATTTCTTGATTGGGAAATGTAATGTGCAATTACAGGACATGGAAGAAGCCATCTTTTACCTGCAAGAAGCAAAAAAACTAAAACCGGATTTTGACAAAGAAGTGGATTTCTTGCTGGGAGAAGCATACCAGTATATGGGTGATCTCGACAGCGCAATTTATGAATTCAATATCTACAAGTTGGCACTGAAGCCAAGGCAATTAAAAAATGACCCTGTTGTTGATTTACTCAGCCAGACAGTAACTGCTAAAATGCTTATGGAACATCCCGTAAATGTTAAAATCAAAAATCTTGGTTTTGATATCAATTCCGAATTCGATGAAGGTATGCCATCCATTACAGCCGACGGAAAAACATTGATTTTCACATCCAGAAGACCTGATACCAAAGGAGGCGGCATAGATCCTAACACAGGACAGTATTATGATGATATTTATATGGCTACCTGGAATGATGAAAAAGGGACGTGGAATCCGGCAGAAGGGGTGGAAGGAAATTTAAACACAGCAGGCCACGATGCCTGTCTTAGCATTTCGCCAGACGGTAATATCATTTTTGTTTATCGTAATATTCATGAGGCTACAGAAAGCGGTGATATTTTTTATTCTACAAAAAGAGCTGATGGAAAATGGAATACCCCAAAAACTATTGGTAAACATGTTAATTCAACCTATTTTGAAAGTTCTGCGTGCCTTTCTCCTGATGGCAATATGCTTTATTTTGTCAGCGAAAGGAAAGGCGGATATGGTAATGCCGATATCTGGAAAAGTAAAAAGATCGGGAAAAATCTTTGGGGAAAACCGATAAATCTTGGTCCGGCGATCAACTCAGAAGAAGATGAGCTGGGTGTATTTATGCATCCGGATGGAAAAACACTGTTCTTTACTTCCAAAGGTCACAACACCATGGGCGGGTATGACATTTTTATGAGCCAGATGAAACCCGATTCTTCATGGACGGAACCTGTAAACCTTGGATACCCTATCAACTCTACAAAAGATGAAATCAATTTTGTAATGACTGCCGATGGTAAAAAGGCATACGTTTCGAGCCGTAAAGATGGCGGCCTTGGCGGCGCCGACATTTATGAAATTGATATGAGCCATTACACATTCCCGCTAAAGATAAAAGGGTATGAAACTGCAACCCCAAAAGTGGAAACCGATCTCGCTATATTGAAAGGCAGTGTAATTGAATCTGATGCCGCCCAACAGGTTGAAGCCGAGATAGTCATTAAAGATGTTACTTCGGGTAAGGAAGTTACTAAGTTATTCACGAACGAAATTGGCGACTTTTTCGTAACCCTCAAAGGTGATAAAGAATACGAGATAAATGTCGAAAAATCAGGATACAAAAAGTACTCGGAAAAAATAATGTTGCCATACGATAATGATAAAATACATGCATTGGTAAAGCTTATCATTCTTGAAAAATTGCCTGAAGAAAAGAAGTAAATAACTTTTATTATACTTTGCACGGTATAAATTAATACATTTCTAATTCGGTAATCAGTAAAAAACGGCCGATTACTGTTTACCGGTTACTGATTACTTGTTTGAAAAAATGTACAATTTTATCCCGTTTTTAGTATAGTCAATATTTAGAAACATGGCGCAGCTAAAAGCACCGGATTATTTCTTTTCGTCCACATCTTTTACAAACAAAACTAAAAATGCAGCCAGTATCATAGATATACCACCCATTACAAGCGTATAGATTGCTTCTCCGGCGAAAAGATATTTTGTCAGGAAGCCCAGTACGCTTGCTGCAAGAATCTGAGGAATGACAATAAAAAAGTTAAATATGCCCATATATATTCCCATCTTGTCTGAAGGCAGGGAACCGGTGAGTATGGCATAAGGCATAGATAAAATGCTCGCCCATGCAATTCCTACTCCTGTCATTGAAAGCAGCAGCATATTCGGATCCTTGAGAAAATAAATGGAAATAAGGCCAAGTCCACCGACCATCAATGATATCATATGTGTGATCCGGCGTGAAGTTGCCCTTGCCAATACAGGCAGCAGAAATGCTATCAGGGCAGCAATACCGTTATATACAGCAAAGCTGATCCCTACCCAGTTTGCACCTGTGTTAAATAATTCTGATGTAGTATCCGTTGTTCCATAAATATGCTTTGTCACAGCAGGAGTTGTATAAATCCACATGGCAAATAATGCAAACCATGAAAAAAACTGAACGATGGCAAGCTGTTTCATGGTAAGTGGCATTTTCGAAAAATCATCGAATATCTCATAGAAACCGTTATGCACTTTTCCCTTTTTCCCCATAATTCCTGAAAACAGCATCAGTAGTCCGAAAATGGACAGACCTAACGACAACACATACAATTCTCCGGAAAAGTCTTCCATGTAAAAAAACAATGTCAACGCTGTTCCCAGGATCAAATAGCTAACTGCCAATCTAAATTTATTTATTCCTTTCTTCAAACTTTGTGATATCCGGCTGTCTTGAAAAATTTCTTTTTTTGATGTTTCCTCAAAGGAAGCAATATCTTCAGGAGAGTATTCTTTTGTACGGAGCACTGTCCATAATACTGCCAGGGATAAAGCAGCAGCGCCGATATAAAAGGAATACCTCACTGAAGGCGGTATTATTCCTTCGGAAGCAGTATTTTCAACATTCAGCAGGTTCGTAAGTAAATAGGGTAATGCTGAAGCTATAACAGCACCTGTTCCGATAAAAAAGCTCTGCATGGCAAAGCCCGTAGTACGCTGTTCGGAAGGAAGCATATCTCCAACAAATGCACGGAAAGGTTCCATTGAAATATTGATAGAAGCATCCATAATCCACAACATACCAACAGCCACCCAAAGGACAGAAGAATTAGGCATTATTATCAGTGCTGCCGATGTCAGCAGCGCTCCGATAAAAAAATAAGGACGTCTGCGTCCCCAGCGGCACCATGTTTTATCGCTGTAATGCCCTATTATGGGTTGTACAATCAGCCCCGTAAGAGGCGCAGCGATCCATAAGATCGGTATGTCTTCTATTTTCGCCCCTAAAGTTTCGAAAATGCGGCTGACATTGGCATTCTGCAGTGCAAATCCAAACTGAATGCCAAGGAACCCGAAACTCATGTTCCATATCTGCCAAAATTGTAATCGTGGTTTTCTTTTCATAAAATTTCTCAAAAAAAAAGAAACCTTCTCGATCGAAAGGTTTCTGAAAAAAATCTCAAATTTTTAATATCTGATAAAAGATATTTTCTTTGTTTCCCTTTTATTGCCAGCAGTGATGGTATAATAATAATATCCACTTTTAATTTTATCTCCGGAATTGTTTGTGCCATTCCATACCTCGTAATGTACACCTGCTGGTTGAGTTCTATTAACCAGCGTTTTTATTTCTGTACCCAACATATCAAAAATTTTAACGGATACTGTTGAATTTTCGGGCAAGGCGTAGCTGATGGTCTGTTCCGTATTAAAAGGATTCGGATACACTTCAGAATTAAATGCAGCAATATTGCCCGGTTCAATAATTCCGCTATGATCTGTTGTATCAACATAAAGATCCGGCACAGGCAATAATTTATCCGTATAAATATGATACTCTCCGGGCTGATAAAGAAGTGTAAAATTATTACCTTCAGTTTGATTAACAAGTATATCAAGGCTGTCGCCGGTAAAATAATCATACCATTTCCCCGAATGGGAAAATTCAGGCCAGACATTTTGCTGCAATACATCAAAGTTACCAAGTACAACAGCATTAAAATCAGCCCCTACATATTCGTCGTCCCACAGACGAATACGTTTGTTATAACCGCCAACACTCATATCATAGTTTGATGTGCGGAACAAAGGGTATGTAATTTTTAATTTGATCAGCGCTGCATATTTTTTATAAAGCATCTTTCGATAAGGATCGTTCATATAATCCCATTTGGGAGGTTTTTTATCTGTACGTGATTCATCTGTCATGGATGGCCACAGGATCGAATAATCATATCCTCTTTCGCCGAATTCCCAGAACATTTTAGGTCCGGGCACCGTAAAAAACAATGCCGCTGACTCACCCATGCGTTCCAGTGCCGTATGTTTATTCCGTGTATTATATATAGTATCTGTACCCTGAATCTCCATGTTGCCGCCAGTAATGTTGCGGTACATGAGGCGTTCTTCGTCATGACTTTCCATATAACCAACCAGGTTATGGTTCCACCAGCCACGCGCTTTATATGATACAGCCCATTCAAAATTTGAATTATCGTTATACCATCCCATGGAAGCCTGATTATACTGCCAATTTCCGGGAGCCCCCGACCACATCATAAATCCAAAACCAGCCAGTTCGCCGTCTTCCTGATTATCAGCCAGGTGCTCCAGGATAATATATGTCCCCGGATGCTTTGTCCATAAAGCTGTTCCAAGTCTCTTAACAACAGCTACCCGTGATGCATCATACTGTCCCCATGCAGCTACATCAGCCCAGATAATATTGCCGTTGGCATCATAGGTAACGGTTACATTATTGGTAAAGCCTTTTGAAAGATCCAGACGGAAGCCATCGGCATGGTATTCAGTAACCCAGTAATTCAAAACGCTGTCTACATAAGCCTGGGTGTAAGGGCTGGTATGATCGAAATCGCAATGATAACCGTAAGGATGTGGAATCAGTTCGTTGAACCATGGATTATTTGCCAAAGGACGCTGCCTGTCTTTGTTATAATAAAGCAACGCTAAAGGATTCTGCCCTGATGCATGGTTCAGGACAATATCGAGAATTACGGCAATCCCATTATTATGGCAAGTATTTATAAGACTCTTGAGCATATTTTTTGTTCCGTAACATTTATCCGGAGCAAAATGCAAAGCCGTCATATAACCCCAGCTGTCATTACCGTCGTATTCCGTCACGGGCATAAGCTCGACAGCATTAATGCCCAGATTTTTCAGGTATTGCAGGCTGTCTTCCACCGTTTTGAAATTATGCGTCAGATGAAAATCGCGCACCAGAAGTTCATAAATAGCAAGGTCTCTGCTATCTGGTTTCTGAAATCCCGCATCAGTCCAGTTGAACGGAGTTTGTGCAGTCTGAAAAACAGAAACCAATTGAGATGTTTTTCCAACAGGATAAGTTATAAGATCCGGATAAATAATTTGATTGATACCGGGATCATTCCATCTGTCAAGAACTTTGTCAGAATAAGGATCAGCTATATTAATGCTGTTGTCAATAAAATATTGAAAGCGATATTCTTTTTGTGGGATTAGTCCGGTCAGTTCTATCCAAAAGGTGTTGCCATCAGTAGTTTTTTTCATCTGGTAATCAGGATCGAGCTGCCAGTCGCTAATATCCCAGATAAGATATGCAAAACCTTTGTTTGGTGCAAAAAGCTGAAGAATCACTGTAGAATCATTCACATAGTTTATGCCATCTTTTGTTCCGGAAGGAGCATCCTGTATCACCTGCGGATACTGGACAAGATAATATATGGAATCGACAATTGTCTGTCCTCCTTTTTGTGCTGTGAACCAGAACCAGTGTTTACCATAACCCGTAACAGGCAAGGTAGATATGAGTATACTATCGGATGCCTGTGCCACCAGGCTGCCATCATGAAACAGGTTAATCATCGCTGTTTGAGTGCTGGTAACTCTAACCGGCAACTGTGAATTTATACTCAGAGAAAGAGGGAACTGTACAGGGGAAGTGAAACGCGCAAATATGTTTGGGGTATAAATATCAATAAAAAAATCAGATCCGTCAGCGTTACGCCCTGCCAGTGTACCGTCAGCATTGCGAAATACAAAACACAGTTCTTTTGTTTTTTCGGTGCTCAGCAGCTGATAGAAACTTTTTATATGAAATTTCATCCTATGCTTATTGTTACCAATGTTTTCCATAAGCACCGTGGAATCTGCTTCTCCCCATTGTGCCGGTTTATGAAGCCAGTCGGTTTGGTTTACACTTTCATCAGTCAGCACGCCTGTATGCATATATATATCGGTAACACCCGTTAATGCTCCATTTCCAAGTGAAGCATCATAGATGATGGTGATGGTATCATACACCGTAGGATATAAAGGCGACCAGGTAAGCGCCTGAGGGAAAGCCCTACCTGCAAGAAAAACAAACAGCCCGCAAATCAAAAATATTCTTTTCATTATATGATTATGTTTAAGGCATTTCTAAAAATTCAATCGTCGTCATTGCGAACCTGACTACCGTAAGGTAGATCCGTCATCTGACGGAAGGAACGCCAAACCGTCATTGCGAGTCCGTCGGTCGACGGACGAAGCAATCTTACCAATCTAAAACTTCTTCATATAAATCTTTCCATTCTGGATTAAACGCATTTATCAATGCTTCCTTTTTCTTACGCGAACCTCCTTTTATCTGTTTTTCTCTTGCAATCGCTTCTTCAATATTATGAAATCCTTCGTAGTACACAAGTTTATGTAATTTATAAGTCGCGGTGAATGATTCGGGAAATAAATTGTTTTTATGTTGATAACCCCGAATCTTTAAATCAGATGTAACCCCGGTATAAAGCGTAGTATTATTTTTATTTGTCATTATATATACACATCCGCCTCGTTTCATTTTTTAGATTGCTTCGTCGTACCTCCTCGCAATGACGTATTTTATCTGCATAACATCAGTTATCTGGATATAACAATCTTGCCGATTGCAAATAATTTTCCGTTTGTAGTCATAACAGATGAATAAACACCATTTGGCAGCAGATTTCCTTTATTATCAGTACCATCCCAGTCTATGCTGTGGCTGCCGGAAAGCTGAGTGCCACTGAACAGATCTGTTACTTTACTGCCAAGCATATCGTAAACTTTTATCTGCAAATTTTTGGTTTCTTCAAGTAATGTATATACAATCCGGGTTTGATTGCGGAAAGGATTAGGGTTGACCGAAACATAATGAACGCTGTTATCTATTTCCCCGATTCCTGTAACAAACGTAATGGCAGGAAAAGGTGTATTCGGATCGCTTCCCTGAATTACCTGGGGGTGGTTCACGGTTCCAAGATTGATGATGAACAAGTCTTTGCCAAGGTCATCTCTGCCTGATAAAGTTCCGTCCTCGTTGCGGAATACCATTCCTATGGTATAAGGAGAGCCCCCGTTACTTGGGTTCCAAACTGTCGACTGGACCACAGGATGCGGATCATTGGGATCAGTGAAAGTGGATGTATTAACCAATGCAGGATTTGAGAAATAATCTTCAATAATGAATTCAATGGAATAAACACCATTACCCAGGGTGGTCATCATGCCAATACCGTCGTCCTGCGGATTGGTTCCCCAATTACCAACCACATGCTCCCACACATTTGAACGGTAAGGCAGTATCTGGTGGTAACAGAAATATTGGTTGGAATCAATATCTGAGCAGTCCCTGTCATAATTTGATATCACAACATTCCAGTCAAGGTCGCAAGTGCACAACCCAAGATGTGCATAAACTTTTGCACAAAGAGAAGGGCTGCTGTTTCCTCCGCCAAGGCTGTAATCAGGATTTATCATCAATTTAGTATCAAGCGTAATTTTGAGGTATGTGTGATTTTGGGCAAAAGCAACACTTCCAAGGAAAAGCACTGCCGCAAGGGAAAGAATAATTTTTTTCATAATATTTTGGTTTTAATTATTAATTGATGTTTGACATAACGTTTTGCTGCTTGGTGTTCGGGCGGGATTTAAACCCACGTCACTGTCAACCAGCTACAAAGTTAATTAATGTTTCAAAGTTTCAAGTTGCACGTCCGCCCCGCCTGATGCCAAGCCATGCTGTTAGGCGCAGTGTTTATTCTTACAATTCAAATTATTTTCTTAAATTCTAAAAGCGGCATGTAATTGCTACTCTTAATTATTTTTAAAAATTTAAATCCATTTTTACTTAATATTGAATCAATTTGACTTCTCTTGTATAATCTTCTACTAGGCTTTTCATCACATCATTGTACTTTATCTTCTGCAGAGTATGCATCGGAAATATATAACTCTCCATCTGGCTTTAGCTTTTTATAAATATCACTTACAATATCATCAGGATAATCAAGATGATGAAATGTTTTGTTCATTATTATTTTATCAAAAATACCACCTGGTAGATTTGTGTTTTTTTCATTTCCAATTACCAAAAAGAACTTATTTGTAATTGGAGCTTCTTTAATTTTGGTGTAATAATTAATTACCTTTGTTAACTCTGAATTGTTTAAACAAGTTGTGTCAATGTCTTCTATATAGAAGGTTAAACTATCTGAAAACACTGAAAACACTCCTTCACAGTATCCACTTGATGCTCCAATGTCTCCAATAACATCACCTTTTTTAAAACCATACATATCAAAATAAGGTTTGACTTTTTTCTCAATGAATTTCTTGTCAGCCCATACCCAACCACATTTGTATGGTTTATTAGGATTGTCTTCACGAAATCCAAAATCTCTATGTGAACATCCAATTATAAAAACAATAAAAATTAAAAAATATTTTTTCATATATCAGTATTTATTATTTAGTGTCAAGTTCCTCAATCGCCAAACCACATTGTGCCATAACGACCGAGGGCTTATACTGCGCGGGTTTTCAAGGAATTTCCATGTCTGCCCCACTACCGTTTATTAAGTGTGCAAAAGTTTCCGACTGCACTGAACCCCGCATGGGATAAGCCCTTTGTTAGCATTTCGGTTGGAATCATCGTATTTATTATTGTTTCACTACCTTAAATATTGCATGTTCATTTTCTGAAATTATTTCTACAATGTAAATTCCTTTACCACATTCCATTTCTAAACAGATTTTTTGATTATTTATAATATGATTTTGTTTTATTAATTCACCCAATATATTTCTAACATTTATTTCAATATCTGTAAAATTTGATTTTAGTTCTATATTAATTTTCCCAGTCGTTGGATTCGGATATAATTGAATATTATTAGTATGATTGTTTTCAATAACTCCAGCACTTATTAATTCTACTCGAAAAGTATCTAGTATATATCTCATGAAATCTATTTGTCCGACAGTAAATGAATTTTGACAATTCCCGCTTGAGTAGTCCATATAATTTTCTACCATATCTGGCAAATCAATACCATTAATATTGTCCACACAAGTATTTCGAGAATAATTACAATTCCACTGACTAGCAGCGTTACTATTTGGAGTATCATCAATAAAATCATCAACAGAGCAGTCTCCATCGCCCCATATATGGCGTAAACCAAGATAATGCCCAACTTCATGCACTAATATTTTTCCAGTTGTAACAACACCGTTATATGAATTATATGCTGATGGAAATGTATTGGGATTATTTGCTCCAATATTAACATAATGTATTAGTACTCCTTGTTCGTAGGGATTTAAAAGTTGCAAAATCGAATCAGGCCAGTTAAAGTGATCCTCACGGGGTGGCGTTGATAATGCAAAGTAAACCATTTCTTGAAAATTATTAAATTGAGGCTCTAGAATCCTTAAGTCTCCAATCCAAACATTTAAATAATGATTTGAATCCCAAGCGTTCTTACCACCCAAACTGTCATGTGTTATACGAAAATAGTTATAGAATAAACTATCATTAGCCCAATCTAATATTTGCTGATTTTGACCAGGTCCATATGGTAAAATGCCACCAAAATATTCTATAGAAGAATTTGTTCTTGTAATTCCAGATGTGGGGTTACCGTTAGGATCAATGTCCGCAAGCTTAAATTCAATTTTACTATCACCAACGATATTTAGAAACTCGGTACGGGTATTTATCGTGTCGGAATTATTTCTCCTGTAGCAATCATTTAAAATTTCAATTTGATTAAGAATAACTGAATCAGGAATATTTTCTTCACTATTATTATAGACAATATGAAACACTACTGGTATTTCAAGAATATCATCCGAAGATTTATTATGTTTTTGATTAGAAATAATATTCTCAATTTGTCGCATGAATTCATCTGATAAATCTAAATAACCAGGTACTTTTTTATTGATATGTTTCATATATTGATAACTTCCGCAACCCATAATATTTGGTGATGCTATCGAATCGTTTTGACTACTACCTGTCACAACTTTATTAATTGGTCGTTGAGCATGAATTTGAAAAATTGATGCTATAAATACGATTAATAAATTAATTTTTATTTTCATAAAGGTCTGTTAAATTTATATTTGTATAATTAAGAATATTTATTAGTTATTTTTACTGTAAAATTTCTTTGTTTCAAGGCTTCGTCCAACTGAATGCTAACGATTAAGGGCTGCTCCCGGCGGCGTTTCGATAGCTATCGGAATAGCGCCCGTAAAAATATTTCCCAAACTTACAAAAGTTTCCGTCAACCACAAGCCATTGAAGCAACGATTGTGTTGCAGTATTACTGATATTTCCACTATATCAAAAGGCATTACAGCTATTCAGTTTTTTGATTTTAATTACTAACTAATGTTACGCATATTTATTTTTTTATTTATCAATGTCACTCAGAGCCGGACACAGCAAGGATTTGCGGGTTAGAGTCCGTGTCGAAGAGTGACACACCGGTCGACTTCGACACGATTCTCCTTTCACTATCGTTTCAGTAGAATCGGCTCTGTCTGACCTCTAAATTTATTAATCATTTACTATATTATTTGCGTAACATCAGATACTAAGTTTTAAATTTGAAAATACAAAACATTAAAATATATGAAGAGATCATGGTATTTAATAAATTTATAATAAGTCGTACAGACGGAATAGGGGATGTAATACTTGCTCTTCCGGTAGCAGGAGCGCTGAAAGAAATTTATCCTGACTGCAAAATTGTTTTCCTTGGCAGAACCTATACTCAAGATATTATCAAGTCGTGCAAACATATTTATCAATTTGTTTCATGGGATGACCTTTTACAAAAGACAACAACAGAAAAGATTAAAATAATTAAAGATATAAATGCTGATGTAATCATTCATGTATTCCCTGAAAAAGCTATTTCAAAACTGGCTAAAAACGCCGGAATTCCTTTCAGAATAGGAACTTCAAGCAGAGCTTATCATTGGCTGACTTGCAACCATCTTGTAAAGCTTCACAGGAAAAATTCCCCTTACCATGAATCACAGCTAAATTTAAAACTATTACAACCGCTTGGTGGTAAAGCGATCTATGATATCACTGAAATACCCGGGTTTTATGGGTTTAGCAAAATACCATCCCTTGACAATAAATTTGCGGAGCTTCCTGACAGGAATAAATTTAATCTGATCCTTCATCCAAAATCAAAAGGAAGCGCCAGGGAATGGGGCTTAAATAACTTTAAAAAATTAATAGAAATATTACCGGCAAATAGATTCAAGTTATTTGTTACAGGAACGGAAGAAGAGGGTAAGGCAATCCGTCCGGCATTGATCGCTCCGTTTCCTGAAGTTGTAGATTTGACAGGCCGTTTAACAATTGTACAATTAATATCTTTTATTGCTAATATTGACGGCATTCTTGCTGCCAGCACCGGACCTTTGCATATAGCTGCGGCTTTGAACAAATATGTTATCGGACTATATGCTCCCATGCGCCCAATACACCCCGGCAGGTGGGCTCCTCTGGGATTGAATGCGTCATATCTTGTTAAAGAAAAAAAATGTAATAACTGCAGAAATAAAAAAAGATGTGAGTGTATTGAAAGCATTGCGCCCGAAGAAGTGGCGGAAAAACTAATGAAACATGTTTCGCTTTCCGCATCTGCTAAAATTTCGTAGAATTGTTATTCGATTTTTTCAGCCAATCATACCATTTATCCATCCCCTCCCCTGTTTTTACTGACAATTCAATGAATTCAAGATGA
>Ga0247842_10002778_pt1 | contig 25028 bp, 20 predicted proteins | sample LaCruzMarch2015__3_FD_192411 | JGI IMG/M metagenome (GOLD analysis project Ga0247842, IMG submission 192411) | Freshwater microbial communities from meromictic Lake La Cruz, Castile-La Mancha, Spain - LaCruzMarch2015_19m | ecosystem: Environmental > Aquatic > Freshwater > Lake | place: Spain...
GAACCGCACAGGCAAAAAAAAGTGGGTTGGCCGATGATCGGATCACGGCAAGAGTACCTCACTCAACAAGGACAATCATAGAACGTGCAGCGGCGATATATGGAGCGACGATCAACCAGTTTATCGTTCAGGCTGCCGTGGAGCGGGCAAATGAAGTCTTGCACAGCATGGAAATGGTTAAACTCTCCTCACTGGATGCACAGGTTGTCATTGAAGCATTGACTAAGCCACCTGCGCCGAACAAGAAGTTGCAGGAAGCTGTTCGCGCCCACAAACGACTTGTAGAATCCATAGATTGAGATGAACAGGGATTCAATCATTTGCCTACTGGACACCGATCGCCATGACCGCGATGCCTTTGACTGTGGAGAACCGGCCCTCAACGAGTATTTACAAAAGACGGCAGGCCAGCATTTGAAAAAGGGGATCGCCAACACGTATGTACTAGTAAGCTCGACGGAGTCCAAGAGAATTCTTGGGTTTTTTACACTCTCGTTTTTGGAGGTGGACTTGTCAGAAGTACCGGCTAAATATGCGAAGAAGCTTCCCAAATCACATCTCCCTGCCGTCAAACTGGGTAGGCTGGCCATTGACAAAAGCTGCCAGGGTAAGAATTACGGCCGACTTCTTCTGGTCGATGCCATGCATCGGGTGGCTGCCGCCATCAGGAACACCGCAGGCGTTGTTGGCTTGTTCGTAGATGCGAAGAACCAGAATGTTGCAGATTTCTACGAAAAATTTGGTTTCATCCCGCTAAGGGACAATCCCCTTTCCCTGATGATTCCTCATCAAACAATTCTTGGATTATTTCCTGATAAGAAAACATAATGTAGGAATTACTGTGTTGGCTGACTGCGATGAATAGCAGGGTGTTGTGAAGGGGATTATTTTCACTTAGCCTTCTGATGGATTTAATTATCTTTATCGCAGCGATGAACAGCTCCAAATACACTTATAGAGGTTCAACTACCTATTCAATCTGCCCAGGGGAAAAGAGAAAATCCGCTGGGCATCAGGCAGCTGCAGAGAGAAAATCATCTCCTTGCGACCTGGAAAATATATCGTACCCTCATGCCGTCCTAATCAAAGAACGGGGTCTGAGAATCATCCCCAGTAAGTCACAGGTTCGGTCGAGGGGCAGAACCTTTCCAACAAGCCAAAGAACGCGTTATGGAAAATTGTAGGAGCGGAACGGACCTCCAATTAAAGCGACGGAGTGCTGAGTTTATTCGTCATATCATCATCTGTAAAATTAAATCTGCGAACCACGAATCTCTCGATTATGATGGCAAAATCAAAATGATAGTCGATATGCTCTACAATGAGAGAAACGCTTTTGTGCATAAAGCACGATTACCCCAACTATCTGATCAAAATGTCAAGATGTTAGGATGCTATAAGGGGGGCGTTTAACCACGCCTTTCACCCGATGAACGGGTGAAGGCGAATGTTTTCTCTTTCGATCCGTAATGCTCACAGCTGATCACCTGCCTCCACTACGCTTTGTATGTGACGAGAATAATCAGCACGTGTCTTTTTGGTTCAGCATTTCGGGTTAAAAGCCGCTACACAAACCCATTTCTCCAAATTAACGACTTCAATAAACTATACGTAACAACCCCATATGATTTTGGTTATCGAACTGCACCCGCACCCAGAGAAGAATTCACGGCAAATCATATGTTGTCCATGAAGCGGTGCCGGCATAAACGGCGCCGAAATTCATGTCGGAGCGCCGGCATATGATAATTAGTTGATATAATAGAGAAATATGCTACTGCGTTCTTGGTTTTCCTTCAAAAAATCTCCGGATTACGGTCGCCAGCCGGACCGGTGCGACTGGATATCAGCGTCGGCGATGGTATAAATAAGCAGGAAATGAGCTGCGGAAAAGCCGCGTATCGTTCTTCAAGCACCTGTATCTATTGATTTTTGATCAAGCAGAGAGCTTTTGTCCCCACTGCCCCGGCGGTAACTTGATGCAGAAAAGGGGCAAAGCCATTCTTGAGTATTCTCAAAACACTGCGTTTATTTGCTCATGGTATTGAGCGTATCTGCGTAAAGGCCCAAAGTGGGGTACATACTAAATCTGGGAAGGAGGATGTGCTGATGCTTCTTTCGTGAATACGGATGAAAAGGCGCATAGATTTGGGGGTGAAAAATTCTGCAAATTCTGATTGCCAGTTGTCAATGATTGAAGTATTTTATATCAATTGTTGAATAGGGGATATTTCTATGCATGCAATGCCTAATAGACTCTTCTTTGTCCTGTTTATCCTGCTTATTTCTGCAACTAACTGTCTCTACGCACAACCTATACCGGAATCAGCCGGGATAAAATTAGTCTCATCCTTTGAAGGGGGTAAACATTACCGGAACGGAAAATTTAATATCCTGGCGCTCCATGGCAGTTATCATCAGATGGGGCGTCAATATGGACACCTGTTAAGCGGTGAATTAAAAAGCTTATATAAAAACGCTGTGGTGGAGCATTTTCAGCGGCATAAAGGTCTTTCCGCCGACGCAATGAAAAAAAAGGCAACCTCTTTGTATCAGTTTTATCCCCAGCGCTTTAAAGATATTATCACGGGTATGGCGGAAACTTCCGGGCTTTCCTTGGAAGAACAAATTATGCTCAATGCCCTCGAACATTATGGTTCGATGTCGGAATGCTCGGGAATCATTGCCTGGGGGGACTATACAAAAAATCAACCCCTCATCGTGGGAAGGAATTATGACTGGTTTGAGAAATACGTCGAATTTGCTCAAAATCTCACCGTAACCGTTTTCAATCCTGATTCGGGAATTCCCAACGCTATCATTACCTTTCCCGGGGTAATTTACGCAACCACCGGCTTGAATGCAGAAGGTATCTATCTGCAACTCAATAACGGACTTCCCTCCGGTGGCACTCTCCGTTATGATAATCGTGTGCCGGCGATAGTTAGCCTGCTGTCTTTTCTTAACGATTACAGCACTATGGATCAGTTAGACGCTTTTTTCAATACAACCAGAACAGACTTCGCCTTCATCATTAATGCTGCTGATAAGTCGCGGGGAATCTCCTATGAATGGGCGCCTTTTGAACATCGCCGACGAAACGGCGATGCCGAAGGGCTGTTGGTAGCTACCAACCATTTTACCGACCCATCATGGGGAATTGTTCTGCAGGACAATGCCGGCTTTGAAACTGTCCGCAGACGGAAAAATCTGCTGGCCCTGGGACATAAAAACAAGGGTAAATTTAATTTAGAGATAATGAAAGAGATCCTTGATACTCCCATGAATGATGGCGGTGCAACTTGGCCTCGCGAAGGCAGTATCCGCACCGCGTATCAAATTATTGCCGTACCCGATTCTTTGCAGATATGGTTAAAAGTCCCCGGTTTTCAGGATTGGACAGGAGTTGAATTAAAAAGTCTTTTTAGGAAATAGTCCGGCGACATCTACGAACCGCAGGCATGAGAAGATTGACGGTCAGCCCTTGATGCAGCCAACGGCCCGGAGGCGGGCTACCTTGCGGGCGAGGCCCGCCCGGTGGACGACGGCGACGACCTCGTCCAGGTTCTTATAGGCCGCGGGGATTTCTTCGCTGAGGGTCCCCCGGCCGCTGGCCATGACCGTAACACCCAGATCGGCCATTTCCCGGTGAATGGACCGCCCCTTGCTGGCCTTCATGGCCTGGGTGCGGCTCATAACCCGCCCCGCCCCGTGACAGGCGCTGCCGAACGTGTCGGTGTAAGCCTTCTCCGTCCCGGCCAGGACATACGATCCCGTACCCATATTCCCCGGAATCAGGACCGGCTGGCCGATCTTCAGATATGCCGGCGGCAGGGCGGCGTGACCGGGGGGAAGAGCCCGGGTGGCCCCTTTCCGGTGGACGCAGAGCTGCACCTGTTTTCCATCGACGGGGAAGGTTTCGATCTTGGCGATATTGTGACAGACATCGTAAAGGAGCCTCATGCCGATTTCCCGGGGGCTTTTTTTTAGAGTCTTTTCGAAGGTTTCCCGGGTCCAGTGCATGAGCATCTGGCGGTTGGCCCAGGCGTAGTTGGCCGCGGCGGCCATGGCGGCGTAGTAATCCTGCCCCCGGCGGTCTTTCAGGAAGGCGCAGGCCAGTTGCCGGTCCGGCAGGGAGAAACCCAGCTCGCCGCTATGCTTGACCATCCGGGCCAGATAATCGTCGCATACCTGGTATCCCAAGCCCCGGGAACCGCTGTGAATCATCACAACGACCTGGCCCAGCTCCAGGCCGAAGGCCGCGGCGGCAATGGGATCAAATATCTCCTCCACGACTTCGATTTCCAGAAAATGGTTTCCCGATCCGAGGGTCCCAAGCTGTTCCCGTCCCCTTTCCAGTGCCCGGTCGCTGAGGAGATCCGGATCGGCCCCCGCCATCCGGCCGCCGTCTTCGGTGGTCTCCAGATCCGCCGGCGTCCCGAAGCCTTGGCGGACCGCCCAGCCGGACCCTTCTGCGAGGACCTTTTTCTCTTCCTTCACCGATAGTTTCAGATCTCCTTTGGAACCGACGCCGGAGGGGATATTCTGAAAAAGGGCGGTGACCAGTTCCTTAATGCTGCCCCGGATCTCGTCGTAGGCCAGGCGGGTGGTCATGAGGCGACAGCCGCAGTTGATGTCGTAACCGACGCCGCCGGGGGAGATAATCCCGGTATCCATATCGAAAGCGGCCACCCCGCCGATAGGAAATCCATAACCCCAGTGGACATCGGGCATGGCGAGGGAATATTTCACGATTCCCGGCAGATGGGCTACATTGGCGACCTGCTTCTGGCTTTCGTCGCTGCCCATGTCCTTGAGGAGGCGCTCGCTGGTATAGATGACGCCGGGTACCTTCATCCCCCCGGTCATGGGCACTTCCCAGCGGCAATCATCAATTTTTTTCAGCAATTCTACCGGTCCCCATACATTTACGACGAACTTATTTTCGAAATGAAGGATGCCCTTCTCTGTGAAATCCGCCTCCTTCATGTCCGATTTTTTGCTCGGATTGGCGACCTTCTTCTTGCTTGCCCTCCAAATTCCTTTCCAACGGCTCTTGCCCCTGCCTTTCCGGGTGAGCGCCTGTGGTTCTTTTTTGTTGGGCGTTCTGCTTTGTCTGCTGAAATTCCTTTGGCTCATTCTGCTTAAACTTCTGACGTTCGCTATTTAGCTTGGATTCGTTTTGTCCATATTTATTCTGCAATTGCCGATTGGCATAGGGAACGTTGCCGCGATGATCCGGATTATGCTGCCAGTGCCCATTTTTGTATCTATCGTAATTGTTTTTATAATTGTTATAAGTTTGGCGATTATAACTGTTATAAGTATTGTTGTTGACGATCACAGAATTCGAATGCCAGTTACATCCTCCCCACAACGCGGCGCCGACTGCAATACCGGCGCTAAACGAAAGAAGGCTCACCCCGGCGACATATCCCGGCGGATATACTGGCGGAGGAGGATAAGCCGGATATGGCCAGGCACTGCCATACACCACCACCGGATTGTAACTCGGCACATAAACCACCTGAGGATTGGAAGGCTCGATAATAATCACCGATTGCCCATTCTGCTGCTGGGTCGTAACTTTTTGCTGCGAAGTCGTTTTCAACGTCCCTGCTTTTTGTGATTGACCTCGCAATGTCTGGACGGCAGACATCACATCTTCCTGCTGAGCGAGAAAAGCGTTCCCAAGTTGCTGAGTCCAATTCAAATTCTGATTCATCATTTTTAAAGTATCGGGAAATGTTGTCAGCGATTTCACGCTTGGATCCCAGTTTTGTTGTTTTAGCGCATTAGCAAAATCGTCTCCTTTGAGATTCGCATTCTGGCTTATCCAATTTCCCGCTTCCGCAACTTCAAGTGGATAGGTTGAAGCCATCAATACCTGCGAGAGCAGAGAATCGGGATACAAAGCTATCGGCGAAACCAAGGAGGCCAACTGTTGTTGAGAAAGATGATCCGATTGCCCTCCCGTAAAGCTGGTGGTTGACGGTGAATCTGGATTTTGAGCCAAAACCGCCGGATTATAAATTGGCGCTAACATCGTTACCGCTACAAAAAGTGATATAATTTTTTTTTGTATTTTCATCTTTCCTTTCCTCATCATGCGTATTTGATCAAAATGATCGCCTCGCCGTGCTCATTAGACTGCCCCTTTTTCAACCTGCTGTTTAGTAAGTATTGATATGTATGATCGCTATGGTTTCGTCAAGAGGTATCTGCGGGCAAGTAAGAAGATATCCGACCGGGTAGGAGCCGATCGGCATCTCTCAAACATCCACGATGAATACGCCTTGCCAGCCCTCCGGCGTTTGTTTTACTTCGGCATGATGGTAGGTGACGGCCTTGATTTCGGTCTTGATGGTATGGCGCCGGGGATGATAAGGCTCCCCCCGAAGAGACGCATCTAACCTCCGTTCTGCTGCTTTCCCTTCAGATTTGTTAATGGTTATTTCATTTAAATTAAGGGAGTTATGTGTCTCAGTCAGGGCAGGCGTACCGGAATGCCGGATGTTTGTCGGGGCGTTAAAGTTGATCTCCAGGACATCTTTGACAAGGAAATTGTCGCCGTTGAAAAGATAAAGAAGTTCGCGTAGATAATTGATCCAGAGGTCCGTCATATCCGATCCTTCGATGTGGATGACTTTTTCTGTTGCCCCGGTGAGCATGGTGCGGTCCGTCAGAAGATCAACGAGGGCGAACGCGGCTTGAGAGAAAAGATCCGCCAGGGTTGCGCCGTGGACCTCGATGCCGATGTCGGCAGTATGATCAAGGATTCGGTAACCCATCCTGAAAATACTCAGGGCTCTTCGTCAAAGAGATCGGTTTCCTGAGGAGAACCTTCCGTTTCCTCAACGCCGTCTTCCAGGATTTCTTCAATTTCTTCTTCCCGTTCCACCCGGGCAATGCCGACGAGGCGTTCATTTTCATCGAGATCGATCAACCTGACTCCCTGGGTGCTGCGGTGGATCAGGGAAACCTCTTCCACCCGAACCCGAATAATCTTGCCGGCGTCGCTGATGAGCATCAGGTCTTCGTCGCCCGTCACCTGGCAGATGCCGGTGACATTACCCACCCGGGGGGCCGTCTTGAGATTGATTGTCCCCTTGCCCCCCCGGGTCTGGAGACGGTATTCGCTGACGGTCGTGCGTTTTCCGTAGCCTTTTTCGGTAATGGTGGCCATACCGCTTCCTTCCGAAGGAATTTCCATGCCCACGACAGCGTCCTCCGGAGCAAGCATGATCCCCCGGACCCCCCGGGCGCCCCGGCCCATTTCCCGGACGTCTTCCTCATGGAAACGGATGGCCATACCCATGCGGGTTCCCAGAAAAATATCCTGATTCCCGAGGGTCAACTGGACATCCATGAGTTCATCCCCCGCATCGATGCCGATGGCGATAATCCCGGTGCTCCGGGGATTGGAAAAGGCCGCCAGGTTGGTCTTCTTGATGACCCCCTGTCTGGTCACCATGACCACATTCCGTTCGGCCGTAAACTCCTTGACGGGGAGAATCGCCGCCACTCGCTCTCCCTGAGTCAGGCTGATCAGATTGACAATGGCCTTGCCTTTCGCGGCCCGGCCGGCCTGGGGAATCTGGTACACCTTGAGCCAGTAAACCTTCCCAAAGCTGGAAAAGATCAGGATATACTGGTGGGTCGAGGCAACGAAGAGCTTTTCTACAAAATCTTCTTCCTTCGTCCCCATGCCCATTTTGCCCCTCCCGCCCCGCCGCTGGTTCCGGTAGAGGCTGACGGGGTTGCGTTTGACATACCCGGAATGGGAAACCGTCACCACCATGTCTTCCTCGACGATCATGTCTTCGATATCGATTTCATCGGGGCTGACGACAATCTCCGTCCGCCGCTCATCGCCGTAACGGGTCTGGACATCTTCCAGTTCCGCGATGATGACCTCCAGGACCCGGTGGGGATTTTCGAGGATGTCCTTCAGAAAGGCGATCTGTTTCATCAATTCTGCATGTTCGGCGTCGATTTTATCCCGCTCGAGACCGGTGAGGCGCTGGAGGCGCATCTCCAGAATCGCCCGGGCCTGGGGCTCCGAAAGACCGAAACTCGCGCAGAGGGCGACAGCGGCCTCCTGAGGATTGGCCGAGGCCTTGATGACGGCGACAACGGCGTCAATGTTGGTCAGGGCGATGATCAGCCCTTCCAGGATGTGGGCGCGATCGGTGGCCTTCGCCAGGTCGAAGCGGGTCCGTCGGACGACCACCTGCTTACGAAAATCGATAAAACTCCTGAGTATTTCTTTCAGATTGAAGACCCGGGGTTGCTTGTTGTCGATGGCCAGCATGGTGACACCGAAGGTCGTCTCCATTTGGGTATGCTTGTAGAGCTGATTGAGAATGACGCCGGAGACCTCGTCGCGCTTCAGATCCAGGACCACGCGTATGCCGTCCCGGTCGGATTCATCCCGCAGGTCGGCAATCCCCTCGATCTTCTTTTCCTTGACCAATTCCGATATTTTTTCAATGAGATTGGCCTTGTTGACCTGGTAGGGAAGTTCGGTCACCACGATGCTCTCCCGGTCGTTCCGGGCGTTTCTTTCGATCATGGCCCGGGCGCGGACGCGGATGCTTCCCCTCCCTGTCCGGTAGGCCGACAGGATCCCCTCTCTGCCGTTGATAAACCCTGCCGTCGGGAAATCCGGCCCCGGAATATAGGCAATGAGTTCATCAATACTGATGTCAGGGTTGCGGATGAGGGCAATCGTCCCCGCGATGACCTCCCGGAGATTATGGGGGGGGATATTCGTTGCCACCCCCACGGCGATGCCGGCGGTGCCGTTCAGGAGGATCGTGGGGATCTTGGACGGCATGACCATAGGTTCCGCAAGGGTCTCGTCGTAATTGGGGATAAAGTCTACCGTATCTTTTTCCAGATCGGCCAGGATTTCCTCGGCAATCCTCGACATGCGAATTTCCGTATACCTCATGGCCGCCGGGGGGTCCCCGTCCACGGAACCAAAGTTACCCTGGCCATCGACGAGAAGGTAACGCATACTGAAATCCTGGGCCATACGGACGATGGTGTCATAGGCTGCCTGGTCGCCGTGGGGGTGATACTTACCGATAATATCACCGACGATACGGGCCGATTTCTTGTAGGGACGGTTCCAGCGGTTGCCCATCTCGTGCATGGCGAACAGCGCCCGGCGATGGACAGGCTTCAGGCCGTCCCGGACGTCGGGAACGGCCCGCCCGATGATGACGGTCATGGCATAGGCCATATAGGACTTCTTCATTTCGTCTTCGATATTGACGGGGAAGTTCTTTTGAAAGAGATCATCCATAATTATTGGGGCTCCTGTGAATAATTGGAATAATTGAGGACGGTTCTATTTATTTGCCATTTTCTTCGGAAAAAACAGAAAAATAGAACCGTCCCCAATATTGATTTTATTAAGATTACAGATCCAGATTCGTGACATAAAGGGCGTTTTTGTAAATAAATTCCTTACGGGGTTCCACTTGGTCGCCCATGAGGGTGGTAAAGATTTCATCGGCAACAACGGCGTCATCTACCCGCACCTGGAGGAGCGTCCTTTTCTCCGGATCCATCGTCGTCTCCCAGAGCTGGCCGGGGTTCATTTCTCCAAGACCTTTATATCTCTGGACAGAAAGGGATTTTTTACCGGCATTCGTGATAAAATCAATGAGTTCGGTCAGAGAGAAAAGTTCCTGAGCAGCTCCGCCTTCTTCAAACTGAACCTGATAGGGAAGCTCGCCCATTACGGACAGGCCGCTTAGCAAAACCCTGATTTCCGTAAATTTCGGGTTGTGAAAGAGATCGCGATCGATACAGGTGAGAGTTTCGAGACCATCCCGGGTAACCGTGAAGGTCATCTTCATACCTCCCCGGTCCGGGTCAACCACTACCTCGCTGGAAATGACCTTTTCTCCCACCGCCATCGCTGTCCGTTTCGTCACGCCCTGCAGGGTTTCTTCCGAACGGAAGTCATGCTCGGCAAAGTTAGGATCGGCGGCAAGGACGCTAACAATATCGCGGTCCTTATCTTCTTTGACGAACTTATCCAGAACACTTTCGATCCGCATGGCCTTCTTGACCAGGTTAAGGAGGCGGTTACCGGTAATGGGGACGTCGGCGCCCCCGTTATTCCGGACGATGAGGCTGGCCTTGCCGACACCATTGTCCAGGATGTACTCCCTCATCCTCTCCTCGTTGTGGATATAAACTTCCTTTTTCTTGTCGGCAATTCGGAACAGCGGCGGCTGGGCGATATAAAGGTAACCCCGTTCGATCACCTCCCGCATGTGACGGAAGAAAAAGGTCAAAAGGAGGGTACGGATATGGAGACCGTCCACATCGGCATCAGACATGATGATGACCTTATGGTAACGGACCTTGCTGATGTCATAATCTTCCTCGCCGATACCCGCTCCCAGGGCTGTAATGATGACTCTGATCTCTTCGCTCTGGAGCATCTTGTCAAAACGGGCCTTCTCGACATTGAGAATCTTCCCTCGCAGAGGTAGTATGGCCTGAAACTTTCTATCCCGTCCCTGCTTGGCAGAGCCGCCGGCGGAATCCCCTTCGACAAGGTATATCTCGCTTCTCGCCGGGTCCTTTTCCTGGCAGTCCGCCAATTTTCCCGGCAGCGAACCGACTTCCAAGGCGCTTTTTCGCCGCGTCAGTTCCCTGGCCCGACGGGCCGCGTCCCTGGCCCGGGAAGCTTCCAGACACTTGGCGATGAGCTGCTTGGCCACCAGGGGGTTCTCTTCGAGGTATGTGCCAATCTTTTCATAGATGATGCCTTCGACCAGGCCCTTAACTTCACTGTTGCCGAGTTTGGTTTTGGTCTGACCCTCAAACTGGGGATTCTTCAGCTTGACGCTGATGACGCAGGCAAGTCCTTCCCGCAGATCATCACCTTTCAGGCCTTCCTTTCCTTTCAACATTTTGCTGTTGTCGCCATAATTATTGAAGACCCTGGTCAGGGCGGAACGGAAGCCAATGAGGTGGGTGCCCCCTTCGGTGGTATTGATGCTATTGGCAAAGGAAAAAATATTTTCGATATAGGTTTCGTTATACTGGAGAGCCACCTCGACAAAGCAGTCCTCCCGGGAACCGCTGACATAGATGGGATTCTTGTGAAGCACCCGTTTGTTCCGATTAATGTACTCGACAAAAGACACTATTCCCCCCACATAAAAGAACTCACTCTGCTTGTCCGTACGCTCGTCACTAAGGACAATCTTGACGCCGGAGTTGAGAAAGGCCAGTTCCCGGAGGCGATTGGAGAGGATATCGAAGCTGTATTCCGTTTCTTCGAAGATTTCCTCGTTGGGTTTAAAGGTAACCTTGGTTCCCCGTCCCCTGGTCTTGCCGACCATTTCCAGGGGGGCGACCGGGACGCCGTTCCGATAGGACTGGGTATAGACATGGCCGTCCCGGCGTACCTCGAGATCGAGTTGCGTAGAAAGAGCGTTGACCACGGAGACGCCGACGCCGTGGAGACCGCCGGATATTTTGTAACTGTCGTTGGAGAATTTTGCCCCGGCGTGGAGTTTGGTCATAACGACTTCGGCCGCCGAAACACCTTCCCCCTTGTGCATTTCCACGGGAATGCCCCGGCCGTTGTCCTCCACCATGACGCTGTTGTCCAGACGTATTTTCACGGTAATGGTGTCGCAATAGCCGCCGGCCGCCTCATCGATGCTGTTATCCACAACTTCATAAACAAGGTGATGCAATCCTTCCTTACCGGTGCTGCCGATGTACATGGCCGGGCGCATCCGAACTGCATCCATGCCTTCGAGCACCTTGATGCTGTCCGCATCATAATCATCTGCTGTTTCTTCCACGATTATATCTTTATATATTTTCTCTTGTTCTTCCATTTTTCCTTAATATCCTATATCTTTACAGTTTCAGCGGCATCACGATACACAGGTAATCATCGTTACCCACGCCCCTGATTATGCCCGGCTTCATACCGACATTCATTTCAAAGGAAACCTCTTTTTCATCTATCACCTCAATAGCGTCGATCAGATAATTTACATTATAGCTTACCCGCATTTCCTGATCATTGTAAGAAACCTCTATTTCATCATTTGCCTCCCCCACATCGGGGTTATTGGAATCCAGAACCATACGGTTATTTTCCAAAACAATGATCACCCCGGCGTAGCGCTCACTGGAAATAACGCTCATTCTCCTCAGGGCGTGGAGGACCTTATCACGGCTGAACTGCAGCAGCACGCCCTTTTCCGAAGGGATTACGCGGTGGTAATCAGGGTATTCTCCATCGATCAAACTTACTTTGATCGTAAGATTCTTTGTTTTCAGAATAAACATGCCATGGTCGAAACCGATATCGACATCGTTCTCATCTTCAACGATCTTACGAATCTCCATCAGTCCCTTTCTTGGAATAATGACGCCTTTTTCCAGCACCAGCCCCCCGGTGGCGCCGGCCGGCCCGCGGGCCACCGACAGGCGATGTCCGTCCGTGGCTACCATTTTCAATCTGACCTCTCCTCCCACCCCTTCCGTCTCAAAAAAGACGCCATTCAGGTGGACACGGATCTCATCCGTGGAAACGGCAAAAGCGGTTTTTCTGATCAGATCGGCAAGCAACGCCCCCGAAACCTTGTACAGGGGTACGTCTTCCACATCGACGACATTGGGATATTCATCCGCCGGAAGACCGGGTATCCGGTAAATGGCCTTATTACAGGTCAAAGTTACCTGGTGCTGGTCATTCTTCACGAAGTGGATGTTTTCTCCCTCGGTTTCACGGATCATTTCATATATTTTCTTCGCAGAAAGGGTAATGTCTCCCGGAACGGCAATATTCGCATCATACATGGAGATCAGGCCTATTTCCCTGTCTGTGGCCACAATCTTTATCTGATTGTCCTGAGTCCTGATGAGGATATTGTTCAGAATCGGGATGGTGGTTTTACGTTCGACAACACCCAGGGTCCTTTGGATGCCATCCAGGAAAATGTTTCTATTGATGCTGAATTCCATAACTCCTCCCTTTCTTTTTTAAAGTTTTTCTTTTTTAAAATATAACTAGAATCAGTAAAAAGCCTTGTTCATAACCGGATGAAGAACTTAAATAACTATTTTTAAATGGATATTTAAGAGATTGTCTGTGGATAACCTCTTGGCGGAATTGTTATGTTATGTTGTTAATTGCCTCCTCAAGATCATCAATAATCTTTTTTTGTTTCATGTCCGTTTCAATAATCTTTTCGATTTTGTTACATGAATAAATCACGGTGGAATGATCTCGTCCACCAATCTTATCCCCGATATCGGGGAAAGAGGAATTGGTTAACTTCCTCGCAAAATACATACAGGTTTGCCGAGCGGCAACAATGTTTTTATTCTTCTTATGAGATTTTATATCTGATGTTTTGACGCCGAGTTTCCCACTCACAACCTTGATAATATCTTCGATGGAAATCTCATGTCTGGAATTTGTGCTGATCACGTGTTTAAGAACGTCCCGGACCAATTCCATATCTATTTCTCGGTGTTTCAGGGATGCGTAGGCGACGGTACGGAGGAGAAATCCCTCCATCTCCCTGATATTTGATTCGGCGTTGGAGGCAATATAATAAGCAACATTGGCCGGAAGATTAATATTATTCTCCTGAGCCTTTTTTTCAATGATGGCCACCTTGGTTTCAATCTCCGGGGGCTGAATATCGGCGATCAATCCCCACTCGAAACGGGAACGGAGACGACTTTCAAGATTTGGTATTTCCTTGGGAAATTTGTCGCTGGTGACGACAATTTGCTTTCCGGAATCGTGCAGGGAATTGAAGGTGTGGAAAAATTCTTCCTGGGTCCGTTCCTTACCGGCAATGAACTGGATATCATCGATGAGCAGGCATTCGATGTTTCGGTATTTTTCCCTGAATTTTGGCATCTTGTCGAAGCGGATGCAATTGATTAGCTCGTTCATGAAAGACTCGGCAGAGACATAAACGACGTTCATATCGGAATTAGTAGTCAGGGTATGAAGACCGATGGCGTTTAAAAGGTGCGTTTTCCCGAGGCCGACGCCTCCGTAAATGAAAAGGGGATTATAACTTTTTGCCGGCTGCTCCGCTACGGCGACCGAGGCCGCATGGGCAAACTGATTCGAAGCGCCGATGACAAAACGCTCAAAAGTATAATTAGAATTCAATGAGGTAAGGGGCTGCAAACGTGGCGATTTTTTCGGCTGCCGGCCCTCCTTCTCTGCAGGTAGAGACGTGGATATATTTTCCTGCTGCTTTTTTTCATGGGTGATCACAAAGTCGATATTATAGGTTCTCCCTGTAGCTGCCCGGAAGGAATCGGCGATGACGCCACTGTAATTTTCCATCAGCCAGTCCCGGAAGAAGCGGTTGGGAACGGCAAGGCGAGCATCCTGTTCATCAATGGACATGATTCTGAGGGGTTTTATCCAGGTCTCAAAATTCTGTTCACTGATGTTTTCTTTAATTATATTATATGCTTCTTTCCAAGTCTGATCCAATTAATCAACCCCTTATAAACAATGTTATGCACACCTGTGGATAAGTCGTGTATTTCATTATGAACCCGTATCGGCCAGTCTTCTAAAGAGGCGGTTAAGTTCTTCCAGGGAAGAAAAGCGGATTTCAATAGTTCCTGATTTCTGACCCTGCTGAATCCTGACCGCGGCCAGCAAACGATCGGTCAGCGTCTTTTCCATATCCATTATATATTGATTTTTCTTTGTTGTTTTCGTTTCCCTGACGGCGGATTTTCTGATATGGGCCACAAGCCTTTCCGTTTCTCGGACACTGAGATTTCTCGCAATGATGACCTTCAGCGCTTCCATCTGTTCGGCAGGGGCATCAAAGGCCAGGAGCGCCCGGGCGTGACCGCCGGTGATGGCCTTTGTCGTGACGGCCTTTTTCACCTCTTCCGGGAGCTTTAAAAGCCTGAGGGTATTGGCCACTGTCGAGCGGTCCTTGCCTATCCGGTTGGCAAGCTCCTCCTGAAGGACGCCGAATTTCTGGATAAGCGTCTGGTAGGCCGCTGCCTCTTCAATCGGATTCAGGGATTCCCGCTGCAGGTTTTCAATGAGAGACAGCTCTGCGATTTCCTGATCCTCCGCCCCGCGAATGATAACGGGCACCTCTTTCAAACAGGCCTGCTGGGCTGCCCGCCAGCGTCGCTCTCCGGCGATGATCTCGTAACCATTGTCTACCTTGCGCACAATGATCGGTTGAATGATGCCGCTTTTTTTAATGGAGGCGACGAGTTCCCGTTGTTCCTTTTCGGGGAAGGCCTTGCGGGGCTGGAAACGGTTGGGGAAAAGCTCCTCGATTCCGCACCTGACAAAAGATGGTTTATCGCCAAGGTCATTTAAAAGATTGGGGAAAATGGCCCCGAGTCCCTTGCCGAGGGATGGTTTGGCTGACATTATAACCTCCCGTTTTTCATGATCTCCCGGGCCAGATCCATATAGGCTATGGCGCCGCGGGACTTGATATCGTAGAGAATGATGGGGAGTCCATGGCTCGGACTTTCCGATAACCGCACATTCCGTGGAATGATTGTGTCAAATACCTTGCTGCCGAAGTGTTTCCGGACATCTTCGCTGACCCGGTGGGAAAGCAGGTTGCGGGCGTCGAACATGGTCAGGAGAATCCCTCCTAAATTCAAGGTGGGATTGAAGCTCTGCCGGACAAGACGAAGCGTGTTTAAGAGGTTGCCGAGACCTTCCATGGCGAAATATTCGCACTGCAGAGGGACGATCAGACAGTCCGAGGCCACCAGGGCGTTAACCGTCAGGAAACCCAGGGACGGCGGACAATCAATAATAATAAAGGAATATTCCTCTTTCAGATCATGCAGCAAATTGCGCAGCTTCTTTTCCCGGTTTTTCATCCCCACGTATTCTATTTCCACGCCGATCAGATTCTGATCCGCCGGCGCCACATCGAGACAGGGGAGCGTCGTTTTCCTGATGATATCTGCCAGAGGCGCCTGCCCCACGAGGCTATGGTAGATATTTTTGTCCCCGATCAGGGTGCGGTCCATGCCAACCCCGGTGGAGGCGTTGCCCTGGGAGTCGCAATCGATAAGCAAGGTGCGCTGTTCCGCCGTGGCTAAGGAAGCGGCCAGGTTAATGGCCGTCGTGGTCTTTCCTACCCCGCCTTTCTGATTGGCAATGCTTATGATTTTACGCATGATATTATGAGGTTTTTTCCGGGACTTTTCTAATGACTTATTCTGGGGGAAGCTACCACAAAAAAAGGTTTTTTGAAAGGGGTTTTTTATAAATTTTTATTATTTAACATATTGAAATTTTTATATTTTTTTATAGAGAATTATTTTCCGGGAAACCCCGGTTATGGGAAGACGGAAACCAACAATTTTTTCAAGATAAAACCCTTTATTATCAAAAGTTTGACCAATAATTTGGTTTGCCCCTTCTTCCCGGGGCCCCCTCATGGCTGCCAGCAGTCCCCCTGGCCGTAAAAAATGAAAGCCCATATCAAGTAGTTCGGGCATCTTGAAGGCGGCCCGGGAGATCACGCAATCGAAGGATTCCCGGAGGCGCGCGTTTTTCATGACCTGTTCCACCCGCTCATGAATAATCGTCACGCCCGGCAGGCCTGATTTGCGGATGAGTTCTTTGAGAAAGGAGACCTTTTTTCGTGACGCCTCCAGCAGGTGAAGATCTATGTCCGGGCAGATGATCTTCAAGGGCAGGCCCGGGAAGCCCGCTCCCGTACCAAGGTCCAATAAACGTTTTCCTTCCCGGGGCAGCAGGGGGAGGGCCGTCAGGGAATCGATGAAATGCTTGATTGGTATGTCGAGAGGAGATTTAACCGCTACGAGGCTGACAATCCTATTCCACGTGATCAGTTCCTGCTGATAGAGGGAAAAGAGAAAAAGCTCCCGCTCAGCGAGGGTAATGCCCAATGCCCCGGCAGCTTCAAGGAGAATGCCCGTCAGCTCGCAGTCCCGGCTATCTCCGGTAGGCTTCATCGAGCAAGGCATTGATACTTTCCATAATGACCGTCGTCGCCCCTTCAAACCGGTCTTTATATTGCTGTTGAGATTCCCGGGACAATAGCCGGAAGGGTTCGTCAATCCGGAACGGCTTAAGCCGATCTTCCACGGAAAACGGTTCCCCGATACGATAGATGATCTGGCCCGATCTGGCGAAGGGGAGGCTGTCGGGATATACCTGGTCGGAATTGTTACAGCCGATAGGGACCACTATTTTTCCGGTGTGGAGGGCGACCTGGGCGATGCCTGTCTTGCCCTCCCCTAATTGGGTTCCCCGGGTTCCCTCGGGAAAGATGATGATGCTCAGACCCTTTTCGAAGAGGGCGAACCGGGTGAGTTCCGCCACTTTTTCCATTACCTGTTCGTAGTAGTTCCGGATGAATTCGATGAAGCCGTCTCCGAAGAGGCGGACCGTTGCCGCGACATTCGCGGCATATTCCTCCGTCTCGACATCTCTGCCGTCAATGGCGTCCCGGACCTTGCGGTATTCTTCCCGGTCAATCCGCCGGTTAAATTTTTTGGTGTAGAACTCCTCAATCAGATAGCCCAGGGAAGGAACGGGGATGAGATTGCACGAGTCAAGCCCCCGGCCGAGCCACTTGTTGCGATAGTATTTGCCTTTCACCCAAACGGTAGTCCAGGGATAGTGCAGCAAATTCGACAACTTATATTGAAACGGCCAGTAGTTGAAACGGTCCGTGTGGTTCATGGCGAAGATGACGTTCTGTCCCTTGGGGATGTTGTCCGGATTTTCAAAAACAATATCCACCTTCTGGAAAATATTGTAGTTTGGTCCCAGCGCGAATGTGCGCAGAAACTGCTGCATCCTGGGGATGGCGACCAGGTTTATGTTTTTCAGGTATTCAAGATCGACCATAACAAAAAAAGTCCCTATAGGTATTTGGCAGGGCTTCCTCCTTTACGCTCAGGGAAAATTCTTCGACCCTTGCTAAACTCGCGACGCTGCACAGATCGCAACTTGCGCCTGACGGTGCTCAAACATCGATCTGTGCGGACGCTCTGCTTCGTTAAGAAGGGTACCCCGAAAAATTTCCTGTTCGCGTCCCGGAGGAAACTCTGCCTGACCCAAAACGCGAATAGGAAAACGACAAACCATCCTAATCGTTTTGTTCGTTAAGTAACAAGCGGCGGACCCGCTCCAGTTCCGCCGGCGTGTCCACCTCCACAGAGTCATGGATTGTCTCTATCACTTTGATTTTATATCCGTATTCCAGGGCCCGGAGCTGTTCCAGGGCCTCTAATTGTTCCAGTTTGCCCACGGGGAGGGCGGCGAAGGTACGCAGGAAATGCCGCCGGTAGGCGTAGATCCCGTGGTGTTTATAATAGTCGGCCTGCTTGTCCCGATCCCGGACAAAAGGCACCGTGGCCCGGGAAAAATAGAGGGCGAAACCGTCGGCGTCAAAAACAGTTTTGACGGCGTTGGGGTGGCAGATTTCCTCCTCCCGGACGATGCGGTAGATGAGAGTGGACATGGGGATGGACGGATCATCACGGAGCGGTTGCACGACTTCTTCGATCTGGATAGGGTTGAACAGCGGCTGATCCCCCTGGATATTCACGACTATATCCTCGTCGTCAAGCTGGAGCAGCGAGGCGGCCTCGTGAATCCGGTCCGTTCCCGAGGGGTGGACGGCGGCCGTCAGGACGGCCCGCCCGCCGAAGGCTCTCACGGCGTCGTAGATCCGCTGGTCGTCCGTCGCCACCGCAACAAGGGAAACAAACCCCGACTGGAGAACCCGTTCATAAACATGCTGGATCATGGGCTTGCCGCACAGGTCCGCCAGCGGTTTGCCGGGAAACCGTGATGATTCATATCTTGAGGGGATGATACAGACGAGTTTCACTTTTTAACCATTAAAAGCAATTAATAAGCGGCAATATGTCAATCACAAAAGAGGAAATCATCTTTACAAATATGGGTCCGCCTGCATCAGGTGACCGGTCACGTAGTCCCGGACGGAATCCTCCAGGGCGCGAAAGGCGACCGGACAGCCTGCTACCCGGAGCTTGTCCATTTTGGCCTCGGTAAAGTACTGATATTGATTACGCAATCCTTCGGGCATGTCGAAGTACTCTATCCGGGTGGGCAATTGCATGGCCCCAAAGACGGCGTTGATCAGATCGTTCCAGCTCCGGGATTTGCCCGTGCCCACGTTGAAGATGCCGTTGACGTCTCTGTTTTCCAGGAGCCACCACATCACCTCGATACAGTCTTTTATGTAAACGAAATCACGCAGTTGCCCACCATCGGCATATTCCGGCCGGTGGGATTTGAAGAGGCGGACCTGGCCGTTGGCGCGGATCTGATGAAAGGCCTTGAAAACAACGGAGGTCATATCGCCCTTGTGATACTCGTTCGGGCCGAAGACATTGAAGAACTTGATCCCGGCGATCTGTTTTTCCGCCCCCCGGCGCAGGGTCCAGAGGTCGAAGACCTGCTTGGAATAGCCGTACATATTGATGGGCTTGAGGGTGGGCGTGAGGGCGTCGTCGTCGGAAAAGCCCCGGGCGCCGTCACCGTAGGTGGCAGCGGAGCTGGCGTAGATGAAGCGGATCCCGTTGCGGATCGCCCAGTCGGCCAGCCGGCAGGTGTAGAGATAATTGTTCCGCCAAAGATAATCAGCGTCCCGTTCCGTCGTCGAGGAACACGCCCCCAGGTGGATGACGGCCCGGGCCGTAAAGGGGACCTGATCGGCGTAAATCATCTGCAGGAAATCGTCTTTGTGGATATATTCGAGAAATCGTAAGTTTACGAGATTCTTCCACTTCTCGGAGGTCCCGAGGTTGTCCACAATGACAATGTTTTCGATACCCTGCTGGTTGAGTTTCCAGACAAAGGCGCTGCCGATGAAGCCGGCCCCGCCGGTGACAACGATCATAAATTACTCCCTTTGCAGCTCATCAAATATTCAGGGCCGCTTTTTTGATTCCCTGACCGATCTTCTCCAGTTTTTCCACTGACATCAGGATCGGGATACCCATGAAGAGGGTCCGGCCCAGGATGTCTTCCGCCTTGGGAATCAGGCGGATGCTGTAGTCCACCTTGCCCCGGTAAGCGGGGTAGGTAAAGGGGAATTTCTTCGAATTCGCTGTGGCCCAGGCCAGGAGGTGTTCCCAGTTCGGGACATAGTGCCACTTATTCCTCTTGAAGCATACCGTGTCCACGCCCTCCGCCGCCAGGGCCGCCTGAAAACGTTCGGTCGCCGCCGCCTCGGGAAGGTTGAACCCCAAAAAGGTGGCCGTATCTCCGGCGGGATCGGGGATATTCCGGAATTTCAGTCCCGGTACATCCTTTAATAACTCCTTGACAGCATTCTTGTTTTTCTTCTGCGCGGCGATAATCATGTCCAGTTTCCGGAACTGGGCCAGACCGACAGCGCCCTGGAGCTCGTTCATCCGATAGTTGAAGCCGAGAATGGATCGCCCTTCCATGGCCCGGCTGACTTTGGTGTTATGATCATGGCCGTGGTCGTGGTACCAGTCGGACCGGTCATAGAGTTCCTTGCTGTTCGTAATGACCATGCCGCCTTCGCCGGTGGTGATTGTCTTGTAATAGTCAAAACTGAAAATGCCCATTTCCCCGAATGTACCCAGCTTTTTCCCCTGATAAGAGGCCCCGACGGCCTGGGCGGTGTCTTCCAGAACGAGGAGATTGGATTTACGGGCTACTTCGACGATCTGCTCGATGTTAGCCGGGGCGCCGCACATGTGCACGGGAATGACCGCCTTGGTGTAAGGAGTCATTTTGTGAATAATATCATCAGGATCAAGGTTAAGGGAATCGTCGATATCGGCCATGACGGGGATGGCCCCGGCCTCCAGGACGGCCTCGTAGGTGGCGATGAAGGTGAAGGCCGGCACGATGACTTCATCGCCCGGGCCGACATCCAGAGCCGTCAGGGCGACCTTGAGGGCCGCTGAACCGGAGGTTACCCCCAAGGCATACCCGGCCCCGCAATAGGCGGCGACTTCCTCTTCAAACTGGCGGACCTTGAAGGTACCCTTCCGTTCCGCATCGAATCCGTAGCGCATCAGGACGCCTGTTTCCATGACGTCCATTACTTCTTGTCTTTCTTCCTTGCCGAAAACCTCAAAACCGGCCATTTTCCGTAATCCTCCTTAAAAACTCTGTTCTATATTAAAACGCATCCTCGTAGATCGCGACGGCGTCTTCCAAGGTCATCTGCCGGGGGTTATTCGCCAGGGGACGGGCAACGGTCATGGCGATTTTGGCCATCTCCTCAAAATCATCTTCCGAGATGCCCAGATCCTCCAGATTGGTTTGAATTCCGCAGTCTTCGACAAGGGCGTTGACCGCTTCCACGGCTAAATAAGCCGCCTCCCGGAGGGGCAGGCCGTCGACCATTTCTCCCATTGCCTCGGCGATATCCACGAACTTTTCCTGAGCCCCGGAAATATTGTAGGACATGACGTGGGGCAGCAGGACCGTGTTGGCCAGACCGTGGGGGATGCCATACTTCCCGCCCAGCGGGTAAGACAGGGAATGAACGGCGGTGACCCCGGCATTGGCCAAGCCCAGACCGGCATAGAGGCTGGCCAGGAGCATCTTTTCCCGGGCGGCAATATTGCTCCCGTCATGAACGGCGGTCCGCAGATTCTCGGCGATCAGGGCGATGGCTTCCAGAGAGATCAGTTCGCTCAGGGGCGAGGCGTTGATGGAAGTATAGGACTCGATTGCGTGACACAGGGCGTCAATCCCCGTGGAGGCCGTGGGACCGGGAGGCAGGCTCACGGTCAGGAGCGGATCCAGCAGGGCCAGATCAGGGTAAAGGAAGGGGCTGTTCATGCCCTCCTTCTTTTTCAGATCCGGCCGGACAAAGACGGAGGTAAAGGTGACCTCGCTTCCCGTTCCCGCCGTGGTCGGAACCATGATCTTGGGCAGCCCCGGGCCGGGGACCTTATTCAGGCCGAGATAATCGACGGCCTTGCCCTTGTTGGTGGCCAGGACGGCAATGGCCTTGGCCACGTCCATGGCGCTGCCGCCGCCAATGCCGACGACAATATCACACTTGGCCTTCAGGGCCAGTTTCGCCCCGTCATCGGCCATGGAGATTTTCGGTTCCGGATCGACCTTATCGAAAATCTGGCCCTCCATGCCGCTTTTCTTCAGTAATTCAACCACTTGCTCTTTCATGCCCGTAGCGGCCAGTTGCTTGTCCAGGACGATCAGGGGACGTTTGGCCTGGAGTTCCCGGATCTGTTCGGGAAGCTGCTGGAAGGAGCCATTGCCGAAGACGAGCTTCCGGGCTCCGGTAAAAGAAAATATTTTATGCATCGTAGTCACCTTTTTTTATTTTGCCATATCATACATATTAAGATGGGATAGTCAAATAAAATACGAAACATCAACCATTATCGCTTGACATCTGTCACGTGATGCGTTACGAATATTCCAATGATCAAAACATTTGCCGACAAACATACCCAGGAACTCTATACGACGGGGAGATCAAAGCGAATCCCGTCGGACTTGATCAAAAGGGCTGTCCGGCGACTGGAATACATCGATTATGCAAACAGTATTGATGATTTGAAGGCGCCTCCGGGAAATCGCCTGCATGTCCTGTCAGGTGATCGGGAGGGTCAGTATGCCATTTCCATCAATGACCAATGGAGAATTTGTTTCAATTTTATAGACGGCGACGCATACAATGTCGAAATCACCGATTATCACTGATGAGGTTGCTATGACTGTTATTGCCAATGATGAAAAAAGGAAAATAAGACCTACCCATCCCGGCGAAATGCTGCGGGAAGACTACCTCCCTGACTATGGCTTGACAGCAGCTCGTCTGGCCTCGGAGCTACAGGTTTCGCGACAGACCGTCAATGAACTTCTGCGCGAGCGACGGGCCGTCAGTCCATCCATGGCGCTGCGCCTGTCCCGTCTCTTTGGAAATTCGCCCGAGTTCTGGTTGAACGCCCAGCGAGCGCTGGATCTTTACGAGACGGAATCTCTCGAGAAAAACACCTTGGATGCCATCAGGCCGATGCAGGCAGCATAAAGATTGAAAAAGCGCACCCGCGCAGGGAAGCCGTTATTTTGCGGGAACCCGAAGGAAGATCATGCCCATAAGCGGGCCACCAAGAAAAAGTGAAAACGGTGAAGAGTGTCGTCAATTACTTAATAATAACATGGCTTTAATGTACTTCAGAGCTCTGAAGTTGCTTTCGGGATAGTCCCCTGGGAGGGGCGCGCAGAGTAACGATGGTTACTTGCGGCGTAATAATTGTTGCCGCCGCGCTGCCCGCGGCGGCAATGTGGAGCAAAGCTACCGCTTTTCAGCTCTTTATTGGCGCGCTGATAATTGATGTCTGTGGCGATTGCAACATCGAGAAATAAATGCCTTACGTGCTGATTCGCGCGACGCCAACAAATCGCTGAAGCGGTTGTCACTTCACCTGCATGTCCTGCTCCGCAGGCCGGCAGGCTCGTTCCACCGCTTAGCTCCGCATTGGCCTGCAAGAAAGAGGAATATGAGATCATGAATCCAAAGATCGTTATCAGGAACGAGACGCATGACGATGTTTGCGCGATAACTGAGGTGACTATCGCAGCGTTCAAGACCTTGGAGATCAGCAACCACACAGAGCAGTTCATCATCGATGCGCTACGTGCCGTAAAAGCTCTTACGGTATCGCTGGTCGCAGAAATGGATGGCCGAGTGATAGGGCATATTGCTTTCTCTCCCGTGACCATTTCCGATGGCACGCCGAACTGGTATGGACTTGGACCTGTTTCCGTTTTGCCGGAGCACCAGCGGAAGGGCATCGGCAAAGCACTGATAAAAAAAGGGTTGTCACGTCTGAAAGATATGAAGGCTCAAGGATGTTGTCTCGTGGGACATCCGGATTACTACAGGAAATTCGGGTTCAAGAACATGTCTGGACTTGTGCATGAGGGAGTGCCACCGGAGGTCTTCTTCGCTCTGTCTTTCGACGGGCATACTCCGCAGGGCACTGTCGCTTTCCACAAAGGATTCATAGCGGATGGCTAACAAGAGGGCGCAGGCGACGCTTTAAAGCGCGCCTGATCCTTGGCATTAGAGCCAGAAAAATAAATATGGAAAACCTTCCCACTCATTTGTTTCATTACACGAGCATAGCAAACCTGTGCCTTATCTTGAAAAACAAATCAATCAGGTTTCAGCGACTTGACAAAGTAAATGATCCGGAAGAGGCAAAAATTAAATCTTTTCCTGACGCAAGACATTTTATCTATGTTTCTTGTTGGACAAATGAAACAAATGACGAGGAGTCAATACCCCTCTGGAATATGCATTCTTCTGATATGAAAGGGGTTCGTATTAGATTACCAATAAATATGTTTAAAGGAAGAAACAAGCCAGACAAAACGACAACAAATTATCCAATTATTTTCACAAATAGCCCGATAATTATAAAAAGAAAAAATAGCGACTACCCTGGGCTTATTGTCGGGCCAGTGCGAGTAGAATACAAAGATAATCCTCTAATTACTGACAATTGTTTTGAGGCTAAAAATTCAACAGTCAAGGTTAATCTCCTTCCTGTTGGTCAATCAAAGCATGCGCATTGGTATTTTGAAAAAGAATGGCGTTATAAAATCATTGGCATGCCATTCGAAGGGACCTGGAACTCATCTGATTTAGATTGTTTTTTCGAGGTTCCACAAAACCAATATGTTGATGTTCAACTTGATGACTCTGTAATAAATGAAATGATCATTCAAATGGGGCCAAAATCATCGTTATCAGAAAGCATCATGGTTGACCTGTTAGTTAAGGAGTATGCGAAAGGCACAAGAGTTTGTGATAGTTCCGTAAAAATAAACATAAGGCTCTAACCAATAAGGATTGATGAGACCTGCAAGGTCGCATTCAATCCTTTGTTCAAGTAGGCGCGGTCATCATATAGGGTAAAGCTTCACAGGGGTTTGGGGTAGAGAGGAAGAACAGACTACTGTTGAG
>Ga0247842_10002780_pt1 | contig 25028 bp, 19 predicted proteins | sample LaCruzMarch2015__3_FD_192411 | JGI IMG/M metagenome (GOLD analysis project Ga0247842, IMG submission 192411) | Freshwater microbial communities from meromictic Lake La Cruz, Castile-La Mancha, Spain - LaCruzMarch2015_19m | ecosystem: Environmental > Aquatic > Freshwater > Lake | place: Spain...
ATTCTCCGACAGTGATTTTTACCGGAGTTTTTATCTCCCTGAAATGCTCCGCCCCTTCGCTTCCATTTACTATATCCGCGATAATATGATCGCAACGGATTATTACAAAAAGCATGGGGCCAGAATGGAAAAAATGTTTATCGAAAAATCGGACCTGGTGGTGGCCAATTCAGAAATTCTTGCCGCCTATGCCCGTGAATTCAATGTTAATTCCTATGATGTTGGCCAGGGGTGTGACCTGGAACTCTACAACCCTGCCCATGACCTGCCCCTTCCCGACGATTTCAGAGATGCAAGGGAAAAGTACCGGATCTGCGTTGGTTATACCGGCGCATTGAAAAGCACCCGGATCGATGAACCCTTGCTTGTACATCTTGCCAAAACAAGACCGGACTATGGATTTATTTTTGTTGGGCCCGAAGATCGGGTTTTTCAAAAGAGTTCACTTCACCTTATGCCAAATGTGATTTTTTTAGGCCGGAAACCGGAAAACCAACTACCCGCTTACCTTAAATATTTTGATGTTGCCATCAACCCACAAAGGATCAACGAAATTACCCATGGCAACTACCCAAGAAAAGTAGATGAATACCTGGCCATGGGAATACCTGTCGTTGCCACTGAAACTGCAACAATGCGTATTTTTAAAGAGCATACCTGCCTTGCAAAAAACCATCGGGAATTTTTATCCCTGATCGAACTGGCCATTGCCGAAAACTCCCCCGATCGGGTCGAAAAACGTAAAAAACTGGCGCAGCAACATACCTGGGAAAACAATATCAAAAGGATTGATAATGCCTTTAACCAAGTATTTATAAAACCGCCTCCAGCTTCCAAACTATAAACAAAAGCTGACCGAAAAAAAATAAAACAGATGTACTATGGGACTCACCGAAAAAATAAAAACAGCCAACAAACAATGGGGTTTCACAGCCCGCATTGTCATCACAAATATCCCGCATTATTGTTAAAAACATAAATATTTAAAACTATGAAACAGACATTGATCATTTTTTCGCTTTTATTATGGACAAGCCTCCATACTTCCGGCCAGGTCGGGATTAACACGGATGGCAGCCAACCCCATGCCTCTGCCATGTTAGAGGTGAAATCGACAGAAAAGGGGACCCTGATTAGCCGGATGACTTACGACCAGCGCAATGCAATAAGCGATCCTGCCGAAGGGTTACTGGTTTATTGCACCAATTGCGGAGTGGCCGGTACCGGTGCGCTTTCCATATATATCAGCGGTGCCTGGACTTCCTTTACGACCTGCCATACAGCCTCTCCTGTTCCGGCTACTTTTATCATAACGCCAGGCCAGATTGTATGGAACTGGGAACCGGTGAGTGGCGCTACCGGATATAAATGGAACACGGCAAACAATTATGAAACAGCAACGGATATGGGCAGTGCTACGACCAAAACGGAAACCGGGATTGCATGCAACACCTCGTATAACAGATATGTATGGGCTTACGATGGGTGCGGGGTTTCCGGTTCCACGTTATTGGCATATACAACCGCTTCAGCCCCTCCATCCCCTCCGGTAGCAGGTACCCACAACCCGACACAGACACAAATAATCTGGAATTTTTCTGCTACCGAAGCAACCGGATATAAATGGAACACCGTTAACCAGCTAAGTTCTGCTACCGATATCGGGAACGTCGCTTCAAAAACCGAAACCGGCCTCGATTGCGGCACCTCTTATACCCGATATCTTTGGGCCTACAATGGCTGCGGGACCTCTTCGGTTGCCACACTGATCCAATCTACCTCCCCATGCACGGTTTGCAGCGCATTTACCGACCCCCGGAACGGAAAATTTTATAATGCAATCCTGATTGGAAACCAATGCTGGATGAAAGAGAACCTCGATATCGGCACCATGGTTCCCGGAACAGATGAACAGCTTGATAATGAAACTATTGAAAAATATTGCTATGATGACTTGCCTTCCAACTGCACAGTATATGGCGCCTTGTACCAATGGGCCGAATTGGTCCAGTATTTAAACGGGGCAACCAATACCACCTCCTGGAACCCGGTTCCTTCCGGAAATATTACAGGGCTCTGCCCAACGGGATGGCATATTCCCACCAATGAAGAATGGGTTATCCTGACCGAATTTTTGGGTGGAGAAGCAGAGGCGGGCGGAAAAATGAAGGAGACCGGGACCACCCATTGGCTTTTACCCAACGAAGGGGCGACCAATATAAGCGGTTTCACGGCTCTTCCGGGTGGCCTTCGCACAGGTGACGGAAATTTTTACGAATTGACTTATGTCGGACATTTCTGGTCGGCAACCGAAGACAGCCAGACCGAAGCCTCACATCTCTACCTGACTTATGATCAAGAAATGGCAACTCCCGGAACAATCTCTAAAATCTTCGGAATTTCCGTTCGTTGTTTAAAAGATTGACCCTGCCGTATTGTTTACGAGAAGCCAAATCATTCTCCTCATCGGCATGGTTAATCCATCCATCCTCCAGAAAAGAAAAAAACCGGGCAAAGCCCGGTTTTTTTCACCGTACAGACTGAATGGCATTCATCAGCAATTCCTAATTCCGCAATAAAACCTTTTTGGTCAGCCTGGTTTCGCCAGAGGTCACCACCATTAAGTAGATGTCGCCCGGCAGATCGGAAGTGGTAAGGGTACATTCGCTCTGTGATTCCGTATCAATGGTAGCCTTTTTCACCATTGTCCCAAACCTGTTGTACAGTTCCACTGTATAAATACCAATCCCGTAATTGTCGAGTTTCACATTCAACACCGGTCCCCCCGGATTGGGATAAACCTGGTATTTAAATTGCGCAATTGCAAATGTGGCATCGCTAACATCGGCTAAGGTGCTATCGAGAACGCTGGATATTTTAATTTTATAATTTCCTACACTTTGATCCTCTCGAATATACCAGCTACAGGAATTTCCGGAGACACTCTTTTTAAGTTCCTTATCAAGAGTGCCACTTTCATTGTAAAGTTCAATTTTTACATTTTCAGTAAAGTTCTTGGTCCATTTAATCACGTGGGTTTGATTAACCCCCCAGATTTCACCGCCATTCGGAGCTGTGACTGCAATGAAGCTGCCGGCGCTAAGGGTAATATGGAAGTAATTCGTATCAAATATATGATCGTCCTGGACACTTGAAACCTTTATGGTATAAGTTCCTGGCAGTTGGGAATAGGGTATATACCAATCCAAGGACGACGCTGCAGTGGAAGGTTTTAAGTTCAGGGTATCTCCATCTGCATTGATCAAGTCAATTTTAACATTATCGGTGCATGAGGTCTTCTTCCATTTTATTGTATGTGTCGCCCCCCTGTTCCAGTCAACACCGGCGACAGGTTTAAGAAGTTGTATTTTCCCGCCGGCGCTAAGGGTAATATGGAAGTAATTCGTATCAAATATATGATCGTCCTGGACACTTGAAACCTTTATGGTATAAGTTCCTGCCGGTTTGGTATAGGGTATATACCAATCCAAGGACGACGCTGCAGTGGAAGGTTTTAAGTTCAGGGTATCTCCATCTGCATTGATCAAGTCAATTTTAACATTATCGGTTAATCCCCCACCTTTGGTCCATGTTATTGTATGCAACGCCCCCCGGTTCCAATTGACCCCGGCAACAGGTTTGTTAATGGTAACGGTTCCGCCCGGTATGCTGGCACAAACCGTAAACAGGCCGCTATAATCATATAAGGCGTCATTGTTGACATTGGAAAGCTTCAGTTTATAAGTTCCTGTTGCCAGGTTGGATGGGATGGGCCAATTATATGAATTGTCTGAGGCGGAAATCTTAATGGTAGATAATACCGTTCCTGCGGCATTGCACAATTGAATTTTAACATTGGAATTGAGGTTATCCTCCCAGGTGATAACCTTATTTGTACCACGTTGCCAGGTTTCACCTCCGGCCGGGGTTAACGTTGTGATATAGGGGTCGCCTGCTGCACCAATATAAAAGGTACTGACATCAACAACATCATGGGCAGGGGATCTCCAGATTTTTAAATTATAGGAACCGGAAGGGAGGGTGGAAGCATTGGGGATCAACCAGGTGTAAGAATCGCCAGTCACTCCATTGGCAACAGAATAATGGATGGAATTGTCGCTTGAATAAAGGTCAATGTCGACCTGGCCGGAGAAAGATTGTTCCCATTTAACCTTATGGCGGGTCCCGTTTTTCCAATGTGCATTGGTAACCGGTGCCAGTACATTGATGTCGGCAACCGTAAATGGTGCGCTCACCCCGACAACACTCCACTCTGGTGTCTGGCCCCATGCATAAACCTTTATTACATACGATCCCGTGGCTAAACCGGCAGGGATCGGCCACGCATAAGAGAGGCCCCCTACTTTATTTATTATAAGGCCATAAACCGGATCCAATGTATCGCCCCCTTCAGGCCACAATTCTATTCTTACTTTATTAGTGAACTCTTCTTTAGTCCAGATAATGGTTTTGGTTTTTCCCCTCTGCCAGTAAACCCCGGCAGAAGGATCGGTAACTGTGATGGTTTGGGCCTGCAATAGTCCGGGTTGCATACCGCCGAATAAAAATGATAACAGAAAGAGAAGGTAAAATTTCGTTTTCATAGCTATTTAATTTATTAAATGGGTGACTGATTTAAATATTCAATATTTTTTTCAGCTACAAAGATAATCCTAATTTGTTTGAAAACAATTCAATGTTATAATAAATTTAGTAACTGTATTAAATATCCATGTAAGTGTAATTTTCGTTGTTATTGTCATAAAAAAAACTGGATAATGGTGTTATGTATATTTTAACCCGGTGATTGAAAAAAGTATATGAATTTTGACAATTGACAAAAATCCGTACCTTTATCCATTGAAGTTGATAACCCCATGGCAATTTTAATTTTTATCTTCTGGTTTTTCCTTTTTATCCTTTTTTACACCTATCTGGGATATGGCCTGCTCCTTTGGATGATGGTCAAAATCAAACATGCTCTGTGGCATGAAAAAGAACCCGGCAATGTTGGCCGGGAAGACCCCGAAGTAACCTTGTTTGTTGCCGCATACAACGAAAAGGATTACATTGGCCTTAAGCTTCAAAACTCATTTTCGCTCGATTATCCAAAAGAAAAATTGAAACACCTTTGGGTCACAGACGGTTCTGATGACGGAACCCCGGATTTGCTTCGCGGTTACGAGGGGGTCGAAGTGCACCACCTTCCGGAACGGGCTGGAAAAATAGCTGCCATGAACCGGGGGATGCCATTTGTAAAAACCCCCCTTGTTGTTTTTTCGGATGGAAATACCATGCTCGGAAAAGAGTCGGTGCGAAGGATCGTCAATCTTTTTAAAAATCCCAGGGTAGGCTGTGTCTCCGGGGAAAAAAGGATCTTTGACAAAGAGGGCGCTGCGGCCACCGAAGGCATTTACTGGAAATATGAGTCGGCATTGAAAAAATTGGACGCACAGCTTTACTCTGTCGTGGGGGCTGCCGGGGAACTTTTTGCCTTGCGCACAAGCCTTTTTCAGCCTGTGGAAAAAGATACCCTGTTGGACGATTTTATCATTTCCCTGAGAATCGCCGAACAGGGTTATACCATTCAATACGACCCCGAAGCGTATGCCATTGAAAACCCCTCGGCCAATGTTCAGGAAGAACTGAAACGAAAAATCCGGATATCTGCCGGAGGGATACAATCGGTGGTACGGCTTAAAGAACTGCTCAACCCGTTCAAATATGGCGTACTGTCGTTTCAGTATATTTCGCACCGGGTACTCCGCTGGACACTGGCACCGCTCGGTTTGGCGCTCGTTTTTATTTCAAACCTGGCCATTCTTCTATTTCAGGATCAACCACTTATTTCAACCATATATTTCTGGATTTTCGTTGGCCAACTTCTATTTTATATTATGGCCCTGCTTGGATGGTTTATGGAAAACAAAAAGATAAAAATTAAAATATTCTTTGTCCCTTATTACTTTTTTATCATGAACTTTGCGGTCTATCTCGGGTTTTACCGTTATTTAAAAAAACGGCAGACGGTTAACTGGGAAAGGGCCAAACGAGGATAAAACACGCTTTATGTTTAAAACGAAACCATCGCTGGTTTTTACAATTTCTATCCTGGTCATCACGGGATGCTTTTCTGTTCTTGCCGCTGAAGCTCAAAAAATGCAGTGCAAACTTACCGTTGATCCCGCCGTGACAATGGTACACGGGCATTCCAATGCATCGGGGGTCAGGCCTGGCGATACCATTTGTTTAAGCGCAGGCCAGAAAACGTACCTTATCTTGTCCCATCTCCAGGGGACAAAAGAAAACCCCATCGTTGTCACCAATACCGACGGGCAGGTTTTAATTGGCAACGCTCCCAATTACGGGGTCAAATTCGATTCCTGTTCCCATATCAAATTTTCGGGAAAAGGAATTTCTTCGCTCCCTTACGGGATAAAAATCAATGCCACCCCCGGTACCGGGTTATCGGTTGACGGAATGAGCACCAACATTGAAATTGAAGGGGTCGAAATCAGCAATACGGGGATTTCCGGATTGGTGGCAAAAACCGAACCCGACTGTTCCTTCACCTCTACCCGGGACAAATTTACTCTCAGGGAATTGAAAATTCATGACAATTATATTCATCACACCGGCGATGAAGGAATGTACATCGGAAGTTCAAAATATAAAAACGGTCAAACCGTTACCTGCGATGGCCACGATACCATTTTATTTCCCCACCTGTTACGGGGCGTTTACATTTACAACAACCGGGTTGAATTTACGGGCTGGGACGGAATCCAGGTCAGTTCCGCCGATTCAGGGTGTTTCATTCACGATAACCAGGTGATGTACGACAGCGAAGAGGAAGTGTTGTACCAGATGAGCGGAATTCTCATTGGCGGGGGTACCACTGCCTCCTGTTTCAACAATGCCATCCGGGATGGAAAGGGGGATGGGATCGATGTTGTGTCGCTCGGGGCCCAGGATATTTACAACAACCTGATCGTCAATCCGGGACGGACGTATAAGATCGACCAGAATTACACCCCCTATCTGAAACATGGTATTTATGTGGGTCCTGACTATGCAAGTCCTTCCAACACCTATCGTCTGATAAACAATACCATCGTTTCGCCCAAAAGCTATGGGATCCGTTTTGTTGATGCCCAGAGCGCCGAAAATATTATAGCCAATACCATCATTATCAATCCTGGCTCATATCCCACTTCCGGGGAAAATGCTTACATCAACTTGGCCTCCGCCTCCATCGATATTCAATTATTGAACAATATAAAAAATAGGGATTTCGCTACCATTGAATTTGTGAACCCGGGAGAGGGCGATTTCGACCTGAAAAAGAATTCCCCTGCGGTCAATACAGGGATTGATCTTGCGCTTTTTCCGCTGGGTTTCGATATCCTGAACCGGATCCGCCCTTTTGCTGTTTTGCCCGATATCGGCGCGTATGAATGTCAGGATTCATCGCTCCTTTCCATTCCTGAAACCGACAATACAAATTTCATCCTTGGCCCCCTTGCCCCAAATCCTTTTTCCGCTCAAAGTGAACTTGAATATACCCTGTTTGACAAATCGCTTATCAACATTGGTTTGTACACGACCATGGGTGAAAAAGTTATGTTTATCCTCCGGGCCTTGCAAACTCCCGGAAAATATTTCATCACCATTAAAAGAAATTCATTGAAAGCCGGTTTTTTTATATTAATTTTCCAATCTGATAAAATGGTCCTGACGAAAAAAGTAATCATTGTAAATTAAGCCAAACACCGATCCGATGAAAATCCCGATGAAAGATATTATCCCATTCTGGTTGGGCAGAAAACTCAGGGGGGGATATCAAAAACTTCTTGGCCTGTTGTATTCAGGGAACCGTTATTATTGCCCGTATTGCGATAAATCGTTCAGGAAATTTTTGCCCGGGGGGTTCGACATCCCGGTAATTTATGAAAAAAAAATTATCGGCGCGGGTTACAGGCAAAACGATGTGTGCCCCAGGTGCTATTCTCTTGACCGTGACCGGTTGGTATATCTCTTTCTGAAGGAAAAAACCACCATATTCACCTCCCCGGTGAAAGTTTTTCACGTTGCGCCCGAAGGATGCCTAAGGGCACTGTTAAATACCCAGCCAAACATCCTTTACGTCCCGGGGGTTAAATATCTTGAAGGTTATTACTATGCCCGGCAAACAAACCTGATCGATATTACAAGCATTCCCTATGAGAATGAATCTTTCGATATTATTATCTGCAACCATGTCCTGGAACATATTGAGGATGATATACTGGCAATGAAAGAGCTTTACCGTGTTTTAAAACCCGGTGGATGGGCATTGGTCCAGGTACCGATTTCGAATATTTTGCAAGTCACTTTTGAAGATGGTTCGGTAAAATCGCCCGAGGAACGGGAACGGGTTTTTGGCCAGTTTGACCATGTCAGGATCTATGGACAGGATTATCGCAACCGTCTTGAAAGCGTTGGCTTTCACGTAAGGACATTCAACCCATATAAAGATAATGTTTCGTTCGGGAATAAGAACTATGCCATTAATCCCGAAGAAGACCTCTATGTTGCCTATAAATAATTCATCGTAGCAATTATGTTCTATACACTCGGTTTTTTTATATCCCTTTTCCTCCTTCTTGTTGCGGTCGCCTTAATTCTCAACTTATCCCGAAAGTTGAAAAACCTTACAGCCGCGATGCAGACAAAGGAAAATGAAGTTAATGCGGTCAAGGCCGAGATGGAGGAATTACAGCAATCCATCGGTAAACATATCGAAGAGAAAATTCAATTGGTTGAAGAACAAATCAGGGAATCGGAAAAGGTCGATATTTCCCTGAAAAAAGCATTAAAACGTTCTGAAGAATCAAATTTCCTGAAGAATGCTTTTTTATCAAACATCAGCCATGAAATACGCACCCCCCTCAATAATATTATTGGTTTTGCAAGCCTGCTGGAGGCAGAAATTTCATTGCTCGAACACAAAGAGCTTTTTGATTATGCCCGGTCCATCTCGGAAAGCGGCGACCGGCTGCTTCACCTGCTGAACAACATTATTGATATCAGCAAGCTGGAAGCCAACGATATGCAAATAACCCTCCGGCCTTGCAACATCAACAACATCGTTGCCAACGCCACCCAGCTGTATATCTTTAAAGCCAATGAACAGAAATTAAAATTGAACCTGACCACCAATGAACTCCCCTCTGCCCTGATCGACGAAAAAGAACTCTTAAAGGTCATCAGCGCCATCCTGGAAAATTCAATTAAATATACCCCAAAAGGGTTTATCAATATTTCAACGGATTTCAACGACGATAAAAATGAAATTTCAATCCGGATCAAAGATACCGGAGTTGGCATCGATCCCTCCTACCTCCCAATCATTTTCGACCCTTTTCGACAGGACAGCTTAGGTTTTTCGAAGGAATTGCAGGGGGCCGGATTGGGGCTACCACTGGCAAAAAGCATGGTTGAAATGATGCGGGGAAGAATTGAAATCGATTCTGTTAAAGGAAACGGGACTACCGTGACCCTGTTTTTCCCTCCTGAAAAATCAATTCTTGGGGATAAACCAACCCTAAAGCCAAGCCGGAAACAAAAATTTAAAACATTACAGGGACTGGAGATTTTTATTGTGGAAGATGACCTGATGAACAAAATTGTGCTGTACGAAATGACCAAGTCATTGGGGAATGTGGTAACTGCCGTAAACGGGGACGAAACGATTAAAATCATCAGGCAAACCTACGACGAAAACAAAATTTTCGACGTTATGTTGTTTGATATCAACCTTCCCCCGCCCTGGGACGGCATTCGGTTGATGCAGGAAGTCAGGAAAAATTGGAAAGAGTATAAAAATATCCCTTTCATTGCCCAAACTGCTTACGCCATGGCAGGAGATAAAGAAAAATTGCTTGAAGCTGGTTTTGACGATTATATATCCAAACCGATCAACCAGCAGGAACTCTACTCAATCATCAAGAACCAACTGAACAAGCTGTAACATGGATCCCCTGAAAAAAATTGCCGAACTTGAAAACAGGATCAAAGAACTCGAATCCCAGATCAGGGAGTTTGCCGGTTCCGTTTCAAACCAAGAACATGAATCGGTGAAAAAAGAACTCATTCAGGCAAAACTGACGGCCGAAGAGGCCAATAAATCAAAAACCATGTTCCTGGCCAATATGAGCCATGAAATCAGGACCCCGATGAACAGCATCATCGGAATTTACAATGTTCTTAATCAAACCAAATTAACCGAAGAACAGCGCGAATTTCTTGAAATTATAAACATCTCCAGCCACAACCTTTTATCCATTATCAACGATATTCTCGACCTGTCGAAAATCGAAGCCGGCCAGCTAAAATTGGAACGAAAGCCCTTTTCAATCCAGGAAGAAATACACCAGGTCATCAAACTGTTATCGGTCAAGGCAAGAGGTAAAGGAATCAGCCTTTACTCCAAAATCCAGTCAACCGTCCCCTCCTGTACCCTGGGAGACCCGGCCAGGATCCGGCAAATTCTGATCAACCTGGCAAACAATGCCCTCAAGTTCACCAACGAAGGGCAGGTTTTTATTTCCGTAGAGACCATCGAAATGCTTCCATCCGATACCCATCCCGATGCCAGGGCACATATACCCGATAACTATCTTGGCCTTGCCAACCTTGAGCCAGAGACCCTGATCGTAAAATTTGATGTTACCGATACCGGGATCGGTATTTCACCCGACGACCAACAGAATTTATTTCATGAATTTGCGCAACTTGAAAACCCCCTGATCCAGAAATTTGAAGGCACAGGATTGGGGCTTTCCATCTCGAAACACTTGACCCACATTATGAACGGAAAAATTGGGGTAAAAAGCGAAAAGGACAAAGGGTCCACTTTTTGGTTTTCGCTGGCATTGGAAAGGTGTAACGAAGAATTACTAATCCTCGACCGGCAGGACGCCGTTATGAAAAAGAAAAAAATACCATCCCTGACCGTCTTACTGGTAGAAGATAATCTATTAAACCAAAAATTTGCCATGACCAGTTTACAACGTGCCGGTCATATTGTTGAACTTGCCGAAAATGGCAAAATCGCTTTCGAAAAATTCAAATCTTCTCATATCGATCTGATATTGATGGACATAGCAATGCCTATCATGAATGGCATCGAGGCTACGCGCCTGATCCGGGAATGGGAGAAACAAAACACTCCCGCCAATCCTTCCCAGCCTTTCAAAACAGTAAAAATAGTGGCAATCACCGCCCATGTCATGGTCACCGACCGCGAAAAATGTCTTGCAGCAGGCATGGACGATTATCTGGCCAAACCTTACCGGCCACAGGAACTCATCTCCATCATTGAAGGGTTCGACTGGGATTGATGCAACTCTTTTTGCAACCCCGGTTTCGACCGGTACAATTCACCTATTGCTTTAAAAATTTAAAGGATGCTGTCCTTTCACCAGAGGTGAGCTTTATTAGATAAAGGCCTTTAGCATACCTCGAAACATCAAGGGTTTGTAACGGTCCGGTAAACTCCTGCCTCTCCCGTAAAAGCCCGGTCATGTCGTAAAGGTTCATGGTCCAGACACCACCTTCCGGACCATGGCATTGAATGGTCAGATGATCTGATGCCGGGTTGGGGTAAATTGAAAAGAGTGCGGAAACTTCCGGATCTGCCATTCCAGGACAAGCGACAAACTTAATCTTTGCGGTACTTTTACTTGCACAACCATCTTTGGTGACATAGACCGTAATTTTATACAATCCCAGTCCATGCCCGGTTGAATCGACGGTAGTCACAGAATCGGTAGAGCCATTGGTCCACTGATAATTGTCATAACCTGGCCCGGCATGTAGCACAATCCGCCTCCCTCCGCAAAGCATCGTGTCGGGAAGGGCTTTGATGACCGGATTTGGAATAACCAAAACCGTTACCGTATCGCTATTGGAACACCCATAAGCATTGGTAAAAGTGTACCATACTTTGTTCACCCCCGTATCGGCCAGGCTTGGGGTAAAAACGTTATTGACCAGGCCAGAAGTGGCGCCAATAATCCCACCGGGAGGCAAACCATATAAAGTTTTGCCATAATCGTTGGAGCAATAGGACGAATAATCCAATCCTTTTAACGTTACCGTTGGTTTCAAGGAAACGAAGACTTTTGCGGTATCCATGAGGGTACACCCGTTCTCAGCCGTAACCAGAACGGAATAGATTGTTGGTTCTGTCGGTTTGACATAGATGGATGCCACGGTATCGCCGGTATTCCAAAGATAGGCAATGCCTCCGGAGGCGGTAAGCCGAACACTATCCCCAATACAAATCCCGGTATCGGCCGGAAGGGTTGGGGATGGGTTGGGGTTCACAAGAACATACACCGTATCGGAATTGGAACAACCGGCAGAGTTGGTATATGCATACCAAACCTTACTGATGCCCGTATCGGCCAGGCTTGGGAAAAATTGATTATCGATTAAACCGGAGGTTGCGCCAAAAAAACCACCAGGTGGGTTCCCTGTAAGTGTTGCCACAGGATCGTTGGAACAATAAACCGGAGATAGCCCGGTAAAGGTGACATCGGGTATTTCTGAAACAAAGATGGTCACGCTGTCGGTTGCAGTACAGCCATTGGCACTGGTAACCAGCACAAAATATTCGGTTGTTAATGGAGGGGCCACAAGGATGGAAGCAGCAGTATCGCCGGTGCTCCATAGATAATGGGCGCCACCGGACACAGTCAACAGAATGCTGTCGCCCTCACAGATGGTGGTATCATTTCGGAGAGAGGGGACCGGTATGGGGTGACGGATGACCAAAATGCTATCCCTGTTGATGTTTCCCAATGGGTTGATACAAACCACATGGTACATGGTTGGGCTTTTCGGAGAAACCACCGGATTATAGATGGTCCGGTTGGATATGGACGAATCGTAGGGTATGGAACTCCACTGAATGATATCGTTGCTCAGGGTATCGAGCAAAGTAAGGGCAATGGGGTTTCCAGCACAAGCTTCGGGAATGGGATAGGACAAAAACTTCATAAAACAGCTATCCTCAAACCCTTCCTGGCTTCGGGCCACCAACCACGCGCTATCAGAGCCTGTCCAGAAAGATACCGGTTTCTGAACATGTAAAATATTACCTGTCAGCACAGAAAGGTTTAACGAATGGATCCCGTGGATTGTCCAGGCAATGGTTGATGGATCGTAGATGGAATCATCCACCAGCGCATTCAGGCCAACAGATTGAAATGGTTCATTGGCTGGTTTGAGCTGCTCCGGATAGTCCCTGATTTTTAAAAATCCTGTAGAACGGAAATCCATACCGCTGATTTTCACGGTGTCGTTGTTTTGTCCGTTATTTTTAATCAGGATATTCATAAGGGAAACCGGTTCCGGTACATGGATTATCAGCGTTTTTTGTATCCAGGATAAAGAATCGACCTGAAAAACAAAACTTTGGGAGGCACCGGTTTCAGGGAAGGTAAAAGCAATTTCAACATTGCTGGTTTCCGGTGCAGTTCGTTTAACCCATAGCGAAAATTTGTTGTCGCCAGGTTCAATTCCGGCTAAGGTGGTAACCTGCGCAATATTGCCCGTACCCGGAATTTGAAAACTACAGTTTCCACTTTCGGGGACCCCGTCATTTTTTTTATAAATACCCAGTAATGAACTGTTTTGATCATATCCATCGGGGAACCCGTTAAGGTCGAGGTCGGTATTTAATCCTGGAAAAATATTGACAAGACGATTGGGAATGCTGTCGTACAGCAGCCGGCTCCACTGCCGATAGGTCAGGATTGGGATATTATTCTGGTAGCCCCATTTAACCAGACTGTCGAGCCGTAGCAGGTATGCATCCCAGCCACCCAGGGCCCCGGTAAAATAAGAGATATCGACCTTCACAAAATGTTTGGCAAAGTAGTTGGCAATCCTGCTTTTATTCCATTGAAAAGAATTATTTTCGATCGAAATGTCCCCAACGGGAATGGAAAATTGTTTTACGCCGGCTGGGTTATACTCATTGTAACAGAAATAACCCGGATTGACCGGGGTTGAACCGGCAACATACCCCAAAGAATCGCCTAAGTATCCTTTTAATTCGTATCCATTGACCCATGGCATCGGGCCGGCAGGATGGACCCAGGTTTCAGGCCGTGGGAGATTGACGGAGGAATAGACCCGAAGGGATTCTTTTCCAAGCAACCGGATGGCATAAGGATTTAAATAAACATCGCGCTGGGCAAGTTTGTGATACGTAATTCCCGGACGGTTTCCAAAACCCAGGGGCTCTCCCCAGAATGATTTGATTTTCAAGGTATCCGGGTCAAAAGGGTTGATGTTTTTGAGGTCGGACCAAAGACAAACCGTATCATTGAACCCAAAATAGAGCGCAAAATAGTAATTGCTGCCGTTCAGGTCCCAAAATTCACCATTTGCGACACTAATGACGGTATTTCCGGTAATGTTCAACAAACCTTCGTTGTGTGGCTGAAGGGTATCGACCGACGAATATTTTAAACAGATTTGTTGGCCGTTGATATGATCTACGCCCCAATCATTGAAATAGAGGGAGGTATCCTGGATATTGACGAGCGAGAAAAACTGGGTTTGATGGGTTGGGGTATTGTCCAATACCTCGTGCCCCTGAGAAATATAATAGCGCAGTGCATTGACATAGGCGGTATTGATGGGAAGTGTCCAGGATGTGATCCCAAGACAGAATTTTTTCTGGTACCTGTGAAAAACAGCATAGTATTGGTTCAGCTCTGTAATGGAAGGGTTGTTATCGACCCGGAAGCAGAGCCCTCCGGTCTTTGTATTGTTCTGTGACCAGACTAAATTGGAAAAAAATACCAGGAATATAAATATAATGATAGAGCGGAAAATTCTCTCCGGCCCGATCAGGGTATTTTTTTCACGATGAAAGGCTTTATCTGACATAATCTTTTATTAGCAGATTTTGTTGTCCTTCACGAAACATCCTGAACCCCAGGCTGATTTCATGTGTTCCGGACCCGGTCCCGTTCATAGAATAACCGGAAAATTCGAAGGTATAATTTACAACGATTTTGTTGATAATGGCAACCCCGGCATGGATACCGAACGTTGCCGGTTTTCTGTATAAAAAGCCAAGCCAGTAACTGTCGCGGTATTTTACCATTGCGCTGACATCAATGATAAGTGGGCTATACTGGTTTTTTCGGAACAACAAATCAAATTTCAATTTCCAGTCACGGTGAAAATCAAGGGTATAATTGGTATAAAACAACCAGTTCCGGTCCATAGCAAGCAGATGTTGATAGGTATTGTCACTATAAAAGGAACGGTTGTTAAAAATCAGTGGAACGGAAAGTGAAACATTCAGTTCTTTCCAGGAATAAAGGAGCCCCAGGCCTGCATTAAAGTATGTTTCTGTAATTTTGCTGTAACCATTGATAACGGGATCGTTGGGATCATGGGTAACGATGTCGGACAGATCCAAAGAATTCTGATAGAGGGAGGCATTGATCCCAAAGGACAAAAAATGTTCTTTGGCAACCTGAAGATGATAAGCATAATTCAGGTTTAAACTAAAATTCCTGTAGATGCCGGCTTTGTTGTACAACAGGTTCCCCCCTACCCCCATATTTTTGTGTGGGGCGCCATCCACATATACGTTTCCTGCCACCGGTGTCCCGGCCAGGTTTGTATATTCATTCCGGTAGGTTAACAAGGATTGAAACTTATAGTACTTCCCTGTGAAAGCAGGCGAAAGGGATGCCGGGTTGATCAGATAGTTGTCAAAGAGGGGCAATTGCTGGGAAAAGGCCATCGTCCCAAAAAGAAATATAAAGAGAAAAGTAAGCGAATGTTTACTCATTTTAAAATATTTACCGTTCCCTTATATAAAACATTGTCGTAGCACCTCACGAAATAATAGTAGGTGTCGTTGGGGAGTATTTTTCCATTAAATGACCCGTCCCAGTCGTTCCTGTAATCGGACTCAGAGAGTACTTTTTCTCCAAAACGGTTATAAACTGTAGTTTCACAGGGCATTACCGTTGACAGGTTGAGGATTTCCCAAAAATCGTTGATCCCATCACTATTGGGCGTAAAAAGGGTTGTGATGATTGGGTTTTTTTCATACTCTTTGATCCGCGTTGTAAATGATTTTTCATTATAACAGCCTCCGCCCCATCCTTTTACTTTAAAAGAGCCTCCTGAATAAATGGTTATGGAGCTGGTAGTTTGGCCGTCGGGGAACCAAAATATACTGTCGAATGTTTCGACGGTCGAAACGGTTACGCTATCTCCGGCAAAAAAGACCGTATCGCCCGAAAACTGTAAGGTAAGCACAGGAGATTGTCCGATGGCAATCGTATCGGTCAGGGAATCGGTACATCCGATTTTGGTAATAATTGAAAAAATGACCTTATAATCACCGGTATTTAGGAATGTATGGATCGGGTTTCTTTCATTTGATGAGGAGCCGTCGCCAAAATTCCAGGTATAACTGGCTGCTTCATCGCCGTAAACCTTAGAATTATCATAAAAAGGAACAGGTTGGCCCGAACAACCATCAGAAAAATGAAAATCGGCTTTGACATCCCCAACGGGGACCAATTTATACAATGCGCTTACTTCGCCTCCCCAGGTCAGTACCTTGAGACCGACACTCTGGTACCCGCGGTCAAAAAGCCAGGTAACGGTATCGCCGGTACGGTCGTTGAACCTTCCATCGCCGGTAAAGTCCCACCATTGGTCCCGGATATTGTCGTTTGGGGAGGCAACAGACAAGCTGATAAAGGTGGTTGAATCGCCGAGGCAAACTTCGGTATAAGTAAAGTCAACGGTCAAAGCAACCACCTTTATCTGCAAGGTGAACAAGATCAAGATAAAACCGATAAGAAATCTATTCAATGTGTATTAATTAACGTATTATTTCACATCAAGCAATTCAACATCGAACACCAGCGTTGAATACGGGGGGATCGAGCCCATGTCGCGGTCTTTATATCCAATGGAAGAGGGGATTACCAGTGTGGCTTTTCCCCCGACGTTCATCAGGCCGATGCCTTCGTCCCAGCCTGGGATAACCTGGCCCTGGCCGAGGGTAAATTCGAAAGGTTCGTTGCGGTCGCGCGAAGAATCGAATTTGGTGCCGTCGAGCAACGTCCCAGTATAATGGACTTTCACTTTTTTTCCTGGGGCAGCCTTGGTTCCGGTCCCTTTAACTTTTTCTACATAAATTAATCCACTGGGGGTGGGTTTTGCCGTAATTTTTTTCTCGTCCAGATATTTTTTCATTTTGTCTCCTTCTTGTTTTTTAGATGCTTCGAGTTTTGCCTGTGCTGCTTTTTTTTCAGATGCTTGTTGTTTTTCATGTTCTGCCTTTGACTGAACATCGATAACTTCAACATCGTAGATAACGGTGGAATAAGGGGGTACCATGGCGCCTCTGCCCATTTCGCCAAAAGCAATTTCAGAAGGGACAATCAGGGTAGCTTTTCCACCTTTCAGCATTTTGCCGACCCCTTCTTCAAAACCTGGGGTATCAAATCTTTTTCCAAATTCAAATTGCAGGGGTTCCCCACGGTCGTACGAAGAAAATATTTCCTTGCCATCAATCAGCGACACTTTGAAATGGGCTTTTACCCACATTCCCGAATCGATTTTTACGCCCTTGCCCTGAACGGTTTCAAGGAAATAGAGACCGGAAGGCTGCGCCGCCACGGCAATATTCTTATCGCTGATGAATTTTTTTAAAGCCTCTTCCTCCTTAATAATCATCGATTCCGGAGAGTCAACAGTCAGGAGGGTTATGTAAAAATGGACGATGCTGTTGCTGTCGATAAATTCCGGACGGGTAGGCTGACGGAATGTTTTTTTGAACAACGAATCGGCGCTTACGATAAAATCGGCGCTATCGCCGGCAGACATCATGCGAATGCCTTCATAAATGTCCCCTTTGAAATCAGAAGCGGGCAACTGGAACCTGACGGGAGTGCCCATGGCCTGCCTGCTATCGAAAAGAGTAGAATCTTTGTAGGTATAACGCATCGTTAAAGAGACCCAATCCCCGACTTTTGGCTTGACGGTGTCCTTGCTTACCTTAAATAATTTATAATACAGGCCTGTTTCGGTTTTATCATAACCTGAATATTTGGAAGAACAAGCCATGGAAGTCAGTGCAACCAACATTACAAAGACCAACGGATTCACAAACACTTTTTTCATACTTTGCATTTTAACAATTTGGTTTATAATAATTTAATTAAAAAATTCCAGTTTAAATTCATTGGGGCCCCCTACTTTTTCAAAGGTTTTAATCCCGGTTCCGCAATGGATTGTAATGGCTTTCTTTCACCCGCTCAAGGTAGTAAAGTCCTGACATTGTATTGAACGTATGCATGGTGATTTTTTCAACATCTTTTGAACCAAAATTTATCGTTCGTCATACCAATTTATTTTTCTTTTACATCCATAAGATGCACATCATAGACCAGCGTGGTCCGGTGGTAAATTTTATCCAGGTCGCCCAACAGCCCAAATGCCAGATGGGAAGGCACAATCAATTTTGCATGATCGCCTGTCCTCATCAGGAGCACCCCTTCTTCCAGGCCATTGGGAACTTGTTGTTTGCCCAATTCAAAGATCAGGGGATGGTCCGGATCGGTCCGTTCGATAATATCTCCATTTAATTTTTTGACGGTATATTGAATGGTTGCCATTTTCTCTTTTCCCGCTTGTTTTCCCTGGCCATTTTTATAAATCATAGATCTCAACCCGGTGGGGGAGATTTTCATTTGCCAGCGATACCTCCGGGCAAAATCCTCTATTTCCTGGTTTTCTGATTGAACAACCTGTTGGTTATAGTTGATGATCGTGTCGTCGAGCATTTTCAGCTCATGGTCCGTATGAAGGGGTTCCGGGGATTGGCTACAGGACCCCAGCAGGGCCATAACAACGGTGAAAGGTACCATTGTCCGCTTTACCTGAAAATGATTTCGGATTGATGCCAATTTAATAAACCGATTTAAGTTGAGATTGATAGGCAGGGAGCAATTTCCTGAACAATGCCACTGTTTCTGATAAAGATGTGGAGCAGTTGGCCCCGGATGCATTTCGGTGCCCTCCGCCATTAAAATGGTCCCGGGCAAAAGCATCCACTGAAAAATGCCCTTTTGAACGAAACGAAATTTTCACAATTCCGTCCCGCTCCATAAACAAAGCTGCCAGATTGATATTTTTAACAGAGAGGGCATAATTTACCACATCTTCCGTATCCCCTACCTGATACTGAAAATTGTTCAAATCCTCTGCAGAAAGAACAATGTATGCGGTATTGTATTCCTCCATGACAACGAGTTGATTGCTGATGGAATAACCAAGCAACCTCAGGCGGTTTTCCGAAAAGGTGTCATAAATAAGACGGTGAAGGTGTTCCCCATCGACGCCCATCTTAATAAGTTCCGCAATGATGAGATATGTTTTTATATAATTGCAGGAGTAACTCAGGGAACCGGTATCGGTAATAATTCCTGCATAGATACAGTCGGCAATATCTTTATCCAGCAAATGAAGGTCGCCGGAAGCTTCGATAAAATTATAGACCAGTTCAGAAGTAGAGGAAGTTTCGGGGACAGAAATTTTAAGGTCAAATTCGTCGGAAGGATACAGGTGGTGGTCCAACAGGATTTTGACTGCTTTTGATTCCCTGATACTTCGGCCCGCTTCATTGACCCTGTTCAGGTTGTTAAAGTCGGCTGCAATGATAAGATGTGCGTTTTTTATTGCCAACTCCGCTTCATCCCGTTGCGATTTATACACGGTTACGGTTTCAATTCCAGGCAACCAGGAGAGAAAATCGGGAAAAGGATCGGGAACGATCACGCATACCTGATGGTTTTTCTTTTTCAGATAGGAAGAGAACGCCAAACTGGAACCGATGGCATCGCCATCGGGGTTGGTATGTGTGATGATCACAATCCTGGAAGGATGGGCTAAAAGACCGGTTATTTTAACAAAATCGGTATTTTCCAAAGTTGTTTCTGATTTGAGTGGATGCAAAAATAGCGATATTTTGAAATATAATAGTATTTTTGTTCACTCATAAAACAATCAGGCGATGACAGGTAACAGAACCTTTACAATGGTAAAACCTTCTGCGTTTTCAAATGGATATACCGGGCAAATGCTTGCCATGATAGAAAATGCCGGTTTCAGGATCAGGGCCATGAAGATAACACGCTTGTCGGCAAAACAGGCGGGATGTTTTTATGAAATGCACCAGGGGAAACCATTTTACAACGACCTCGTGGCATTTATGTCCTCCGGGCCGATTGTTGCCGCAGTATTGGAAAAAGAGAACGCCGTTGGTTCCTTTCGGGCATTCATTGGGGCAACCGACCCTGCCAAAGCAGAACCGGGCACCATCCGGAAATTGTTCGGAAAGAATGTGAGCGAAAATGCCATTCATGGATCAGACAGCGATGAAAGCGCCATCCGTGAATCGGGTTTCTTTTTTGCGGCAACAGACCTTTTCTGATCGCTTAATCCGGTTCGTATTCACGAAACGTGCGGTCCTGGTAAAAAACAACAATTTTTTCAATTCTTTTCTCGCTCCGCTCTTTTTTTAAAGGAGGGGTGGTTTTTTTGTGATCGGATGGATGAATCACTTCAGGTTCGTCAAACAATGATTTTTGCTTCTGGTTGAGCGCTTCTTCCGTATGATTCCCCATTGCATCCCCGGTTACAGTACCATAGAGCAGCCACTCCGGTTTTATGTCGGGAAACCGTTTTAATACCTTCATGACAAATTCAAGGCTGGGTTTATTTCGCCCAGAAATCAAATGAGAGATTCCGGAACGCTGTATCCCGATTTCATCCGCAAATTGGGACGGTGATAAACTTTTCTGTTGCATGATTTCTAAAATCCGGTCAATCATAAAAAAGAATTTTTACAAAAGTAATTATAATTAAAAAACCACTTTCAAAGCCGGAAAAAAATGTTTGTAACGTTTACTTAAATTATTCATTAATATAATATGTTTAAAATATTCTTTATGAAATATATATAACGAAATTAGGAAAGATTTACGATTGTAATTTACATATGTAATTTAAATTAAATGTTTATAGAAATACGGAATTTCTTATTGTGATTCCCTTAAAAAATAGCCCTCCTTTACTTGGATGGGTCACATTTACTTTTTGTTTACATTTGTAATTACAATTGTAAACAATTATTTGTTTACCGTTTAATTAATTTTTGAAACAGGACCGATTCACCGGTTATTACCTTTAAGAAATAATTTCCTGCCGGAATACCGGAGAGATTTCCAAGATAAAGATAGGGGTTCTCCTCCCCTACAGATTGGTTTTCCACTGAAAACCGGATACGTCCGAACAGGTCCATGATTTGAATGTCAACCAAAGCATTGGTATAGGACGGCAGGACAACCGTTAAAGAGGCAACAAAAGGATTCGGAAATACGCGAAGGGCCAGTGTTTTGTTGTCGGGGGGCGTGACCAGGTGCACCAAGGCCTTGGGAAAGTCAGGAATCCCGTAACCCAGCAAGGAATCGGGATTGGATATCTGACTACTGCTTAATTCAATAGCCCTGGTAATCGAAGTATTGCTCCAGGTTGGTGCAGCCTCCCACAAACACGCTGCCATTCCGGCAATCAGGGGAGCCGAGAAAGAGGTACCACTCCTTCGGGTGATGCCTCCACCTGGCGACGACATTACGGTTTGAGCCCCCATGGCGGCGACATTGGGTTTGATACGGTGGGCAGCTTCCCCCACCGAACTAAACAAAGCCCGGTTGCCATTGGAATCAACGGCGGCAACGGCAACAACATTAAATCCATCGGCAGGGGCGGAAACACATCTCCACGATGATCCTCCCGAATTCCCGGCACTGTTTACCACGATCATCCCCCGGGTCACGGCCCTGTTTGCCCCTTGCGTAACCGGAGTCCCATCGCCAGTCATATCGTTGCAGGTATGGTTGTAGGTGGTATCGTCAAACTGCGTGTAACCCAATGAAGAATTGATTATATCAACACCGGCGCTATCGGCAAATTCTGCTGCCGAAACCCAATTGTACTCTTCAATTATATTTTCACTTGCTTGATCCTCTGTTCTTAACAACCAAAATTTGGCCTTGGGCGCGGTACCTATTAACAAACCCGGAATATTCCCCCCCATCGTCGATAAAACCTCCATGCCATGTTCATATTCGAGAAAAACATTGTTCCCCGGTTTTACAAAGTCTTTTGCGCCGATGATCTGGCCATTGGCCCAAATACTATCGAAAGCAGGCAAAATATCGGCTTTATAAAACCCTGCATCCAAAACGGCAATAATTTTTCCAGATCCCTGATAGCCCATCCGGTGCATGGAATCGCCATTTAACATTTGTACCTGACGCAAAGAGGGGCCGTAGTTGTAACGAAGGGTTGAGTTTACAAAACAATTTTGCTTAAAATTAGCCCAATCTTCAAGTATTACTTCTTCTAAATTGAATTTATTATCTGGATATCTGTAATTTATATCATAACATTTTTTAATACTATTTACAAATGTTAACTGTGAAATTGCGGTTATCAGTTCAGGATTATCACAAAAAATGGTTATTCCGTTTAACCATTTGGATTTGTTGAGGATTGTTACACCCAAATTTTGTATCGTAGAAACATAGGAATCATTGACAGGAAGATCGTACCAATCAATTGGGATGGATTGGTTTTGTCGTCGTTCCAATGCCCCTGGTGAGAGAAATTCTTCCGGACGGTCGATGGAATAGGGGGAATTATTCTTATCAACGAAGCCAATGAAGTACTTTTGAGGGGCAATCTGCGCATGGATATGCAATGAAAGAAAGATAATAAATGGAATAATTGCTGTTTTTTTCATTATTTCGATAAATTTGTCATAAAAATACAAAATCATAGCTTATGTTGACACCTCAGGATAAATTGCAAATTGCCAAACGAGGGATTACGCTTGATGTTATTGAAAAACAGATGGAACGTTTCATCAAGGGGTTTCCTTTCGTCAAGCTGGATCGTCCGGCTATTCTATCGGATGGAATATTATCTTTTAATGAGACTGAAACCGATGGGTATGTTACCTATTTTATGGATGCCTTGCCAGGGCTTCGCGTTGTTAAATTTGTACCGGCTTCCGGAGCGGCCAGTCGGATGTTTAAGGTTTTATTTGAATTTCGCGACAAATCCAAAGCAGGTTCATTGACCATCCAGGCGGAGGATCCATTTTTTGCGCGTTTGCGTGAAATTGCCTTTTTTGATGACCTCAGGCAGGAATTGGTCCGTTTGGATATGGACATTGACCAATTACTTGAAAACCAGGAGTTCTCCCCTATTATTGACTCGATTCTTACCGAACGAGGTTTAAATTACGCCAATTTGCCCAAAGGGTTGATCAAATTTCATCGGTATCCAGAGGGGGCAAGGACAGCGGCCGAAGAACACCTGGTTGAAGCTTCTGACTATACCAGGGACAAAAACAATGGTGCCCGGTTGCATTTCACCATTTCACCGGAACACAAAAATAAATTCATGGAACTTTTCTCAAAGGTCCAACCCTATTATGAATCGAAGTTGAATGCCACTTTTGAAATTTCCTTTTCGGTTCAGGAGCCTTCGACCGATGTCATTGCTGTTGATGAAAACAACCAGCCTTTCCGCAATTCAGATCAAAGCCTGATGTTTCGGCCCGGGGGCCACGGAGCCTTACTGAAAAACCTGCAGGATATCGATGCCGACCTGATTTTCATTAAAAACATCGACAACATCGTTCCTGACCGGTTAAAAAGCCACACGTTCCGATACAAGAAGTTGTTGGGGGGCTATCTGTTAACGGTTAAAGGACAAATTGACAAATATTTGAAAGGCATCCAGGGCTCTTGTCCCGATTTATCGCATATTGAAGAGATGGTAAAATTCGCGCGGGAAAAATTATTTCTTTCGGTTCCAAAAAATTTTTACTCATTGCCACACGCGGAACAATGCACCGTATTGTTCAATTTACTAAACCGGCCGGTGCGGGTTTGTGGCATGGTAAGAAATGAAGGCGAACCCGGTGGCGGTCCTTTCTGGGTAACCGACAACCAGGACGCCCAGTCGCTTCAGATCATTGAAAGTTCACAGATCAACCTGGATGATCCCGTACAGCGTTCTGTTTTTTCAAAAGCGACCCATTTTAACCCCGTCGATCTGGTTTGTAGTACAAAAGATTATATGGGAAAGCGTTTTGATTTATCGGATTACGTGGATGAAAATACCGGGTTTATCTCAAAAAAATCAAGTGGGGGTAAAACTGTTATGGCGCAGGAGTTGCCCGGATTGTGGAATGGGTCGATGGCAGGGTGGACAACCCTGTTTGTTGAAGTCCCCATCATCACCTTCAATCCTGTAAAAACCGTTAACGACCTTTTGCGAAAAGAGCATCTGGACAACTGATATGACATGCGAAAGAATTATTTTCACCTGATCAGTTTTAAAGAGCGATGGGGGCTGACCCTCTGGGGCCACCTCCTCATTGTATTGGTTATTTTTCTTTTTTTCATCATTGGCGCCTGTAATATATACAACCTTCTTGCCCCGGTGGAGCGTGAAAAGGCAGATGTTCTTGTTCTTGAAGGGTTTATCAGTGATTATTTGCTTCAGGATGCCATTAACGAATTCCAGACAAACAAGTATAAACTGCTGATTACCACGGGTACCCCGTTGATATATGGCGAACTGCTTGCCCCCTATAAAAATACGGCCAATGTGGCAGGGATGTCTCTTTTAAAATTGGGGTTTGATTCTACCAAATTGGTTATGGTAGGGAGCAATGAAATCAGGAACGACCGGACCTATAATTCGGCTGTTGCCCTAAGGGAGTGGTTGAAAAAAAACAGGCCTCAAACGAAGTCGTTGAATCTTATGACCATGGGCGTACATGGCGCACGCAGCCAACTGCTTTTTCAGGAAGCGATGGGCGACACCATCAAGGTTGGATAATTTCC
>Ga0247842_10002781_pt1 | contig 25006 bp, 28 predicted proteins | sample LaCruzMarch2015__3_FD_192411 | JGI IMG/M metagenome (GOLD analysis project Ga0247842, IMG submission 192411) | Freshwater microbial communities from meromictic Lake La Cruz, Castile-La Mancha, Spain - LaCruzMarch2015_19m | ecosystem: Environmental > Aquatic > Freshwater > Lake | place: Spain...
GCCATAAGAACCTGGCAATCCACCGGCTGGATGTTACAGACATCCGTGCCATTGAGCCAATGTTTGAAGCCCAGGATATTGTTTTCCATCTTGCAGCCGTGGTGGGAGTGGAAGAGACACAGGATGAGCCGGTCAACCTGCTGAACGTCGAAGTATTGGGAACTTCAAATGTCATATCTCTTGCAGCCCGCAACAAGGTGAAGCGATTCATCTTTGCATCCTCATCGGAAGTATATGGTGATTCAATCGCACCCATGGTTGAGGAGGGTCCTTTCAACCCCAAGTCTACTTACGCCTTGACCAAGCTTATGGGTGAACATTTCTGCCAGGCCTATTACCAGAAGTATGGCCTTGAATATGCTGCCCTGCGCTATTTCAATGTTTACGGTCCCCGCCAGGACGATCGCTTCGTGTTGTCCCGTTTCGTTAACAGGGCTTTGAATGGTGAGGAGATCCGTGTTTACGGAGATGGGAACCAGACCCGCGATTTTACATACGTTGACGACAGCGCCAGCATGTCACTTCTTACCGGGGTGACGGATGGGGGAGTTAACCAGGTGCTTAACTTCGGTACCGGTAAGGCAGTGTCAATCAATTACCTTGCTGACCTGGTGCTTAACCGGCTTAATTTGTCCGGCAGGGTAAATATCAGGCATGTGGACTACGATCACAGGAGGACCCGGGAGATCGAGGTTTTCAGCCGCCTGGCTAACGTGGACAAGGCGGAGAAGCTCCTCAAGTACAGGCCGCTGACCGCATTAAGTGATGGTCTTGATAAATATATAGCCTGGTACAAAGGCAGGTCATAAGCGTCCCGCCCGCGGGGCGCCCCTTATTCTTTCGACGTCTGATACAGGTACCACTGTTCAAATGTCATAATTGTGGAAAACGATTTAAACCATTTTATCAGCGAATCCAATTTTTCCAGCTTCTGCCTATCAGGTTTGCCGTCTTTGCCAATAAAACAGCTTGGATGAACACCTATTGCCGTCACCCCAAGTTTTTCAAGCGTGGTACATATACTCCAAGTATAGTCATTATACCCATATACGTCCTGAAATGCGTCATGATATTGACAGTAGTTTTTTATAGTAGCCTTCTTGCCTAAATCTACAACGTCACCCCAGGTGCAGTTATCACTCCACATGCAGACGTCGCTGGCTGTGGGGACCCTGTACATGCCGTTCGGATCGTACTTACCGAAATAATCAACCGGCATGGTGGATGATGGGTGACGGTCAGTAATGATCTGGGTAGAAAAAACCTTGAAACCGGCATCATCCACTGCCCGGTAGCCGGTTTCATCGAAGAAATCCGTAGGGACTGTAAACGCCACAGGCATTACCCCGTAGTATTTGAAATACTGGGCGCGTGCCCTGATGAGATTGGAACGGATATACATGTATGTTAGCTCTGACTTGGGTATGTCAATCTCAGAGGCGGTAACCGTAATACATGGGTTATCGAGTTGGCTTCTCTTCGATTGGAGTTCCTTGGTGGTGTCAAGCTGATAATAAGTCCAGTCATATCCGTGCACGCTTATGCCGACTAAGCCCTGGTCGAAATATTGCCGCAGCCAGGGTATGTCGAACGTATCGCTGCCGTTGGCAAATGCGACCACGCCGCAGTCAACAGGTACCCCATTATCGCTAAAGACCCTGACGATCTCTTTATCGATATCCTCAAGATAACCTTTGGAGACGTCATCCATCCTGAATATTATTACAGGCCCCCCGTTGTAAGGCGGTAAGGGCCGCTGTTGTGGACGGATGGTCAATATGTCGTAGGAGAACCGGGACCAGCTCTGGAAAGTCGTCAACTCTCCAAGATTGCTGCATGATTTTATAAGCCCGGGCAGCTGCGCGATTTTGGCAGGGTCTGTCTTCCCATCTTTCCCCTGGAAGGAGGCTGCTTGTATTTCAACGACGGCCACGTCTAAAGTGGAGAGGCTTGATTTGATAGCCGCAAGAAGTGCTGCATTGGGATCCGCCTTGCCAGCTGCGCTTCCCTGGCCGGATGGCGAAGATGAAAACTCCACTTTACCTGTGATCGGTAACCTGTACAAACCCTTCAAATCCAGTTTGCCGGACCAATTAACCGGGATGCTTGAAGGCTTGAAAGAAGGTGAATCGATTGAGCAGACGGTACTGAAACCGGTTTGCTCAAGCAGAGAATAGTTTTCCTCATTGAATGCAGCGGCAGGCAGTAAGCAGGCGGAGGGGGCCTCGCCAAAGGCCGATTTAAACTGGCCGCGGGCCTTTAACAGGGTGGACTTAAGATCCGTGTAGGCGGCGCTTAGATTATCGCTACCAGCCGGTAGCCAGTGCAGCCCGTAACCGTCGAAGCTTATATCTATAATTCCGGCATCGATATAAGGGGTCCAGAAATCCATGCTTTCAAGTCCAATAATTCCCTGCTCCGGCGCCAGAGAAAGATCCAGGGGAGCGTCATTTTCGGCGAATTTCCTGATAATCTGGTCTGCCGTTAGCCGCAGGTTAGCATCAGATACCTGGTCAATCACAAATATAATGGCCCCGCCCCCGGGGTACGGCCGCGTTCCCAGTTTTCTTACGTGGTCGGGTTGTGCGGCCGGAGTCACTGCCGGGATAACGGGTGCCGCTGTGCATCCTGGGGCGGACAGCAAGGCCAGGCATATCAGTACCTGTAAGCATTTCCACATGTTTACCTGCATGTGCTTATAATAAGACGTGTACCCCATCGAGGTCAAAACGTCCAGCCATTTCCTAAAAATGGCAGCTTGTTCTATTATTTAAACATCGGAGAAGATGATTGCGAGGATGAAAAACAATCTCATAGTGACGGTTCTGGCCATATTTATATTTTCGGCCGGTTGCGCTTTGGCCGGGGATAATACCACTCTGCCTGTACCGGCAGATTCAGGACCAGGTAAAAAGCTTATATCCATGAAAGGGGTGGGTATCGATCTCCCTCAGCAGGATTTCATCGATATGAAGGATGCCGGGGTTGAAGTCATATCCACCGAATGGGGTATGGAGCAGAGCGTCGGCACGGCGCGGGCTTTTCTGGACCAGGCGCAGACTGCCGGCTTAAAGGTTATTATGGATGGGGGCTTCAGCTCCACTGCCTGGGGGTTTACCGATTCCGACTGGCAGCGGTTGCCTAAGGGGAAGCGGCCCGTATGGCAGAAGGAACGTGTTCAAAGCTGGATCAACGCCCTCAAGGACCATCCAGCCATATATGCGTGGGATATAAGCAACGAATTCGGGGAAAATCTGCCCAGCGGCGCGGGCGCGGGCTGCCCGGACTGGCCCAATAGCAGGATCACCGTCGAGCAACTCAAGCAGGCCAGGGCAGATGTGCTTGAAGCCGACCCGACAAGGCCCATTCATGCCCGCATGTACGGCGGGGATGTAGGCGAATTCCCTGACCATGTAAAGGCCATGCTGGATAATAAAATCGCGGATATCATTTCACTCAACCTGTATTCCAACTACGTGTCTAATAATAAATTGCAGTGGCCGACCGTGATCGCGGATGCAGGGGCATTTTTTGTAGAGGCCATCAAGAGACGGCAGCCGGAAGTAAAAGTGTGGATGTCGTTATCTGCCTTTGAATACCCCGGGCAATTCCAGCGTACTACTTCCGAAGACCTTGAAAGGGATATCGCAGAAGCCGTTAAGATACAGGAACTTGACGGTATTTCCTTCTTTTGCTGGGGACCGGTCGACCAGTGGGACGTGAAAGGCGACTGGTATTTGCCGCGAACTGGCCCCGAACTGTGGACCGTGATCAAGGAAAAATTTAAGAACTGACCAGCCTGTTGGCGCATCCGGACCGTCAAGGTCATAGCATGCCCATGAGTGCCCGGGCCGCTTCAATAAGCTTGGGGTCGTTCGTATACTCAAGGCATTTTTCAATGTCCTGCTCGGCCTTGTCTTTATCGCCCAGGTTTTTATAAATTATCGCCCGCGTGTAGTAGGCCCAGGCCATGTCATATTGAAGCCGGATGGCCTCATCTGCGTCTTCCAGGGCACGTTCGTACATACTCTTGCCGTTATACGCCCAGGCGCGGTGATCGTAGGCAGTGGCTAACTTTGGATTAAGCTCGATAGCCTTTGTGCAATCGGCAATGGCAAAGTCATACTGTTTTATATCACTGTATGCCTTGGCCCGTGTCGTATAGGGTAGGGCAAACTCGGGGTTTAAATCTATGGCCCGTGTAGCGTCGGCGATTGCCAGGCGATATTCCTGCCTGAGGATGTAACCAGTTGCCCGCATGTTGTAGGCCAGCGCTGACTTCGGGTTCAATTCAATGGATTTATTGCAGTCATCCATCCCCATGGTCCACCAGTCTTTGCTTTTATCGTAGGGTTCCTTTTCGAAATAAGCCCAGGCCCTCTGCGTATAGGCAAAGGGCAGGTTGGGATTAAGCTGGATAGCCCTGTCGCAGTCCGCAATGGCAAGATCATAATTGCCCCTGGCAGTCTGGGCCCAGGCGCGGTTGACGTACGCGGTGGCGATCTTGGGATCCAACTCAATAGCCTTGGTGCAATCCTCTATGGCCTTTTCGTATCCTCCGGTCTGGTTATATACCCACGCCCGGTTAATATAGGCTGAGGGTAGTGTGGGGTCCAGCTCTATGGCCTTGTTGCAGTCGTCCAGGGCAAGCTCATATTTGCCCATCTCGTTATAATCCATGGCCCTGAAGATATAGGCCATTGCGCGGTCAGGTTCAAGCTTAATGGCTTCATCGCATTCGATTATAGATTCACGGTAGCTGCCCAGGCCATAGAGGGCCCAGGCGCGGTTTATATAAGCCAAAGCCAAATTGGGATTGAGCTCGATGGCCTTGGTGGCATCGAGAAAGGCCAGGCTGTACATGCCCTTTTCATTGTACGCGGATGACCGCGTGGTATAAGCCAGGGGTATATTCTGTTTCTTTTCGATGGCCCTGGTGCAGTCGGCAATGGCAAGGCCGTATTCCCCGATCTGGTTATATGTGAGGGCGCGGTTGATAAAGAAAAATGGCTGGTTTGAGTCCATGCTTATGGCAGTTGTGTACTCATCAATCGCCCTGTCCCACTGCTTCTGGCTGTATAATTCATTGCCTTTTTTATAATGGTCGATGGCACGGTCGAAAATAAAGCAGGACAGCGATGAAACTGCCACCAACACGAGGATGGCTATAGAAAAAATTCTGATATGAAGGTTTTTCATACTATTACCTCTTGGTGGCATTGCCAGAGCACTCTTTCTCATCATCCGGGTACTGTGATATTTCAGCGTGGGCCACAACAATTCGGCATCTCCCTGTATGCCGCTAACCGTTTCATCGGAAGCTCTTCCACTTCCACTTGAGTGCTCTTTGCTTGCAGTCTACACCTTTCGAATAAGCGAGTTTATCACCCGGCATTATAATTGTAGCGATATTTTCGCCGTTTACCGAGACATCGGTCATGGCCCATTCCGCGTGTTTGTTGGTGATGTACCCTATCTGGTTGCACAGGCTCCACGGGTCAACACCCGGGTATTGAAAGTTATCGCTGATTTCCCAGTTAACGTCTTTGTTGGGATAATGGGCCCAGGAGTCACCCGGAGGGAGCTTTGGCGTATCATCCACGGCCGTACCCGGCCACGCGATTTTACCGTCCGCCGTCTCGACTATTACCAGGAACCGTAATTCAGTATTGTACGGGCCGTCCGTGGCCTTCAGTGTATAGAGCGTTGTCCCCTTGGGCGATATGACCGCACTGCCCGTGTTTCCTGAAACAGTTCCTATGGCAGGATCTATTGTATAAGAGGTGGCGCCCGCGATGTCCCAGGAAAGGGTGGTGTTTTCCCCCAGCTTTATGCGCTTGGGTTGGGCCTGGAAAGATTTTATTTCGAGTGTTGATGCGGGCAACTGGCTGACCTGGGAAGAGGGTTTAAGGGGGGTCGAATTGTTATCTGATAAAGAAGGTGGCGGCCCCGCTGAGCATGAGCTCAAAAGTACAACCATGGCCGGTAATGTGACCAGAAGCACATGGATCGAAAAGGCCTTAGCCCGGTTTGTAATCATACTAAACGCAACCGTCCTTTATGTTGTAAATAACATCTTGTTGTCTTTAGATGGCTTTATTATATCTCTATGTCAGGGTTTTGAGAATATATGGGCACATAGCGCTGCTATTGATTAAATACCTCAATCATGACAAAATAGGCAACGTTATTATCCGTACGCCATCGAAGAACCGGTAAATCTATATGTCTGACCATACCGAATCCAGGCCTGTCAATCACTCTCGGGCAAAAGAGAGGTCAATCTTACTTGGCCTGATACTGGGAATACTCGGCCTTGCCACAGGCATTATTGCCGCCGTCATAGCTAATTCGCTGACCCTCGAATCGGAGATCCTTAAGAATATCGGGCTGGTTACAGCGGTATTTTTATCCTACCTCAGCATAAGGAAGGTCAACCGCGGCAAAACAGAGGGGTATAACTATGGCTACGGCAAGCTTGAAAGCGTCTCGGGCCTTATCGTGGCGGCTGTACTCGTCATCTCTCTCATAATCATCATAGGGCATGCCGTGGAGAGGTTTCAGCACCCCGTTGAACTGCACGAAGGCGGGCTTGACCTGGCCATCGTGTTCTCGGCTGTAGCACTATTAAGCAGCGTCTGGCTGTGGTGGCACGATTACCACCTGTCCAAGGAGGAATATTCACCTGTACTGGAATCGCTCTGGCGTATGTACCGTTTCAAGACCATCGCATCCGTGCTGGTTATCATCTCACTGTCCCTGAGCGCCGTGTTCAATGATCAGCCGTGGGCTAGCTATATAGATCCCGTGGGATCCATTATCATAGGGCTTTTCATCGTACAGTCCATATACAACATCAGCACCATGTCCGTCTATGACCTGCTGGACCGCGCCCTGGAAGAATCTCTCCAGATCGTTATCCTCAGGGAACTGGCGCAGTATTTTGACGAATACGAGGCTATTCACGGCATACGTTCGAGGCGGTCGGGAGCCAATGTTTATGTTGAAATTTTCCTGGAGTTTGACGGGGAGAAGAAGATGGGTGACGTGCAAAAGGTAATAGATGCCATCAGGACGGGCCTGGAGAGCAAGATCACCAGCAGCGAGATAGTTATTTCCCCTGCGACGGCAGCCGTGGCATGATGATAAAGGCCGGTTTACAAAGATGCATTGTGATCAACTGACAGCAGGTAGCGTGAATGGATGACAATACGCTGACGATAGAAAGTGCACTCCTGGCGGACATACCCCGGATTGTCGAATTCGTGGTTGAGTGGCTGCAGCGGAACGGCCTGGACAGGTATGTTTTTCCTTACGAGACAGCCGTGGACGAAGCGAGCACCAACGTGGTCAAGTACGCTTACGGGGGCAAGGGCGGATTTTTCCAGGTTTCCTGCGCCTTGCGCGACGCCCATATCATTGTTACCATCAGTGACCATGGCAGTAAGTTTGACCCCAACTCTGTTCCCCTGCCGGAGGTGGTCAGCCAGCTTGAGGACCGTAAAGTGGGCGGCCTTGGGATATACATGATGAAGAAGATGATGGACCGGGTCGACTACAGCTACAGCGAGGGGGAAGGCAACAGGTTGGAACTGGTGAAGAAAACTGCCGCCTGAGGTGCCTGGCTCAAGGTGGGACTAACCGATAATAATATCCTGCAGTGCGCGTTTGGGTACATGGTGTATACCCTGGTCGTCACGCCAGTATTTTACGCTGCCGTCTTGACCCAGCGGTTCGATCACCACCATTTCTTTGGGTTTGCCGATTGCGATAACGAGCAGTATCTCGTAACGTGAGCCGACGCCGAGCAGGTGGGCCAGGTCATGCTTGCGTATCGTGGCTATCATGCATCCGCCCAGGCCTTTCTCCGTGGCTCCCAGCAGGATGCTCTGGGCGGCGATACCGTGGTCCCAATCCACGTTCCTGCTGATATTGGTGTCCCCCAGCATGACGATGTAAGCTGATGGCCTCTCTCCTTCGACGGGACCGGGCCAGTCCTTGAGGTATCCGGCCCACCCTATATGAGCGAAGATGGCCGCATTCCTGGCCGGTTCATTGCATAAAACGTATTTGAGTGGTTGAAGGTTCAAAGCGGAGGCTGACAACCTTCCCAGGTCGACCAGTTGTTTCAGTGTGTCAAGGGAAACAGGCACGTCCTGGTAATAGCGGCGGCAACTCCGGTTTTTCAGAACAAGGTCTTTAATTGTCATCTCTCCCGCATCCTCTCTTTTAGCAGTCGATGGCCGGCTTTGCCCGGATCCTTGTAAAGCGTTCAGGCGTGCTTTAAAGCAACGCTTTCGAGGACATTGGCGACGTCCTCGCACATATCGGTGGCACTTTCCATGTGTTCGTATATTTCCCGCCATTTGATTATATCAGCGATGTCGGTTGAATCCTCAAACAATTCCTTAAGCGCAGTGCGGTATATTTTATCAGCCACGTTTTCCAACCTGTTGATCTCCACGCAACTGTTCAGGATTTTCTCAAGGTTGGCATTGTGGTGCCTCAGGCCCGGCATGACATTCTCCACCTCGGTAGTTATCTGGACTATGATGTCCGCCAGTTCACGCGCCCTCTTCCCCGGCTCCTTGACCTTGTACAGCACCATGGTATCGGCTGTCGCCTGGATAAGGTCGGTAACATCGTCCAGCGAATTCGCCAGCAAACCGATGTCCTCCCTGTCAAAAGGTGTTATAAAGGAGCGGTTAAGCTGAAACATGATCTCGTGGGTTATGGTATCGCCCTGGTGCTCGATTTTATCCATGTCTTCCAGTTTCTGGTCGATGCAATCCCAACAATATATCAGGTCTTTGAGAGTTTGGGCTGCCTTGACCATATTCTTTGAACTGACTTCAAAGAGATCGAAGAACTTGTCACCGCGGGGCATCAGGTTGAACTTAAACATTTTTGACTCAGCGATTATAACACAGGCAATGCATTTGTTGTTACCAGTTGGAGTCCCGGTTCCAGTTACTTACGGTTTAAAGATAGTGAATCTCCCGTTCTTTACGATTTGCACCACGGCGGGGTGGACCGGTTCCCTGTCTAATGTGAAGCTGAAAGAACCCATAGGCGTGGTGAAATTGGAGATGCCGGCCATCGCGTTTCGTACGGCAACGGGGTCGGCATTGCCGGCGGTCCGTACCGCGTTAGCCAGCAACCAGGTACCGGTATAGGCCTGGGTGGCAAACTGGTCCGGCTTGACTCCATAGGCTTTCTGATAGGCCGAGATAAATTCCAGGTTCCTGGGGTTGATGCTGGCAATATTCCATGCCGTACCCGCCATGACTCCCTCAGCATCGCTGCCGGCCTGCTTGATGACATCTGTTGAATTGAACCCGTTGCCGCCGATGATAATGCCTGTGTAGCCGAGCGACCGCGCCTGTACTATTATAGAACCAGCTTCCCTGGCCAGCGCGGAAACGAGTATTGCATCGGGTCCCGTCGCTATGAGCCTTTCAAGCTGTGGCTTGAAGTCAATGTCACCCCGGTTGAATGTCTCATCTGCTGTTACCTTCAGCCCATTTTTCGATACAGCGTCCTTAAAGGCGCGGTACCCGGCTACGGTATAGTCATCATCCTTGCCCCACAGGAAGGCGACTTTTACCACGCGCAGCTGGCTGGCTGCAGCTTTTATGGTGCCCCCGATGACTGTCGACTCGGGCAGGCTGCAGCGGAATATGTAATCGCCCATTTGCGTTATACCCGGGACCGTGTTGCTTACGGCTATCACGGGGATCCTGTGGTCCTGTGCTACCGGGTCGGCCTTGAAAGCCTGTGTAGACAGCGTGGGGCCTACGATGGCCGACACATTGTCGACCTCGATCAACCTCGTTATGGCGGTAACCGCCGTATCTGCACCGGGACCGGCATCTGCAATAACTGCCGTGAGCCGCCTGCCTGCACCGAGATAATTGCTGTCGTTGACCTCGCTTACGGCCAGTTCGACCCCCTTCTTTTGTGCTTGCCCGTAGGATGATGCTATGTCGCCGCTCAACCCCAGCAAAGCCCCGATCCTAACATGTACTGGTTGGGGTTGTGCGGCTGGTTGCGGCTGAGCTGTGGAACAGGCCGCCGCCAGCATAATCACAATCAGGGCTATGGTTGTCCGTAACATGTCTTGTATTACGAGTCGAGCTCGAACGGCTCCCTGCAGTCCCTGCAGCGTTTTGCACCCCGGAAGGCTACGGCGCCGCAATGAGGGCAGGTGTAGCGCTTCTCCTCCTCTTGCATCCATTGTTCGGTGCCGAGTTCCCGCCACCTGGGGATGGACCGCAATATTACCTTCTTGCCGACGGGAACCGGGAAATTATCGATGAACTGGCAGGGGAACTCATCACACTGGTGGCAGCCCTCTATCTTTTTATCACGGCAGCAAGATTTGATCGGGCAGATCTGGCAGTATGAAAAGACGCGCCGGGAGAGGCAGCCGTCGCATACCAGGTCTTCAGGTTTGGCGCCATAAACCGGCGCCAGCTTCTCCTTGAATTTTTCGTTGTTGTCCCGGGTAGCCACGTATATTCCACAGACCCCGCAGTATAAGCCGCACGGTGCCGCCATGTCTTTGTTAACGGCCATGATATTACCTCCCTCTACCGGATGTGCCTGATTATACGCTCCGCCAGCGGGCTAAAACAAGCTGCACAGGTACAATTTGTTGATACAGGTGCCCTGTTGTAGAATTGCCTTAACAAAAGTTCGGCCTGTCAAAACAGATTAAGGAGGTTACAGATATGAAGTCTACATGGGGATGCGTACTGGCCGCCGTGGGCGCCATAGTACTCGTGGCTATAATCATCGCAGTTTCACTTGTCGGCATCTATAACGGCCTTGTGTCCAAGTCGCAGGGAGTAGATGCACAGTGGTCGCAGGTTGAGACACAATACCAGAGGCGATATGACCTCATCCCGAACCTGGTTAACTCTGTCAAGGGCATGATGACCCAGGAGCAGACCGTGTTTTTGGCTATCGCGGAAGCACGGACCAAGTACGGGGCTGCCCAGACGGTCAATGAAAAAGCCGTTGCGGCCGGCCAGGTTGAAACCGCGCTGGGGCGCCTGCTTGCCATCATGGAGAATTACCCTGACCTCAAGTCCAGCCAGAACGTGACCCAACTTATGGACGAACTGGCGGGGACGGAGAACCGTATCAGCGTGGAGCGCAAGCGGTTTAACGACCTCACGCGCGACTATAACACGCAGGTCAAGACTTTCCCGACCAATATGCTGGCCGGTATGTTCGGGTTCAGCGAAAAGCAATACTTCCAGTCGGTCACCGGTTCCGATACACCTCCGAAAGTGGAGTTTTAATGGGACGCCTGCCGGTTTTCCTCGCGCTTGTAGCATGCCTGGCCATGCTGACGCTCTTTGCGGGCAGTGTCCCGTTGTCGGCACAGGATTTCCCGTCCCTGACCGGATATGTTAACGACGGTGCGGGAGTGCTGTCGCCGCAGGGAAAAGCCGAGCTTGAATCCAGGTTGGCCCAGCTGGAGAAGGACACCACTGCCCAGGTCTTTGTAGCGACTGTTAAGAGCCTCGAAGGGTACAGCGTTGAAGATTATGCCAACAGGCTGTTCGAGAAATGGAAGATAGGACAAAAGGATAAAAACAACGGTGTGCTTTTACTGGTATCCCTGGATGACCGCAAAATGTGGATCGAGATTGGATACGGGCTCGAGCCGGTGATCACTGATGGACGTGCGGGAAGGATACGTGATGAGGACGTGATACCGATGTTCAAGAACAGTGATTATGAGGGCGGAATCAAGGCGGGGGCTGCTGCCATTGAAAAATACATCAGGGACGGCACACCCCCGGCCCCGCTCGAGGAAAACCCTGTGAAATCGATGTTCGGTGACTTCGTCTTTGCCTTTTTCGTACTCTCCATCATTACGGTCTACCTATCGGGTTTCATGGCACGCAGCAAGAACGTGTGGCTGGGCGGAATCTGGGGTGCCATAGCCGGGGCAATTATGGGGCTGACCCTGGGTGGGATAGCTGCACTGGTCGTTATGCCCATCATATTCGCCGGGCTCGGTTTGGGGACTGATTTTCTGCTGTCCCGAAATTACCAGAAGCTGAAGGAAGCAGGGAAATCCACCGACTGGCACCGGACCGGCGGTGGCTTCTGGGGAGGCTTTGGTGGCGGGTCAGGCGGTGGCTTTGGTGGCGGATTCGGCGGCGGAGGTGGAGGTTCATCCGGTGGTGGCGGGGCCGGCGGAGGCTGGTAGGGAAAATATGCCTTAGACAGGGGCTACTCCCATGGGGAAGGAGCCCTGCCTGGCAACCCGGGTGTGCTAACTGCTCTCGATGCAGTCCTTGAGCTTGAAGAGTATCTTCAGGTCCACGTCTGCAGCTGAGTTGTTACCGTACTCGAAGGGGTTGTCCATGTCCATGATCAGCATCATCAGGCCGATCAGCACGAAAGCCACTGATCCGAACAGCAAAATGCCCTCGTAGTAAGGGTCCATCTTAGTGAACAGCAGGGTCAGCAGGACCGCACTGATCGCTATGACCGAGATGTGGTAGGCGGCGGGTATGAAACTGGTCTCCATGATGATCTCGACCCTGTAAATAAGCCTGTCGATTGCTGCCAGCTCGTTGCGCATCTTTACCACCATGGGTGGCGGCAGGCCCTTATCGTAGGCGGTGTTGATGTCGGAATCGATCTTGTTGGTGACCGGGTTGATCTCACCCAGTTTCCACCGGTTGTTCTTGAAGTTGTCCATCAGCGTGTCGATCAGCTCGATGATGTGTTCGCGGATATGCCGGGCCAGCGGTTCGTCGATCTTGAGCAGGACGCCCGTGTCGCGGTAAAGGCTCTTGATGGAAGCCGCCAGTTCACCCGGTATCTTCTCGCTCTCCTTGTAATCGGAGAGTACGCCTGAGAATATGATGGCTATGGTGAATATCACGCCTGCCACGATGGCCGTGATGACGGGACTGGTCACGATCACGTCCAGCGTGAAGTAGTCGATTACCAGCTTGATCCCCACCAGCACGGTTACGATGCACAGGACCCTGATTATAAAAAAGTATTTTTTCATGGTTTTCTCCCTTGAAAGAATGTTGTCTTGGGTTGATATCTTCAGTACGCGCGCGGCAGGCCGAGCTTGAATTGCCCGATGACGTTCTTCTGTATCTCCATGGTGCCTGCGGCGCTGAACCATCCCATGTTAAGCATGTATAGATTCTGACAACGCCCGTGCAGCCTTGCCCATTTTGATTCAGGGCTAATCTGCGAGTAAGCGCCTAAAATGTCGAGCCCGGTTTTGGCAAGGTTATCTGTCACTATATTGCAGAAGAGCTTGTTCCGGGCAGCTTCGTAGCCCGGCATTTTACCTGTGCTCATTTTCCACATAATCTCCAGGCCGAAGAGGCGCAGAGTTTCGAGTTCCAGGGCGCGCTCGGCCAGCTTATGTCGCACCACGGGGTCGGCAGACATGCGGCTACCCTTATGATGGTTGTCTTTGGTATAGCGGACGAGCAATTCCAGTATGCGGCGCCCTACACCCAGGACATGCGGCGCTAACGAGAGCCGCTCGATTGCCAGGGCGGGGATCAGCATATAAAAGCCCTTATTCTCTTCGCCCACCAGGTTTGACGCGGGCACACGCACATTGTCGAAGAATACCTCGTTGAAACTGTGGATGCCGGAGAGATTGATCAGGGGCCTGGTGGTGATCCCCGGGCTTTTCATATCCACGATGATAATGCTCATGCTCTTGTGGATCTTATTTGAAGTCGGGTCGGTTTTACACGCCAGCCAGCACCAGCGGGCCCGGTGGGCGCAACTCGTCCACACTTTCTGCCCATTTATTACATAATCATCGCCCGACCTGACAGCGATGGTCTTGATCGTATTGTAGTCGGAGCCTGAATCGGGCTCACTGTAAGCGGTGCACCATATCCCTTCCGGGTCACCCGATGCTATCAGCGGGAGGTACTTCTTTTTCTGCTCATCACTGCCGAATAGCATAAGGCTGGGGCCGTTAATGCCTGTCCCGGAAATGCCCATGCTGGTACCGGGAACCTCGTGGTACCCGGTCTCCTCTGAGTACACAAATTGTTCCCAGTAGGATGCGCCGGTCCCACCGTACTGCTCCGGCCATCCCATGCAGAGCCATTTCTTCTGTGCCAGCTTCTTGGAAATGGAGAGGGAGAACTCCCAGTCCTCGTCCGCGCTCTCCTCCTCCAGCATGGCAGTGCGGTAGGGTTTTCCCGCTACCTCGGCGATGGCAAATTTACGTATCTCTTTGCGCAGGTCGTCAGTTTTTGCTCCAAGGTCGAAATCCATGTATCTCCTCCGGTGTTTCCCAAAAGCCGTCCTATATTGTAGTATAATTTTTATACGATTGATAGAGGAGCTTGATAATGGCACAGGAACTTGGCAAAGTAGAAAAACCGGAAGTAAGCAGCTTCAAAGACAGCAGAAAGATCCTGCAGGTGCCCCTCATCTATGCAGGTAAGAACTCACCGGCGGACTACCACGACCTCTATGAAAAGTACTGGCAGCAGGTTAATGAGATGGTGGTAAAGCTTGAAGGCAAATTGGGGCGGGTGACACTGGTCTACCATGAGACAGTGGATGTGGAGGGTGAGGAGGGTTTAAAGATGCTGGCGGGACTTAATCCCCAAAGCCATGGAATGGTAAATGACCGCTGCAAAGAGTCCGGTTCCCTGAGGTGCATCGAGGTCAGTGAGTTGCTCGAGGAGGTCATGGACTGGGAGCGTTGCATAATGGTTGGCCTTATGAGCGAAAAGGTTGCCAAGCAGGTCTACGACGCCTACGGTGAGGCCTCCAGGAAACGCTACCAGTTTATCAGCAAGACCATCGATGAGACGCTTAAACCCGGTGATGTGGCCCTGCTTTTTATCCGGGAAGGACACTTAGTGCAGTTCCCGTCGGATATCGAGGTCTTCATGGTGGCACCTCCGGCTTTGGACGAAATACACCGCTGGGCCCGTGACCGTGCCGCTAAAAGGGAGCAGGGGCAGGCTTAGATTACGGTCATCAGCATGGCTTGAGCGGTATCCTGCCGGCAGGCCTTTTATCCAGTGTCAAAGCCTCTGTCGGGCAAACGTACATGCAGAGTCCGCAGCCGATGCAGCGCGATTCGTCCCTCATGAGCTTGCCGCCGTCCATTTTAAGGGCGCCCATCTGGCATCGCTGCAGGCAAGCCTCGCAAATCGTGCAGGCCTCTTCATCGATCTGAACCAGGTAACGCGCGATGACCGCCTCGCTGGGGACCGGAGATTTATTGTAGCCCTTGAGCGCTATGCAATGACATGAACAGCAGTTGCACAGTATATTGGAATAATGGTCAGGCGTATCGCCGTACTGATGTATCAATCCCGCCTTTTCTGCTTCGTCCAGCAATTTGATGGCCTGCTCTGTGGTCAGGCGCCTGGTCAATCCCTTTTCAATGGTGAATTTAGCTGACGTACCGAATATCATGCAATTGTCCATGGGCTTGGAGCACGGCTTTCCCCACTGTTCGCCAACGTGGCGGCAGTGACAAACCGCGGTACCGATATACTCGTTTTGCATGATCAGCTCTTTCATCTCTGCATAGGGTATGATGGCGGACCGGCTGTAGACCTCCTGTCCGACGGCGACCTTCCTGCCGGGTGAAGGGGCGCCGGTAGTCACCTGTGCGCCCGATTTCAGCAGTGCCCGCATTGCTTTGAGGTACTGGGCGAGCAGGATATCCAGTTTTCCCAGGAACTCATCCTCGCCGGTCCTGTAAAATTGAAGCTCCATTACACCCGGGAAGAGCGGCAGCAGTTCGTAGAGCGTCTCGCCCTTTTCCTCCTTGGAGTGTATTACGGCCTTGTTTGCCATGGCCTCGAGGAGATCCGCTATCTGATCAGTACGGCTGCCCGGGATATTTACAGAAATTTCACGCACTGTGGCAAACCCGGGGGGCATGGCACAGGCGATCTCGGCCTCGGCAGGACTGTATAAGTAAGCCGCCAGTGCAAAAAACTCGTCGCACCTGACGGCCGGGGCCAGGAAAGTGCTGCGAGCATTAAGCGCATCTGCCAGTTTTTCGTAGACTACCTCAACCATAGTTGCCCCCTTAAATTATTATTGCCTCACGTCAGCATTTCTTGAGCGGCACCCTGCCGGCTTCCCTCGGTTCGAGGTAGAGCGCATCGGTGGGGCAGGCCCACATGCAGAGCCCGCAGCCGATGCAGCGTAGCTCGTCACGTACCAGCTTGCCGTTTTCCATTTTCAGGGCCTTCATCCAGCACCTTTCCAGGCATGCTTCACAGTCTGTACAATCGTCTTCATTGACATGAACAAGATACCGCGCATTGACCATTTTGCTGGGTGCTGGTGCGTTCTTGGCTCCCCTCAGGATAAAGCAGTGGCATCCGCAGCAGTTGCATAGCAGGTTGGTGAATTGGCCCGGGGTGTTGGTGTAATTGTGCACCAACCCCGCTTCCTCAGCTTCATCAAGCGTTTTGAGGGCTTCCTCCCTTGATAGCCGTTTGGTGAAACCGCGTTCGACCGTGAACAAAGCCGACTCCCCGAAGACCATGCAATTTCCCATGGGTTCGGAGCTGGGTTTGCCCAGCAGGTTGCCCTGGTGCCTGCATACGCATGTGCCCGCAGCGATATGCTCCGTATCCAGGATCAACTGCTTCATTTCCTTGTAGGGGATTACGCAGGCAACCTGCCTGACCTCCTTGTCCACGGCAACTATCCTGCCCGGGGCCGATTTTTCAATTTTAATTGTCTTGCCTGACATGAATTCCCGCTTGATTGCCTTGGAGTAATCGTTTAGCAGGAAGGCCCATTTCTTGCTACGATCGTCGACGATTCCCTTCATCAGCTGAAATTCTATCAGGCCGGGCACAAAGGGCAGCCCCTCGTAAAGTTTTTTACCCCCTGTTTCCTTGATGTGGATGAGGCCTTTGTCGCCCATCGTCTCAAGCTGGGCTGCCACCTTCTTTACATCCTTCGTACCAAGGTTTGCTGCTATCTCCTCGACGTTCGCGTAGTCTATGGGCATGGCGCAAGCAATGGCTGCCTCTTCCGGGGTAAACAGGAACTCCACGAGGTCGTAGTACTCCTTGCAAGCAACTGCAGGCACAGCAGTCCCGCGTGCATTGAGAGCTGCGGCAAGTTTGTCATAAATAGCGTCAACCATCGTTTACTCCTTAAAATAGATTTATGCCCTTAGGGGAATCCTGCTGGCCGGCCTGGGTTCAAGGACAAGCGCATCGGTGGGGCATACCCACATGCAGACGCCGCAGCCGATGCAGCGTATCTCGTCCCGGGTCAGCTTCCCGTCGACCATTTTGAGGGCGTCCATTTGACACCTGGGTATGCAGGCCTCGCAGTTGGTGCAGTCGTCTTGTTTTATCCTGACCAGGTACCTGGCGTTCACGGCCATACTGGGCGCGGGGGATTTGCCGGTCATGCGGATAATCAGGCACAGGTCTTTATAGCAATTGCAGAGCAGGTTGGTGAACCTGTCGGGGCTGTTGGCGAATGAATGGATGAGCCCCGCTTCTTCCGCCTCTTCGATGCGCTTTACTGCTTCTGCAGGGGTCAGGCGTGTCGTGAATCCCCGTTCTGCCGCAAACTTGGCGGATTCACCCAGCACCATGCAGTTGTTCACCGGCTTGAGGGATGGCCGGCCCAGCAGGGCTCCCTGGTGCCTGCAGATGCAGGTTCCCACGGATATGTACTCCGTCTTTAAAAGCAACTCCTTCAGCTCCTGGAAGGGTACAATCGTGCTCTTGTGTTCGATCTCCTGGTCTACCGCCACCTTACGGCCGGGTGCCGATGATTCAAGAGGAGGAGCGTCGGCCGAAAGCATGGTCCTGATCATTGCTTTCGAATAAGCCTTCAGCAGCATGGCGATCTTCTTGTGCCTTTCATCGACTATTCCCCTCATAAGCTGGTACTCGGTGATGCCAGGAACAAAGGGCAGCGCTTCGTACAGCTTCTTGCCGTCCTTCTCGCGGATATGGATGAGACCCTTGTCAGCCATAACCTCGAGCTGCCCTTGCAGTTTTTTCAGGTCTGTCCGGGGTAAGTTTTTGGCAATATCTTCAGCCACGCACAATTCCAGCGGCATAGCCACAACAATAGTGGCTTCGTCCGGGGTAAAGAGAAACCCCACCAGGTCGTAAAACTCATCACATTTGACGGCTGGGAAGGCCGTAGAGCGGGCATTGAGGGCACCTGCCAGTTTCTCGTAAGCGGGGTCAACCATCTCTCACCTCGTAAATAAATTAATGCAATAAATAATTTGTGTGCAGGATATTTGCATGCAGTCTATCAATATGGGGAGGAGCTTGTCAAACAATAATAACCTCTGCCGGGCAGGGATTGGGTAAGAGTGTGGCAGGCCGGGTTTAAAGGTTGGTGGCCCTGTGGAGGCATTGCTTCCAGCGCGCATTAACCCATTGCTGTAGCTCGTCGATCTGTTCTTCGGTGATGGTCTTAAACCTGCCCTGGGACTTGAAATATTCACGTACCGGCTGCAGGTTGCCCCCCTTACGGGCCAGTGACTCGCTGGCTGAGGTCAGCCTGAAGATGCCGTCCTCGATCTCGTAGAGGACGACCAGGCCGGTCTCTACCGCCATCTCGCCGAACTTTATGGTATCGCTGAAAGGGAATATCCAACCGGGCGGGCAGGGTGTGTGAACATGTATGAACCTGGTTCCTTCGATGGTCTTGGCCTTTTTAACCTTCTCGTAAAGGTCCAGGGGATAGGAGGCCGAGCAGGTTGCCACATAGGGCAGGCCATGTGCCTCCATGATGGCCGTCATGTCCTTCTGATACTGCTGCTTGCCCAGTACCGGCGTGGTCCCCGATACGGCGCCCAGGGGCGTGGAACCCGAACGCTGGTTGCCTGTATTCATATAGCCTTCATTGTCATAGCAGATATACATGAAATCATATTGACGCTCCGCCGCGCCGCTGAGCGATTGAATGCCGATATCATGAGTGCCGCCGTCCCCGGCAAACGCCAGTACGGTTATGCCTTTCCTGCCCAGCGCCTTCAGCCCGGCCACCAGTCCGGTAGCCGAAGCACCTGTGGAGGCGAAAGGCGTATTCACGCATGGCACGTTCACCGCGGTTATGGGGTACATCCCGTGCATGACGGTGGCGCAACTGGCAGGCACCGTGACTATGCACTGACCCTCCAGCGCTTTCAGGATGTGCCTGTATGCCAGTGAGAGGGCACATCCCGGGCAGGTGCGGTTGCCCGGTAAAATCCATTCCTTCTCGATCAGGGTAACGGCATTCGTTTTCAATTCAATTCTCCGTTAAATATGGCATATCCACTCTGGGTAATCAGGGTTGGTGACCGTCTCTTTAAGGGAAGCTATTGCTTTTTTAGTTGCCTCTACAAGATCACGGGCCTTTACGTCGCGGCCGCCCAGTCCTACGATGAAATTCCTGATGGCGGCGTTAATATATGTGCCGTAGAGGGCTGACTTGATCTCAGAGCAGGTCGCGCCTTCTGACCCGTAGCTGATATTTTTATCGAAAACCACGATCAAACGGGATTTGCGCAGGGCCTGTACCACGTCAGTCTTGGGGAAGGGGCGGAATACGCGCAGGCCCAGCACGCCCACCTTGATCCCTTCCGCCCTCAGCATGTCCGCCGCCACGATTGCTTCGGAGGCCAGGCTTCCCATGGCCACGATTGTGATCTCTGCGTCCTCGCTGCGCTCTTCCCAGAACATGCACGAATAATCGCGCCCGAATACATTGTTGAATTCCTGTCCTGCCTGCAGGATAGTCTCCCTGGAGTTTTGCAGCGCCTCCTGCAGCAGGTATCTCAACTCCATGTAGCCGTGGCAGAGCTTGCCGTCCACGCCGGCGCGGGGGTTGGCCAGCGTAACCAGGTTATAGTTCTTGGGGTTGTCAGGGTCCAGTATAGTGTGAGGCTTGTAGGGTGGCAGGTAGCGGTCCACATCCGCCTGGCCGGGTACCTCTACCGGCATCTCGGTGTGGGACAGGATATACCCGTCGTAGCAGACCATGACGGGCACATAGACGCTCTCTGCTATACGGTAGGCCTGTATAATCGTGTCCAGGATCTCCTGGTTGTTGCGGCAGTATATCTGGATCCAACCCGTATCACGCTGGGAGATAGAGTCCTGCTGGTCGTTGAGAACATTCCAGGGCGCCCCGATAGCGCGGTTTACACAGGCCAGGACAATGGGCAGGCGCGCCCCCGCAGCCCAGTGAAGCATCTCGTGCATATATGCCAGGCCGTGGGAACTGGTGGCTGTGAAAGTGCGGGCCCCCACTATGGAGGCCGAAGTGCATACCGCCATGGCGCTGTGCTCGCTCTCAACGGCCACATACTCGGCCTGGAGTCGGCCGTCCTCAACGTACTGGGAGAGCTGTTCCGTGAGCGGGGTCTGTGGGGTGATGGGGTAAGCGGCCACCACCTGTACCCGGCTCAGCATTGCCGCTATGGCGGCGGCCTGGTTTCCGTCGAGGATGTGTATATCGGACTTTCTCTGTACTGCCATGTGTTATAAACCCAGTTTTTTTTCTTCGGGAACCATGGCTATAGCCTGCACCGGGCAAACCTGCGCGCAGATGCCGCATCCCTTGCAGTATTCCATGTCTATTGTAGGTGGTATTGCCCTGGTCATGACTGCTTCGGGGCAATACAGCCAGCATAGAAAACAGGTTGGCTTATTTAATTTTGAAGCAGTGCATTTCTTGTCGTCCAGGATAGGAATGTGGGTGCGCCACTCGCCGGTCCGGCCTGCTTCACCGATGCCGGGCGATGACTCGTCGCAGATGTGGTTACAATCCCTGGTTCCCATAATCTCAGCGCCTATTTAGCCAATTTAGTTATCTCGTAAGTCTTGTGTATCGCCGCGAGGTTGATATCCACGGTACTGCGGGAAAAACGTTCCCGTATGACCTGTTCCAGCGTTTGCATGTCCACGATTTTTGTAGCGCGTACCAGGGCCCCCAGTATCGCAGTATTGACGATGACCAGTCCCGCTACCATGAGTTCGAGTTCCTGGCAAACTTTGGTGGCATCGGCCGTCGCTATACTGAAATCCCCCTTGAGCCCGAGTTCCCTGGGTGTCAGCGGAGAATTTACCACTAACCAGCAGTTCTTGCCCAGGCCCTGGATCACATCCGGGTACTTGAGCAGTGTGTGGTCGAGTACAACTACTATGGAAGGGTGCTCGACCTGCGATACAACCAGCACAGGTTCACTGGATATCCTGGTCGAAGCGCTGACCGGTGCGCCGCGCCTCTCTGCCCCGAAGGAAGGAGCGGCAGTTACGCCCTTGAAGCCCTTGACATAGGCTGCCTGCGCAATGATCTTGGCAGCTGTGATCGCCCCCTGACCGCCGCGCCCGTGCCACCTTATTTCAAGAGGTTTATGATCAAGGGATGATTTTGCAGACATCAACAATTTCTCTTAAAGGTTAACAAATGTGCAACAAAGGTATATGTTAACCCCTGCTTAAAGCCCATGTCAAACGAACGCTGTGCGTGCCTTTAGCTCATCTTCGTGAATGGCAAGCCAGCGCCTGTGCCTCTTCCAGTCCGGGCAATATTGATCTACCATGGTCCAGAATTTCTTTGAATGGTTCATGTGCTTGAGATGGGCCAATTCATGGATGACCACGTAGTCGACGACGTCTTCGGGTGCCATAAGCAGCTTCCAGTTCAGTGTCAGGTTGCCCGCGGGTGAACAGCTGCCCCAGCGCGTCTTCTGGCCGCGGATGAAGATGGTGTTATAGCGCACTCCCATAAGTTCCTTGTAGCTGTCAGCCTTTTGTTTGAAGACCAGTGCAGCCTGTTGCCTGTACCACTTCTCCAGGATTTTGGGAATGGCCCCGTTCCTGGCACCGGTAGAAACCATCAGTTTATTGCCGCTCAGCAAAGCCGACGACGAAGCAGATCCACCCTGGTTTACAGCAAGTTCAATCGCCCTGCCCATGAAAAACAGCCTGTCACCGTGGCCGGCCTCAGGTGTGAAAAGAGGCATTTGGACCGGTTTTCCTGCAGACAGGTGCCTGAGTATCCAACCCGCCTTCTGCCTGAGTATATCAAGGACCTGTTGCTGGGTGTACTTCCTGGGGACCACCACGGTCAGGCCGGTTTCACTGCGGATCTCAAGCCTTATCCCCCTGGTCCTCTGGCTTTGCTTGAGCCTGTATACTATATGCCTTCCCTGCAGGTCGGCCTCCCCCTGGCCTATGAGGGTGAGGCGGCGGTTACCCTTGATCGGTGCCATCATAATGTTTAGAAAAGGGTCCTTTTCTCTCCGGCGTACATAATTATAATTGATTACGGGGAGCAGGTGGGGTAAACTTTGAACCCGGTATAGAAACGTTCTCTGACAGGTGGCTGTATAGATATGAAATGTTTGATCCTTGCCAGCGGTTTCGGGACCAGGCTCTACCCCTTGACGGAACATCAGGCCAAGGCCCTCTTGCCGTACAAAGGCAAGCCCATGATCAATCACATAGTGGACAAGGTCCCTCCCGGCATCGAGATACTTGTTAATGTAAATATCAAGTTTGAGCAGGATTTCCGTGAGTGGAGCGGGAGGCAGGATCGCGACGTAACCATCTGCGTTGAGAACGTCGGGTCAGATGCTGAAAAGCTGGGGGCCATCGGTTCGCTGAACTACTGGATAAAGCAAAAGAATATACAGGAAGACCTGCTGCTTTTCGGCTGCGATAATTATTTCGAGTTCGATCTTTCAAGGTTCATGGCCGCTTATGACGGCCGGCATGTGCTGGTGGCCGTGTATGATGTGGGCCATCCTTCCAAAGCAACGCAGTATGGCGTGGTCAGGCTTGAAGGCAACAGGATTGTTGAGCTCGAAGAGAAGCCGGCCGTGCCTAAAACCAGCCTGGTGGCCACCGCCTGCTGGATTCTGCCACCGGGGGTATTCCCCGTAGTAAGCGCGTTTTGTGATACGGCCGTCAGGGACAACCTTGGTTTCTTCATTACCCACCTGGTCGGTATAGACGCCGTATATGCCTATCCGTTTGAAGAGCAGTGGATCGATATAGGTAACCTCGAGATTTATCATGCGACTAAATAATGAGCCGGTTTGTTTCGCCTGCCTGTAGCGGTTAATGTAAAATACAGGTTGTACAACGCTTTAAAATAATAGGCCGTTTATCAGGGGGTACCACTATGGAAGATGTCGAAAACATGGTCAGGACCACTATCAGCCAGATCGAGAAGGTACTCAGCAGCAAAACGGTCGTCGGTGAGCCGATTACCGTAGGTGAGACAACACTCATACCTTTGCTGAGCATGGGGTTCGGTTTTGGTGCAGCAGGGGGTGCGGCAAAGGGTGATGCAAAACAGCCGGGGGACGGAATGAAAGGTGGCGCAGGTGGCGCGGGAGGCATGAGGCCAATTGCCATAATTGTGATCGATAAGGAAGGGGTCAGGATAGAGCCCATTAAAAGCAGTGTGGCCGCAGCCATCGAGAAGCTGGGTGAAAAGGTGCCGGGCGTGGTTGAGAAGATCGCTGACAGGTGGGGTGAACGCAAGAAGGAGTAGTGACCATTGGCACTGCTCATTATTGCCATTTCGGTCGTTGCCATCGTATTCTTGCTGCTGGTGCAACCTCTGGGAATAGGCCTGTCGGCAAGCTTCCATGGCGGCGCTGTCTTCAGGGCGAGGATCAAATACTTTTTCGGGCTTCTCTCGCTGGAATTATCGTCGGGGCGCAGGGGGGGACATAAGCGGGAAGATAAGGATGCAGGCGGAGAAGACGGTTATGGTTTGTACCGCGTTTTCGAAGCTGTCCGGGTGAAGGGACTCGGAAAAAGTGCCTGGCTGCTGGCCAAACGCCTGGCCCGGCGGGTGAGCGTTCAATCGATCAAGTCTGATTTAAGTGTAAGCCTTGGAGACGACTATTATACCGGCATGCTGGCGGGGTTGGCGATGCCGCTGGTTCTGTTTTTAAACCAGAGGTACAACGGCGAAATCATGTTACGGCCGGCTTTCGAGGAGGACTTGTTCATAGAGGGTGATATATCGGGTTATATGCAGGTCCGTCCATTCCAGGTGCTACTGCCCTGCCTGGCATTTGTGCTAACTCCTCAGTTCCGGCAGGCGCGCCGGGTCATGGCTGGAGGCAGATGCAAAAGGAAGTGATCAGCTGCGAAAAGACGCGGGAGATCATGGGGCTGAAGCTGACCCCCGTGGTGAGATCGACTATAACCTGGGTGGAAACCGGGCAGACCGTCTCATTTTATGCTTTCAGACAACCTGTGTATCTCCTGGTTGAGTCCCGCACGGGTGTGCGTGCGTGGAGGACAACCGGGGAGGAGATCACTCTGCAGCAGGTATGCTCCGAATGTCCCTCAATCAGGGAAGATCTTGTTGCAGGTTTCCCTGTTCTTCCGGCGCCGGGGCATTAGAGATGGCCACGGCGGCCTGCCTCCTGTAGCGCGGCTTTCTCCTCAGGTACTTGCGCTGCCCCGTGGTCCAAAGGGATGTAAAAAACTTGCTGTCAAGCTGGTGTAAAAAGTCAGCCGAATTTATCAGGTCCCTGGATGCGGCGTTCTCAAAATAGGCTATTTCCACGTGCTTGCCCATGTTCTTGACAACCTGCACCGTGTAGTTAAAGTCTGAGTCACCGCTGACCAGGATCGCTATATCATATGTGTTATTGGCCGCGAAGTACTGCAGGTCGGTGGCCAGCATTACATCTATGCCGCGCTCAACCGGTATGCCCTGGGAAAGCTTGGTAGTGCCCAGCCTCAATTCCAGGTAAGGCGTCTTGCGCAGCGTCTCTAAAAACTCCTGTTGCTCATGCGAACCCTCGGACCTCTGGTTGGACTCCTGCAGGACATTGTAGTAGTAAGTACGGATGAGTTGCCTGCTGCCGCTAAGCTTCTTGGTAAACTCGCCGAAGTTGAGATCGAAGCGCTTGAAATTGTTTTTTAGCGAATGGTAAAGGTTACTGCCATCAATGAATATGGCCACCCTGTTGTTCATTTAATCCTCCTCTTGATAT
>Ga0247842_10002782_pt1 | contig 25003 bp, 22 predicted proteins | sample LaCruzMarch2015__3_FD_192411 | JGI IMG/M metagenome (GOLD analysis project Ga0247842, IMG submission 192411) | Freshwater microbial communities from meromictic Lake La Cruz, Castile-La Mancha, Spain - LaCruzMarch2015_19m | ecosystem: Environmental > Aquatic > Freshwater > Lake | place: Spain...
CCCAGGTGTCATTTCCTGGGACTTAAACTATCATAAATATCCAATTATGTCAAGTAGTTATATAAAATTAAGCGGATTTCGTGCCACTATTTCAGGTATTTACCTTCAGCTCCTATATACCAATTATTGGTGAAGTTGACGTTAGCGCCGGCCCCGGCAAAACCTCCAAAAGCGGCGGTGTTGGAACTAGACGAAGCAGAGCCATTATACGTTTGCCCTCCTATTGTGGCAGTGCCGCTATAACTTAATTTTGAATTGACAAAATATGCACCGGCGCCTCCCAGGGCATACAATTCAAACTGCTGTATCGGGTAGATTAACTTAACGGCTAATGTTGCCGGTATCACCCAGAGATCTAGTTTCGCAGTACCACTCATATAATCAGAGCCTGAAGATTCAGTTGCAGACACAGAATTGCTCGTTTGATAATATCCTAAACCAAATTCCAGTGCAAAATACGGATTGATATATCTACCATAACCAACTTCTCCGTTGAATCCGGTACCAAAACCTTTCAAATCAGTTGATCCCGGTGCAAATATGCCTCCCTTCACAACAACATAATTTTTACCAAGACTAATTCCACTGGTGTCAGAAAATACAGGCGACACAGATAAGATAACAGTCAATGTAGCCATTAAAAGAACAAAGATTGATCTTAAATAATACTTTTCAATAGCATTCTCTCGTCTTCTCATCTTGTCCCTCCTCAATGAATGATTGTTAGATTATTCTACTGTGTATTATGAAAATATGCAAGGCGATCTTCCTCTTATTTAACCTTCTTTTCCTTTTGCTTTAACAAGAGAAATGTCGCTGAGACACGGCAGATATTCCTCCCTTTATCATCCGTTACCAAACAATCTCCGATGACCAGACTGCTGCCTTTCTTAAATACACTTGCTGTAGCAATAAGTTCTCCGGAACTTACCGATGCCAGAAAGTTGCTTTTGAGTTCAATCGTGGTCAATCCTTCATGAGGGGTTAATGTGGTAACCATGGCATGGGCAATGGCTTCATCAGCCAGCGCAACGATCAGGCCACCCTGCATTTTGCCCGCACCCTGTAAATACTCAGGACGGACAGGCATGCGAAACTGAGCATGGCCTGCTTTTATTTCGGCAGGCTCAATGCCGATGAAATCCATAAAAGGATTGAGCCCCTTTTGCCCCGCTTTAATTTTTTCCAGATATTTTTTGAAGTCAGGAATAATGAGCCTCCTTTAAAATCAAGTATGCCAGCGTCTTAATACAATAAATGTTTAGTTTCCACAACCGACAATTCTCGTTTATATCTATGATTTTGGGGCAGAATATTTTTTAGCTTTTGGCGAGTTAATCACATCGTGATAGAAACGGAAAAATGTGTTAGGGTTCATGTCATGTTGGAATCTATTGTTGAAGCTCTGCAGATCAGAAAGACCTATGGCCGGCTTGTCGCTGTCGATGATATATCCTTTACCATCGCCAAGGGGGAATGCTTCGGCATCCTTGGACCCAACGGCGCCGGCAAGACAACCACCATCCGTATGACCTATGGATTCTCTCCGCTAACGGCAGGATCACTCCAGGTCTTCGGCCTGGATGTAACCCGCCATGCCAAGGCGATCAAAGCCCGCATCGGTGTCTGCCAGCAGGACAACACCCTCGATCCCGACTTGACAATTTTCCAGAATATGACTGTCTTTGCCCGCTATTTCGATATTCCGAAGGCCCTGGCAGTCAGCAAGGCCAACGAGCTGCTCAGTTTCATGTCCCTCGATAACCGCAGTCATTCCCGGGCTCTGGAGCTTTCGGGGGGAATGGTCCGTCGCATTGTCCTGGCTCGGGCGCTGATCAACAAGCCAGAACTGCTTATTCTCGACGAACCAACAACGGGGCTGGACCCCCAGTCCCGCCACCAGGTTTGGGAGCGCCTCGATAACCTGCGCCGGCAGGGCATGTCGATCCTGCTGACCACCCACTATATGGAAGAGGCGTCCCGCTTGTGCGACCGCATCATCATTATGGACCAGGGTCGCATCCTGGTTCAGGGCAAGCCCTCCGAGTTGATCAGGGAACACATCGGCAAGGACGTCCTGGAAGTATCATCCCACACTGCTGACCTCAGAACCTACATCCGTCTGCAGAAGTTGGCCTTTGAGGACGTGGGAGATCGCCTCCTCATTTACGGCAATCAAGACGACCATCTCTATCGGTATATCAGCAACCGTTTCTGCCCGGAGGGATGTGTGATGCGGACGGCAACCCTGGAAGACGTTTTTCTGAAGCTGACCGGACGGGGGCTAAGGGAATGAGTACGGGTATTTTGCGGGTCTGGCAACGGAATCTAGACGTCTACAGGCAGAACTGGAAGATCAGCTTCATGCCACCACTCCTTGAACCCCTGCTTTACCTGGCGGCCTTCGGTATCGGCCTGAGCGGCCTTATTGGCGAGGTGGCATATGGCGACGGGAAAATTTCCTATCTGGCCTTCATCGCTCCGGCCCTGCTGGCCATAAACATCATGAACAACGCCTTCTTCGAAAACACCTACTCCTCGTTTGTCCGTATGTACTATCAGAAAACCTTTGACGCCATGATGGCGACACCCCTTTCGGTGGAAGAAATCATCACCGGAGAAATCGTCTGGGGGGCCACCAAATCCGTCATCGCCACAGCAATCATGATGGTAATTCTCACCTTTTTCGATCTCATCCATTACCCCACCGGTTTGTTGCTGATTCCCCTGGCCTTCTGCGGCGGCTTCGCTTTCGGTTCCGTAGGCATGTATTTCACTGGCATCGTTTCCCATATCGAGCTCTTCAATCTTCCCTTCTTTCTCTTCATCACCCCCATGTTTCTCTTCAGTGGCACCTTTTTCCCTCTGGAAGGCATGCCCCCGTGGGCCCAGGCGCTGGCCACGGCCCTGCCCCTGACCCATCTTGTCGATCTGACCCGGGGATTATGTTACGGCAGTTTCGCGAAATCATTCCCTCTGGCCCTCGGTTATCTCCTGCTGTTCTCCATGGTCTTCTATCCCCTGGCACTGACCAGAATGCGCCGCCGCCTCATCAAATAGCGGTTGCGTAAAAGGTTCCATATGCTTTGTTGCGCTTCATCCTTCGTCACTGCGACGTACGCAAAAGTACGTCTCATTCCTCATGACTCGCGCGCCTCGCCTCTGAAACCTTTTGCGCAACCGCAACAAAATCCACCATAAAAAAGGGAGACCGGACGGCCTCCCTTTTTTATTTATTATTTTTTTGGCTGCTGATCAGCGGGATGATTCGATATATTCTTCCACCTTTTCCGCAATGGTCTTCACGATTGCCTCGAATTTGGCCTCATCCTTTTCGAGGAGGGTCATCCGGAAACCCTGCAGAGAGGTAAAGAACGAGGTCAGGGGCACCACGCATATTCCCGTCGCCCCGAGGAGATAATAGACAAAGCGCTTGTCTAGTTCGACATTATCACCTACCAGGTCCTCCACAAACTTTCGGATTTCCGGCTGCGAAATCGCCAGGCTCTGCCGACTGTTCAGGAATGCCTCATTGAAAACCGCCGTCATATAGAAAGCCCCGTTGGTGCGGTTAACCATCAGGCAGGGAACGTCCTTGAGGATGTTATAGGCAATATTGGAAAGCCGCTCATAATGCCTGATCCGTTCATCAAGATAATGCTGATATTTCGGGTGCATCATTATCTTCGGAATGGAAATCTGGGGCAGGGTCGTCGAGCAGACCTCGGACATCTTCTGGGTCAGGATCGAATTTACATATCTGGCAAAGGTCTCGTCCTTGTCGGCATTATACACCTCGATCCAGCCACAGCGCGACCCCGGCCAGGGAAATTCCTTGGAGATTCCCTTCATGCTGATCCCGGGCACGTCTCCGATGACGTCCGACAGGCACAGGGTCTTCTTGTTGTTGTAAACAATATTGATATACGTCTCGTCAAAGAGGAGGAAGAGATCGTGCTCCTTGGCGATCTTTACCACCTGCCGCAGGGTCTCGGCGGGATAGACGAAACCGGTTGGATTGTCCGGATTGATCACGAGGATGCCGACAATGGAACTGTGGCTTTTCACCTTCTGCTCCAATTCCCGGATATCCGGATACCAACTGCTGTAAGGGTTCATCCGGTAAGTGTTCGGCGGGAAAGAGGCGTGCAGAACCTCTGCCAGAAAATGGGTCGAATAGGTCGGCTCGGGTACAATGACCCGGGCGTCCACGCGAATAGAGCTATAGCACCTGGCGATGGCGTCACCCAGGCCGTTGAAAAAGATAATGTCCTCCCGGTTGATCTGCGTCTTTCCCCTTCTGTTGACCAGATCGACAAGAAAGTCCCTCGTTTCGTCCACCCCTTTTGTCGGGGAATAGGCAAAGGATTTATCGTCCTTGAGAATATCGACGAGGATCTCCTTCATCCATTCGGGGATCTGTTCTCCTTTCTGCACCGGATCGCCGATATTCTCCCAGTGAACCTCAATTCCATATTCTTTTAGTTTATTGGCAACAATGACGATATTTCTGATCTCATAGGTCAGACCGTTACCTGCCCTGGCAATGTCAAATCTCATAATCCCTTTTCCACACCTCTTCTTCGCATCGTTATAGAGATGCGTTTTCTAATACAAGTCGGGAAAAATATCCACAAATATTTTCATGGTTTTTCTTGAATATTTTTCGCTTTTATAAAAAACTTGCCTTCCGCTCTTGACTGTTTGTCCATTGTTCTCTATGATCAAGGCTCTGAATCATCAGGAGAAGGAAACATGCAAATCAAATGGAGCTGGGTCGATTCTACTGTTAAACGCGACAAGGCAGCTCGAGACATTATTAAAGCGCCCGTGATCGGCGTGGATACAGAGTACGATTCCTTCCGGTATTTCCGTGAGAAACTCTGTCTCCTCCAGATCAATTCCGGGTTATGCAGCTACATCTTCGATCCTCTGGCCAGCCTGGACATCTCTTTTCTTGGCGAGGTTTTTGCCAGTACCAAGACGGTAAAGGTTGTTCATGCCGGAGATAATGATATCCGGATACTTAAACGTGACTATGATTTCTCCTTCAACCAGATTTTCGATACCCATCGTGCGGCCGCCCTGCTTGGCTGCCGTCAGCTGTCTCTGTCCGCCTTGATTCGACAGTTCCTCGCCATCGACTTCGAGAAGCAGAAAAAGCTGCAGCGGTCCCGCTGGGAAAACAGACCCCTGACGGAGGAGCAGCTGCACTACGCCGCCCAGGACACAGTCTTTCTCATTGATCTGTACAAGAAATTACAAGCAGAACTTGATCACGCCGGACTACAGGAAGCCGCCGCCGAGGGTTTTGAAGGTATCGCTTCCGTATCGTGGCATGAAAAAATCATGAATCGCCAAGGATACCGCCATATTCAGGGTTTCAACAGCCTGACGACAGAAGCGAGGGAGCGGTTGAAGCGTCTTTACCGGTGGCGCTTCAACAAGGGGAAAAACATCAACCGGGCGCTCTTTATGATCATCTCCGACCAGGAACTCGTCCAGATCTCCCGGACCGGCGAGCCTACGCTGGTTTCATTAATTACCAACGCCGGCCTTTCTCAAGACAAGGTGCATCGCTACGGGAATGAACTGCTGGACGTCCTCAAGGATTGACCTTTAGCCTGATAATCCGGATGTAAGCCGGTAGCTTCCCCTTCTCCCATGATCGGAGATACCCCAGGACAATCTCGGCCTCTCCAGGGCCCAAGGTGCGAAAAACCCATATTTCCTGCCCTCCCGCCCCAACCAATCCCGTCTGGGGAGGGTCATACACATGGCTGACAATCTTCACGGTGCTTTCGGCGAGGGGTTTCATCAACTGCCATTGATAACCAGTGGTCGGATTAGACGGCAAAGTGGCCACAATTTCATGATCCGGCTTCGTATTCACCTCACTGATTCCGTTACTGAAGCTTATGTCAGTGACCCCCTCGGAACCCCGGACTTCGATAAGACCATCCTCACCGGCTATGGCATGAGTAAACAAAAACAGGCAGCAAACGATACAAATCAAGTAAACAGATTTCACGATCAATTCCTCTCTTTTTTGTCATGATTGGAGATAACTGTGCAGTCCAGGTAGATAATTCACACCCAGGTAGGTAAACAGCACCGCCGCAAATCCTACAATCGCCAGAACGGCCATGCGCTTGCCCTTCCATCCCCGAACGTAACGGGCATGGAGCATAACGGCGTAGATAAGCCAGGTGATTAGGGACCAAGTCTCCTTCGGGTCCCAGCTCCAGTAGGATCCCCAGGCGTAATGGGCCCATACCGAACCGGTCATGATGCCGAGGGTAAGAAAAACAAAGCCCAGCACCGCATGCTGATACATGAGTTCATCCAGGATATCCCCTTCCGGAATAAAGCCAAACAGAGGAATATTCCTCAGAAAGTACATGATTCCAATGGCAAAGGCCACCGTAAAGGCCGCGTAACCCATAAAGCATGTCACGACATGACTGGTAAGCCAGTTGCTCTGCAGGGCGGGAACGAGGGGTTGGATACGGTTACTGATATTCGGGGCCAGGGAGGCAAAAGCCATGAGCAGGAAAGCTACGGGGAGCACGAAAACGCCGAGGCTGCGATTCTTGATCCGCCATTCCACTATGACATAGAGCAAAACGAGAGCCCAGGCGAAAAAGATGAGGGATTCATAGAAATTGGAGAGGGGGGCGTGTCCGATGCCAAGGGAATATGACTCCTTCCAGCGGAGGAGCAGGCCCAGGGTATGGGCGCCAAGACCGCCAAGAACCGAATAAAACGCCGCTTTGCCCCATAGCTCCTTACCGAATACCAGGCGAAAAAGATAAAATACAAAGGCCCCGAAATAGAGAAAGGTGACCCAACTCAGTATCATGGTGTTCGTCATGTTGATCCCTTCTCCAAGCTTATTTTTATCTTTTCAGCCAACTGCCGTACCTCGCGCTCCAGAACCACGGGGTGCTTATTGGTTCTCGCGGCCACGCTGATTCTCGTTTTCCCCCCCAACTGTTGAATCTTGATCCAGATACGGCGGTGAGATGAAAAAAACGTTCCCATCAATCCCAGTATCATCAGCACGGCCGCAGCCGCCATCAGCGGCGCTCCCGGATCGCGGCTCACCTGGAGACCTGTATAATAGCGCTCTTCCATGCCCTTCAGGGCAAAGACATAGGGCTTGAACAAAGACGGATTGAACATCGGGACCTGCTCCGTTACCCCGGGATTCATTTCCCGGATTTTGTCGATATGCAGAAAGACCCAGAATGAGACCTCTCCCTGCCCGGACCGGATAAGGATCTTCACCGCCGGCCCCATCTGCATGAGATTTTCCTCCAGCCGCACTACCTGGACAGTTCCTTCCTTTTCCGGCAGGGAAAAACTTTCCCCGGGTCCAACCTTTATTATTTTTTCCTCCTGACCGGCCCGGACAAAAGCAAGGGAGGCCCGGCCGTCGGGAGAACTTCCATAGCTGGCCTGGTATACACGCACTCCTGCCAGGGAGACAGGATGATTCACCAGGAGAGGTCCCTGGTAGATAGTCTTACCGTCTTTCAAAAAGGTCAGGTCCGAGCGGTACGTCTTGGGGGCGCCGTTCTTGTAGAATTCGACAATAAACTTGTCACAACGAATGGTAAAAGGGAGCGCCTTGGCCCCCTTCCCTCCCTTGAGATCGATGGCGTCCGCCGTCTCTCCCTCCCCGATATTGACATAGCCTTCCCAACCCCAAAACGCCCCCATCAGCGCCCCCAGGATGAGGAGCTGTAAGGATAGGTGGACGACATAGACGGCGAAGCGGGAATACCGACCTCTTTCGACATATATGATTACGGCGTCCTCTTTCTCCTGAGTCTTGCTGATCTTTCGATATTTTCGATTTAAAAGACCTTCCATCCGCCCGGTCATGGTCCCGACATTTTCATCGCACAAAAAGATACGTTCAGGGCTCAGTCCCCTGAACAACCCCTCCTCACCTGATAATGGCGCCCCCCGGAACTGTTTCCACGTCAGGGGCCACCTGTTCAGGGAACATACGATAAGGTTCAGGGAAAGGAGGAGCATGAGGAGAAAAAACCAGACGGAATGAAACAGATCGAAGGCCTGCATGGTCTGGAGGAAAGAGGCCAGTCCTGGTGGAATCCCCTGGGCAAACTCACGCGCGGCATCCTGCTGGGGGATGAAGGTGCCGACAATCGACAGGACAACCGTGAAGACAAGGAGGGTTATGGTCAGATAGACGGAAGCAAAGAACGACCAGAAGGGATTTTTTTGTTTCGGCAAAAGTTACCTCATAATATTTAATAGAATAGCGCCGCCCAGAAGATCAATCCCGTCAGCAACAGCCCCAACATCAGACTGGCCAGACCGAAAGCGGAGGCAAACAACTGGGTCCAGAAACCGGGGCCTTCCCTTTTCATGGCATCGAGACGCCCTTCCGCCACAAGCCGCTCATATTCGAGGGGCCGTTCATGCCGCATGGCATCCAGACGATAGCGACCGGTAAATACATTGGGTTCCAGGGGGAACTTATTAGGCACAAGATGGTTGTTGAAGAAATGGACGGTAAAGATGAATATAGCCGCGAGGAATGCCTCCTCGGAATGAACTACCGTGGCCACATTGATCATCCAGCCCGGAAAGAGAAAGGAAAACGCCTCGGGAAACCAGAGCATGAATCCGGAACCACCGATAGCGGTCATTCCCCAGAAAACGGCAAGGAAATCAAATTTCTCCCAATAGGTCCAACGGTCAAACTTAGGCATTTCTCCTTTGCCGAAGAACCACTTGAACATGCCGATGATATCCTTCAGATCCTTAAAGTTCGGAAACAAGGAGTCAGGACCGAAGAGACGCTGCAGCGATCCACGGAACTGCTTCTTCGGGAACAGAAACTTCAGGGAAAGCCACAGGGTATAGAGAAACAGGCCACAGAGGACCAGGGCGGCAATCCGGTGAAAGAGCCCTGCCCGGTACGCTCCGCCCCAGAGGTTGATGAGAATCTTGGCCCAGGGGGAATCGTAATACTTAATCGGGAATCCCGTCATGACGAGGGTGAAAAAAGACAGAATCAACAGGACGTGCATAATTCGGTCCCGGACGTGAAAACGCTGGATCTGCTTTTCTTCCCGGCATTCCGGAAGGATTGTTTTTTCGATGAACCCCGCCCTCTCCTCGCAGCACTTGTCGCAGTATACCCGCCGCCACCAGAGGATCGTATGGAGCCAGAAAAAGGCGAACGTTCCCACCAACAGGGCAATCATAAAGACATTGGTCCAATAGAGAAGGGGAGAACGTTTGGGATCCAGCGGATCGGGGTGGGCCTCAAAAGAGACGAAACGATTGTGAAAGCTCTTATGGCATTCCTTACACGCAGCCTTCATGTTATCCCCGTGCATGGCCGAGCGGAGGTCATTTTTGGGCAGGATATTGTGTCCGAGGTGACAATCGGCGCAACCGGCCACCCGTTGGGGAAATCCCATGTTTAGAACCTTGCCGTGGTATGTTTCATCATAACCGGCCACGGTTTTCGTGGAGAAGCGGTTCCGCTTTGCCATTTTTACATCGGCGTGACAGGAACGGCAGCGACGGGTATAATTTTCCCGGGCGGCAGCCTTATCCCGCTCCAGGGAGGGATCGTAATAAGGTGTATTGTGCAGGCCATGGCAGTCCGTACAGGCGGCGGCATCAGCGTTTCCTTTCAACAGGGCGCCGCTGTGCCCGAGGAGGGTATAGTCCTCGCGGCTGTGGCACTGACTGCAATTCTCCACGGCCGCAACCTTGGACCCCGCTCCTGATTTACGGATGGTGTGAATGTCCTGATGGCAGTCCTGGCACTGGAAATTTTGTTTTATATAGTGGACATCCTTTTTGAACCGGGAGGTGATATCCCGGTGACAGCTTCCGCAGTTGACCGGTCCGGGTTTGGTTTCCCCGGTCATGTGACGGCGGAGGTCGGTAATGTCCGTATGGCAGCTCGCACAGGTGTTGTTGCCATGGGCGGAAGTCTGAAAGCCTGCCTTGTAGAGGACATCGTTATGACAGGACTGACAATTGCGAGGCGTCCCTGACGGATTGCCCGCCGCCTGAACAATCCCCGTCGTCAGGATCAGCCCGAGGGCAAGACAGACAAGGAGTGTTAAAGAAAGTCTCCGTCCGATGCTGCTGTTCAGGCTCCTCATGGCGCCCCTCCTTTAATCCAGGCCTGCCAGGCGGACATGCCTCCCTCCAGACGACGGACATTCTCGAAGCCTTTACGGCGCAGATAACTCGCCGCCAGAAAAGAGCGGGACCCGTCGGCGTCGATAATGAGGAGGGGGCGATCCCAGGGAAGATCCTGGTATGTCCTGGGCAGCGAGACCAAGGGCATATTGACGGCGCCGGTAATGTGATTGGACTGGTAGGCCGCCGGGGAGCGGAGATCGATCAGCAAAGCCCCCGGCTCCGAATTCAACCAGGCCTTCAGGTTTCCCGGCTTGATGGCCGGCCCTGGAACCCGGGGAATCCGATTGATGGACTCTACCTCATAACCGGCCCGCTTCCACGCCGTCAGTCCTCCCTTAAGAAGATAGAGATTGGCGAAACCTTGACGCTGAGCCTCCCTAATGGTCTCGCAGTCCGCTTCGACAGGGGTATTCCCGCCGTAAAAAACAAGCTTGGCATTTCTATCCTGGGGCAGGGCGCTTGCCTTTTCTCCTGCCTCATCACAGGGAATGCAGAGGGATGCGTAAATACGGGTATCCATGCAGTCCAAAGAACTTGCGACATTGATAAAAACAACATTTTCACGATTATCCATCATCCGCACCACCGCCCGTGGTTCAATTCTCGGCGGCGGTTTCTGATCCGCCCCCGCCGGGGTGATGAACACAACCAACAATATCATAACTATAAAAAGTTTAATCATCCGCATTTCGTATCTTGTCATATTTCATGCCACACTGTTTTTTGCAGCCATTAAATTCCGGTTCTAAATCAAAGATGAAATCAAGGCGGCAAGGCAGAGGCGACGCAGGCGTATTTTTCATACGTCGAGGAGCCGATTGCCGATGCCAACGAAGATAGCGATTTGATTTAGAATCGGAATTACTCAAACGCCGGTACTCCTTTCAATCCCCAATCCATATACTGGGGAACGGCATTGGGCTCTTTCAGGGCCGGATAATCGTCTTTCAGAAAACCCCGGATGTTCCGGATGGCCATCTTGTTAAAAAAGGCCGACGTATCGCTATGACAGTCTCCACAGCCGTCGGGACGTCCCCTCGTCCCATAGGTCTGTTTCTTATTAAGAGGAGTCACGCCATGTTCCACTCCATAAATCACCGGCGGATCCAAAATTGGTTCTCCAACCAGTCCTCCTTTGTCGATACGGTAGATCCGGTCGGAAACAAACACCACCTTTGGGAAACCCAGGGCTGACAGCCCCGCAAGCATGCTTATAATATCTTTATCTTTTACCGACGTTAAATACTTTCCCGCCGTACCACCCGGCAATTTAACCTGTAAAGCGGTCAAATCGTATACAGATTTCGCGACCTGTTCAACATACCGGAGGGGAATCGGACGAATTCCTCCGTTTGCCTGCTTTTCTCCAAACAATTGCATGATCTTGGGGACAACCGGGGCATAACGCTCTTCCTTATCCGTTCCCGTTATGCGACGTGTCACCCATGGTTTCCAAGGTTCATTGGCCAAACCCGCATAATCGGGAAGCCAGCGGACCCCTCCCAGATCATCAGCTGTGTACCCCGTTTCCCGGCCCGTGCTCATATCGAGAACAACCATCCCCCGGGCAGGCTGAGCCACGGTATGACAGCCGTTACAGGCCACCAGGTAGGTATGGAAAGTCGCCTTGGAAAATTTCCGGCTATGAACAGCCTGAGGATTTTTTGCCTCTTTGGGCATTCCGCTTCGCCCGGGCTTATATTGATCGCCATGATGACAACCCATACAGGTTTTCATGCCCACATGATCAAGATCATCACGTACGGTATTCAGGGAGGAGTTCCCCTTGGCAATCTGATGGCGGAGCCGCTCTCCCGTATTTTTACCAATCAGACCGTGGCAATCCGTACAGATCAGTCCGGAACGGACATGGGCGTCATTGGCGGGGTCATGAAGACCTCCCGTATTTTTGGCCTCTCCCTCCCCATGACATTGGAGACAATTCTTCGACATCACGGTTTTTTTTATGAGTCCCCCTTTCATCCGCCCATCGATCGCAAAGAGGCTCTGGTTCGACCAGTCATATGAAGTAACCGGGCGTTTGGAAAAGTTCCATGACCCATCCTGGAATCCCGCATCCCCGGGACCGGCCCCCGGGCGATGGTAGGCAAAAACAGCACCGGAAACCTTTCCCAGTCCGGCCCCCACCGTAGCGGCCCAGCGGTAATTCCGGCGATTCAGTTGTTCGTTGCGATCATGAAAACGGTAATTGCTGCGATGGCAGAGGAGACAATCGGCTTCCACGACGCCGCTTTCCCGGAAGTGGCTCTTTTTATCCGGCGTCCCTAAAGCGCTGTAATCGCCATCAAGAACGGCTTTGTTCAATTTCTCCCCGGCAATGAGATTTCGCACCTTGTCCGCCCTCCCCCGGGCGTCCCTTCCGTATTCCATGGGTCCACCGCCGGGATGACACCAGCCGCAGGCGACCGTAGCAACCTTGTGCCCGGCGTTATATTTACCGCCGCCGATCCAGTCATAGGTAGTCAGATCCATCTGCCGGGGATCGGTGTTGACTTTCCCTGCCAGACGACCGGCAGCCGCCGTGGGAAGCCATTTTCCAAACATCCCCGGCGATAGCAGCCAGGGGCGCTTTTCGTCGTAGCGGTCGCTCATCTGATCGAAACCCTGTTGGAAGTGGTAGCCGGAGGTAATCAAGTTATAATCGTGACAGCCCCCGCAGGTCTTCCGGGGGCTATAGGGATCGGCGCTGTTTCCCCGGGGGGTGATCCTGTCTCCCTGCTCGTTTTTCAGCCAGACATCCGGATGGGATCCCGCCAAGCCGGCGCCGGCAAGGAGGACGCCAAGCAGAATCGAGATGACAATAATTAAGGCGTATTTGGACGTTTTCAATACACTTTCACCTGTGAATGGGCTTCGGGTTAACGATCAGCCCCTGATTGGCCTTTGAGCCGCCTTTGATCATTGTATCCACGTCAAGGAATCCCGCTTTTTCTACATGACAGGAGTCGCAGGAACGGGTTCTGTCGGTACGCTTGCGAATGTTATGGACCGGCGAATCCCAGTAATTCGGCAGGGCGTCGAAGTTTTCCATCTTGATGCCGTCCTTGACGAAGGTCTCCCGCACAGTGGGAATAAGACGCAAGGTTGTCAGGGTCTTTTTGTCCCGGGGATTCAAACCCAAAACCAGGGCCGGTTTCGCCGCCGCGCCTTTGCCAAGGTGGCAGTCCTGACATTGGCGGTAGGCTGTCGCCGTATGGCAGCCATAACAGCTCACCTTGCCCTGATGGCGCTGATGGGAGATCTTGGCCGTCAATTTAGCCTCTTGCCCCAATTTGTGGCAATTACGGCAGGATGGCCGGTCTTTCACGTCCTGCTTGGTGGCATAGGCCGTCCCATCACCGTGAAACTCCGCCTTCTTGTGGCATTCCATACAGGTCATGCCTTTCTGATAATGGACATCGGGACTGCCGCCGTATTCCCCCGTATATTCGGGATACACCCGGCCACCGTGACAAAACGCGCAGGTTTTACCTTCGTCCTTCTTCACGAATTTGTGTTTCTGGATGAGACCGATGCTGATTCCCCCCACTGCCGGGGCCTTGACATGGCAATCCCCACAGGAGGCGTGGCAACTCCGGCAAGACTGTTCAAACACCTTGGCATCGAAGGTCTTCAACTCCTCCTTGGAAAACCTCGGCATCACGCCGTTTCTCTGCCCTGCCGTGGTGTAATGAAGTGATTTAGAGTAATTATCGGCAATTTTCTTATGGCACATGCCGCATGTCTTCAGGGAGTCGGAAGGGCGCTTGACCAAACCTTTGTGAGCCCCTTCCTTGCCCTGCCCCTTCTCATCGCCTTTATGACACAACCGGCAACCCATGCGAAAGTGGGGATCCTTCGCAATGAGGGCAGTGTCCACGACATACCCTTTGTACATCTCTTCCGCCTTAACTGGCGGAGGCGCCCCTGCTCACCCCTCGCCCTCTTCACCGGCGGTGATGACCGGCGGCTTGTGGAGGGATTTCATGAGGGCTTCATTGGTATGGCATTGGACGCAACTGCTTCCACTGGCCAACACATTGGTTGAAATGAGAAAAAAGAAGATAAAGGAAGATAATACCGCTAGAATATTCATCGTTCCCCCAGATTAGTAAGTTGCTATTTTGTAGCAAAGGAAACCTCATATGTCAAACAGATTAAAAGAAATCAGCAGAAAGACAAAAATATTGTTCAGGGACACAGGGTGCATTAAGAGGCCACTATTCTTTAAATATTCAATGCAATTTCTCATTGCATAATTCTTGGTTTTTTAATATTAGTTGTGAAAATTATTGGCGGAGGGATTTTTCCGGCGTTCACTCTGCTTGAAGTCTTTCCTTTTGTTGTTTATATCAAGTTTATTTTTTTGGGGGCTGCTATGGGAAAATTGATGCTATGGAGTCTTAGAAACGCCAAGCTCGTCATTTTCATCAACGTCTTTATTACTCTAATTGCCGGCTACTATGCCATACAGATCCGCGTGGATTCTTCGACCGAGGGTATGATGATCAGCGGGGACCCGGCCAAGGACTACCATCGGGACACGGTAAGAAAGTTCGGCAGCGATAACATTACCGTCGTCTTCGCCCGGGACAAAAATCTTTTCACCCCGGAAAAACTCAAAGACGTAGAAAAAATTTACTACGAACTGAAAGACCTGAAATTTGAGCCGAAGAACCCCGAAGAATATGTTAAAGCCAAAGATCCCGAGGAGTATTTGAAGCTCAAATACCCGGCGGTATATGCAGAACTTGCCAAAAAACCGGAGGAATATGCAAAACTTGCCAAAAACCCCGAGGAATATGGAAAACTTGTTAACGACCTCGAGGCATATCTGAAGCCTAAATACCCCGATAAATATAAAGAACTCCTTAAGGCCAAGACAAATGTCACCCCAGCGGAATACAAGAATCTTGTTCAGGAAGCGGTGGACAGAATAGGCAGGCCGGGGGTAGGCCGCTGCGAGAGCCTCTTTTCCGTGACCAACTTCAAGGGAGTGGGGGGAGGACTGGAAACAAATCCCCTGATGGACCGGGCCCCGGATACGCTGGAAGACGCCAAGCGCATCCAGGCCGATGCCATGAAAAGCCCCCTGTTCATGGACAGTCTCGTGTCCAAGGACGGCCAGATGACAGCCATCAACCTCTATGTGGATGTCGATCCTTCCGATCCGGAGTTTCATACCGAGTTTTCCAAGAAAGTGGATGAAGTGACGGCCAAGTACCAAGGAAAATTCGACCGGGTTTTCCAGTTCGGCAACTCCTATGGCCGCCGCAGTATCGGCGAGAACATCATCCTCGACCAGGCGAGGATCGTCCCCCTGTCCTGTCTGGTCCTGATCTGCACCATCGTCATCGCCCTGCGCAATTTCGGGGCCGGCATCATGCCCATGATTACGGCGGGATCGAGCGTCATCTGTACTTTCGGTTTCATGGTCGTCGCCGGCATCCCGCTGAACGTCCTGACCGTCATCGTCCCCTCCATCCTCCTCGTCATCGGTTCCGCAGAAGACCTGCATATGATGCACGAGTACCTGGAGGGCATTGAAGAGACCAACGGCGACCGGGACGGTTCCATCAAGCTCATGGCGAGCAAACTGGGGCTGGCCGTCCTTATGACCTCCATTACCACAGTTGTCGGTTTCGCCTCCATCATGTACAATGACATTTCCATGCTCGTCCAGTTCGGCCAGGTCGCCACCGTTGCCCTCACCGCCAACTGTTTCGCCACCTTTACCTTCGGCCCGGCTCTTCTCCATTTCTTCGGTCCGACCAAGGTCCGCAAGCACGAGGCAAAGGTGCATGTCGTCGACGCTTTCTTCAAAAACATTGCCAACGGTACCCTGGCCCTGGTCAACAATCCCAAAAGAAAGCTCATTATCATCGTTACCCTCTCCGTGCTCACCGTAGCCATGTTCGGCGCCACCTTCCTCGTGAAGGTTAATAACGACTTCATGGGCTACTTCAAGGCGGATTCGGAGATCAGAAAGCGGAGCGACACCCTCCATAAGGAACTGGCCGGGGCACAGACTTTCTTTATCCGGATCAACAGCGGCATGCCCGATACTTTCAAGCAATCCGAATATCTCTCCATGGTCGCAGCCCTTCAACAACATATGGCGGCAAAGGGATGGTTCGACAAAACGGAGTCCCTGGCCGACCGGGTGGCCCTCATTCACCGGGAGATGAATAACGGTGACAAGAAATTCTTCGCCATCCCGGCGGATTCCAACCTCGTTTCCCAGTATCTCCTCTTCTTCCAGCGGGATGAAATATCTCGCTTCGTATCACCGGATTTCAGTGAGGTCAGCCTCATGATCCGGCACAATGTCAGTTCCAGTTACGAGATCACCGCGATCCTGGAAGAATTGCAGACGTACATGAAAAAGAACATCAACCCGAATTTCAAATACGAATTCACCGGGGAATACATCCTCATCAACAAGGCCGCAGAGAGCCTGGTCATAAACTCAGTCACATCCCTCGCATTGACCCTGTTTATCGTTTTCCTCTGTATGTATTTCCTCTTCTGGTCTTTCAAGGCCGGGATGATCTCCCTGGTCCCGAATATCTTCCCCATTGTCTCCATCTACGGCATCATGGGCCTGCTGGACGTTCCCCTGAACGTGGGCACGGCCATGGTGGCCGATATCGCCATCGGCATCGCCGTCGATGACACGATCCACTTCATGAACCGCTACAAAATGGCCATGCAGGAACTTCAGGACAGCCACGCAGCCGTAGCAGTGGCCGTACACGACGAAGTCCGTCCGGTGGTCTGCAGTTCCTTAGCCCTGGCCGGCGGCTTTGCCATCTGCGCCGTTTCCCAATTCATTCCCGTTATCCAGTTCGGCCTTCTGTCCGCGGCGGTCATGCTTATCGCCATTGTCGGCGAACTCCTCATCACCCCTATGCTTCTCCAGTCCACCCAGCTCATCACCCTGTGGGATATGATCGGTTTGAAGCTCCAGGACGCTGTGGTCAAGAGTGCTCCCTTCTTTGACGGTCTTCGCCCCTGGTCACGCAGGAAGGTGTGTCTCCTGGGCCGGATGAATGAGAAAAACACCGGTGAATTTGCCGTTGTTCAGGGTGAGATGGGCAAAAGCATGTATCTCCTCCTGGAAGGAAAGGCCGATGTCATTGGACACGATGAAACTACAAAGAAGGATATTGTCTTTGCGACCCTCAACCCCGGAGATATCTTCGGTGAAATCGCCCTGGTCTCACCTGGTCCCCGCTCGGCAAATGTCAAGGCCACCGAACCCATTAAGTATCTCGAAATCGACTGGGAAGGCCTCAAGAGAATCCAGAAGATTTATCCCCGCATCGGCGGCCAGTTGTTCCTGAATCTGTCCCGCATCCTGGGCGAGCGCCTCGTCCACACCAACTTGATGCTTTTCAACAAGGCGTAACCTCAATAGTCTGAACCGTCCCCTCTCATCACCACGATGAGAGGGGACTCCCACCATAAGACATATTTTTCTCATTCCCTTTACATCAAACTGCTGTTATAGAGACAAACGCGAATGTCTTTGCAGACCTCGATTGATGTCTTCATACTTACGAACTATTCCAGTCAGGAGCACATATGAAAAGAACAAACTTGTTTGTTATCGCCATCCTCGTCGCCGTTCTGGTGGTTATGCCCACCGTGTCTTCCCTCATCAACCTTTACGTCGACTGGCTCTTTTTTACGGAAACCGGTTATACCGGCGTCTTCTCAAAGACCATGACGACCCAGATTGTTTCAGGATTGTTGTTTGGTCTCCTTTTCCTCGGTTTCGCCCTGGCAAACCTCGTCATCGCCAAACGGATAACCTTCCCCCGCCAAGACTATTATCGGGTCAGCGGCACGCCGCTCACGATCAATCTTGGTTACCTGAGAACCATCCAGCAAGCCGTTACTTTTTTTATCCTTTTCATCGTCACGATCATGATGGGGAAATGGGGGGCCTCCCTGTGGTCGGAAATATTGCTTTTTGGAAACGCCGTGACCGTCGGTTTCAACGACCCGGTCTTCGGAAAGGACATCGGCTTTTATCTATTTCAGTACCCCCTCCTCGAATCACTGAAGCAATTTATCGATTTTTCCCTGGTTCTGGCCATCATCCTGGTCGGAATAACCTTTTTCCTGGGCGGCGGCATACAGATTAACCAGCGGCAAATCGTAATCGATCCCCGGGTCAACAGGCATATCGGGATACTTATCGGCCTGCTGATTATGAACATGGGCCTCGGTTTTTATCTGGAAGCGCTGCGCATGCTCTATTCGGAACACAGCGTTATCTTCGGGGCGAGCTACACCGACGTCCATGCCAAGCTGACCAGTTATCGAGCTCTGATGCTGATGGCGCCCCTTGCCGGCATCGGCATGATCGTAGGGATCTACAGAAAATCAAAAAAATGGGCCGCCATACCCCTGGGTATCCTCTTTGCGGTCTATTTCCTGGGCGTTGTGCTCTACCCGGCAGCTCTCCAGAAATTCAAGGTCGCCCCAAACGAACTGCTTCTGGAGGCCCCCTTTATCGAGAATAATATCCGCCTTACCCGCATGGGCTATGACCTGGAACGGATACAGGAAATCCCCTTTGACGTCGCCTACAACCTCACCGGCAAAGACATCGAAAAGAACGATGCGACGATCAAAAACATCCGGCTATGGGATCACTCCCCCCTCCTGCGGACCTACAGCCAATTGCAGCAGATCAGAACCTATTACCGGTTCATGGATGTCGACAATGACCGCTACACTGTGGACGGCAAGTACCTACAGGTCATGTTATCGCCAAGAGAGCTATCCTATGCCGATCTGCCGAGCAAGACATGGATCAACGAACGCTTGATTTTCACCCACGGCAACGGGCTCACCCTCGGGCCGGTAAGCCGGATCAGCAAGGAAGGGCTCCCGGAATTTTTCATTAAGGATATCCCTCCCGCAAGCAATACGGATCTTAAAGTTAAGCGTCCGGAAATCTATTATGGAGAATTATCCAATGATTACGTGATTGTCAAAACGATAATTCCCGAATTCAGCTATCCTACCCCCGAAGGCAACATCTATACCTCCTATGCCGGGGAAGGGGGTACAGAGACGGGATCGCTCATACGGCGGCTCCTGTTTTCCATGAAATTCCAGACAGAAAAAATACTCTTCTCTTCAGATATAACCAAGGATAGTAAAATACTTTTCTACAGAAACATCAGGGAAAGGGTCCAGAAGATCGCCCCCTTTCTCCTTTTCGATCAGGATCCCTATCTGGTTATCACCGACGACGGGCGACTGGTATGGATGGTGGATGCCTACACGGCGTCGTCCAGAATGCCCTACTCAAAGCCTTCCCTACGCAACAAACCTGGAGTCCGCAATATCAACTATGTTCGCAACGCCGTCAAGGCGTCTGTAGACGCTTATAACGGCAAGGTCATGTTTTACGTCAGCGATCCGAGTGACAGCATCATCCAGGTTTATAAGCGGATTTTTCCGGATATGTTCAAGGACCTCGCCGCCATGCCCACCGATCTGAAGCGTCACATCCGTTACCCCCAATGGCTGCTCCAGCTTCAGGCCTCCATGTATTCCGCCTATCATATGACGGACCCGAAGGTCTTCTACAACAAGGAGAATCTCTGGGAAATACCGGTTTTCGATGATAAGCTCATGCAGCCTTATTATACCATCATGAAGCTTCCCAATGAAAAGAAGGAGGAATATATCCTCCTTCTTCCCTATACACCGGCAAAAAGAGACAATCTGGCCGCCTGGCTGGCGGCGCGGTGCGACGCTCCCGACTACGGCAAACTCGTCGTCTATACCTTCCCCAGGGACAGGCTTATCTTCGGACCCAAGCAGGTGGACGCCCGGATAAATCAGGATTCCTATATCTCCCAGCAGCTTACCCTCTGGAATCAGCGGGGGTCCAAGGTGATCAGGGGGAGTCTGCTCGTTATTCCCGTTGAACGGTCGCTCCTTTATGTACAGCCCCTTTACCTTGCCGCCTCCGATACCGTCGGGCTGCCTGAGCTTAGAAGGGTTATCGTCGCTTACGAAAACGAAGTGGTAATGGAAGAGAATCTCGACCTCGCCCTGCAAAGGTTGTTCGGGGCAAGAAAGGCGGCGGGCGTTTCCAGCGCCGGAACGGCGACGGCCGCAGCGGCAACAGGCACGCCATCGGTCCGGGAGCTTGCCGCCGAAGCCATGAAGTCCTATCAGCGCGCCACGGAGATGCAACGGCAGGGCAACTGGGCCGGTTATGGAGAGGAGATCAGAAAGCTGGAGCAGCTTCTCAAGAAAATAGCCAAGTAGCTTATGCTTCGGCTAAGGCTCGGATCGCCTCCAGGGCCATGGCTATTTCCTCATCTTTGTTGAAATAACCAAATCCGAAACGGATTGTCCCCTGAGAGAAGGTCCCGATGGTCCGGTGGGCGGCAGGGGCGCAGTGGAGTCCCGGCCGGCAGAGAATCCCGAAACGTTCATCCAGTTCCAGGGCCGCCTGGGAGGGAGAAACGCCGGCGATATTAAATGATACTACCGCCGTCCGGCTTGCTGCATCAGGAGGACCATAGACGGTGACGCCGGGCAGGGCAGCTATTCCTTCCATAAACCTGGCCGTCAAATATTCCTCTTTGCAGCGAATGGCTTCCACGCCTTCGGCAAGGACAAAACGGACCCCGGCGCCCAGACCGGCGAGGCCGATGGTGTTCGGGGTCCCCGATTCAAACTTGTCAGGCATGAAATCCGGCTGTCCCTCGAATTCCGAGCGGCTCCCCGTGCCTCCCATCATCAGCGGGCGGAGCTGCTTTTCCAATCCCTCCCAAATATAAAGCCCCCCCGTCCCCTGAGGCCCGAAGAGGGATTTATGCCCGGAAAAAGCGAGGAGGTCGACGGCCATTTCATCAACATTGATGGCCAATGTCCCGGCCGTCTGGGCGGCGTCCACACAGAAGAGTATCCCATGGTTTCGAGCGATTGTTCCCAGGTCAGCGATGGGCTGAATGGTTCCCGTCACATTAGAGGCATGGGTAACTACCAGCAGACGGGTCTGGGGGCGAATCACCGCCCGGACATCCTCGGGATCCAATCTGCCGTCTCCGGAACAGGAAACAACTGATAATTGCACCCCTTGCGTTTCCAGATATCGCAACGGCCGCATGACGGAATTGTGTTCCATGCTGGAGGTAATAACGTGATCGCCCGGTTTGAGAATACCATAAATGGCTATGTTCAGCGCCTCCGTGGCATTTTTAGTAAAGGCAATCCGGAAGGAATCGCTGCATCCGAAAAGCTCCGCCAAGGCCTCCCTGGTTTCCAGAATAATCCGTCCCGCATCGAGGGAGCGTTGGTGTCCAGAGCGACCGGGACTGCCGCCGATCCTCTCATTATAATTGATCATCGCCGCCATCATCGCCGCAGGTTTCGGCCAGGAAGTGGCGGCGTTATCGAAATAGATAATAAGGTTGTTTAACCGATCAAGGGGCATATTCTACCTCATAGACCTTTTAAAAATGGCTTCGCCGCTGCTAAAAAATCTTTTTCGCTTCTCCCATGCTGGCATATAATTATGATTAATTGCAAAATTTTAAACTCAATCTCGGAACGGCGAAAAACATTTTATTCGCTGCTTGCGAACCATTTTTATACGGTTATTCACTGATCTCTCTCCAGGTTTTAGGGAACAACGAAATCCGTCCCCATTATACTCACAGCAACACCGCCTTGTCCCACTCCACCTTCCCCCGGAGTTCCCCTTCTACACTCTGCTGCCTGTCTTCGGTAATGCGTAAACAGACGCCGCAGTCTGAACTGATATGACGGGGCACAGGAATCAGTTTATGGACGATTCCCGCGGCCTTGAGGATCTTCTCCGCCTTCAGGGCATAGCTCACAGAGAGAAACAGGAATACGACGTACCTTTGTCCTTCCATCAGGGGCGGAGCAGCCGGCCGGCGCCGGCCATTGTTTCGGCAATATCGTACATATTAGAGATATGACCCGCCGCCACCTGATCGCCAATTTCGAAGTAATTGACACAGGTTCCGCAGACCAGGATATCCACCCCGTCCTTTGCCAATTGCTGCAGATCATCGATAACCGCCGAATCCTTCACGGCTAATTTAACTCCGGCGTTGTAACAAATGACGGTATCCGGCAGGGGTTTCAACTGGAGCAGGGTGTGGACAAAACTCCGGATCAGGATATCCCCCAGAACGTCGTTACCTCGTCCCATGTGATTGTCGGACAGGACGACCACGAGAGGACCGGTTTCCCTGCCCGAGACAACGGCGCAGGCCAGTTCATCTTCCTGGGCGCTGAAGCTCCTGCCCTCTATAGTCTCATCAATCGCCCCGGTCCGTACCAGGGCAACCTCTCTGATTCCTCCCTCTTTTTCAGTTACGGAGAATCCGCAGGCCATCTTCAAAGCCAGGCGACGGATGTTTTCCACGGCAATGTCATTGTCCACCTGCACGATTATCTGTTCGTTCTCTTCGATCGCTTTTTTCGCCATAATGACGGGCTGCGGGCAGGCCAGCCCGCGGGCATCAATGATTACCGGCATATATCTATCCTCCTTCCCTTTTTCTTTCCCTACCATAAGTTGCACCATATTGCCTTTTCTTTCCACAATTACTACACCGGGAAATAAATTTAATATATCGGCATGAGATATCTTGAGAGCGAACAACACCTTTGGCGCCTTTTAACGTCCGATCTCAATGTAATCAAGGTACGCCTCGGCGCTGGTGCCGGTGTTGTCCGTGTCGCTCATGACGGCGATCCCGGCAATCGCCGGGGGATCTTTACCGAAGGCCTGCCGGTAGTCCGCAAGGACATTGACCGACTCTTCCACCCACTGGCCAAGGCGCTCTTTCCCCCGCTCCATATTGACCATGCGGGCCTTATCCGTGTAGGGACTGACGATGTATCGCTCAGGGATGTTGCGACCAGTCCAGACGTAGTTCAGGGTGCTGTGGGGTGGATATTTTCCATAGATTGCCTTGGTGGTTCCGTATATCAGGCGGTCGCCCAAGGTTGCCTTGTCAGGATCATACTGAAACATGACATAGACCCGGATGGGATAGTCGTCCCCCGATTTTTCCCTGGGGTTTCCATTATCCGAAAGCTGCGTCACCTTCCAGCGCCAGCGGATACGGTGATTATCATGGACATTGAAGGTCCGGCGATAGACGAGGGCCGAGGCGGAGGCCCGGCTTTCGGCCTTCAGGATGGATTTTCCACCTTCCTTGGCCAGGGTGTAGGTTGAATGGGCCTTGATCTTGGGAAAAGTAAGGGGCTCCCACTGGGCAAGGCTCTCAAAGTTCTCTCGGAATAGAATCGTCTGTTCCGCCCCCAGCGCCATATTCTGCGTAAAGAGCGTCAGGATCAAAACGGCCCAAAAAGAAGGATAAAGAATAGCGCCTCGCCGTAACTGACGGCAGCGCCACGTCAACCCATCCCCACCCCAACTTGCCCCTTGAAGAGTAGTGATCTTTGCTATCTCTCCCACAGCCCTTTGCCGGGGCGGGAGTGAGGAGCGAGCGTTTTCACATGAAAAGTATTTTCTCATCAGGAAATCTCGCCCTGGCAGGAACTGCCCGCCCCCGCTGTACAGCCGTAGCAGTGATTTCCCGTAACGACCCGGCGCGTGGCCAGCCTGTTCAGGTCAAACATATCAATATGTTCCGGAGCGCCGTGATTCACCGTCATGCCCAGCATCTGGTTAAAATCGCAGTCATAGAGTTTGCCATCCCAACCGACGGAAAGGGTGGACTTGCACATGACGCTGTCAAGATTAGCGGGGTTAAAGGCATTAACCAGCGCCGTCATGTAATTTTCATAATTGTCAGACTTCTTCAAGTAGGTCAGATACCGGCCGATGGGCATATTCGTGATACAGAAGAGCTGGTTGAAGACAATCCCGTGTTTTTCCTTGAGGACCTGGCGGTAGTGGTTTTCAAGGCTGTTCTGCAAGCCGGGAAGATAGGCCCCGCTGGGATTATGGACCAGATTAAGGACCAGCCCGCTGTCGGGTTGCCCATAGCCTCTTTCGTTGAGCTTCCGGACGGCTTCAATCAGCCGGGAATAAACGCCTTCGCCCCGCTGCCGGTTTGTCATCTTTATATCCACATGGGGAAAGGACACTATAACTTCCACCCGCTGCCGGACATAGAGATCGAGAAAGGCTGCATGTTCCGATTCGAGAAGAATGACGCCGTTTGTCCGCACGAGCAAGCGGCGGCTAAGGGCGGCGCATTCTTCCAGGAACCAGGGGAAATCGGGATGAAGCTCCGGGGTTCCCCCCGTGATATCGATGGTGGGAATGGGGTGGGACTGTAAAACTTGGAGGCACCTCTCCATCACCGGCCGGGACATGATTTCCGTCCGGTTTGGCCCCGCTTCGACATGACAGTGCCGGCATTCCAGATTGCATCGGTAGCCGAGATTAATCTGCAAGATCTCGATGTCTCCCGCTTTGAGCGGGCCGGCCGTCCTCTCTTCAAAAGAGGGATGAATATCGGGCGCATCCATAACTACATTTCCTTTCCTTAATTGTCCTCTTTCCGTGATTTATCAGGAAGCGCTGCCGTCTCGTTCTCTCCGATCTTACGGAAAAACGGACGCAGGGCAACTGGTAATAAAAAAGCAATAATGGTAATAACGACGCCAATAACGACGCCCCGGACATTGCCGCGCATGATCAATTCACCCAGGGAACTGCCGAAGGCCACAAAGGCGATGCACGCTGGGAGCATAAAAATGAAGGTGCTCCACAAGTATTGACGGAAAGGAATGGGCGTCAGTC
>Ga0247842_10002783_pt1 | contig 25002 bp, 25 predicted proteins | sample LaCruzMarch2015__3_FD_192411 | JGI IMG/M metagenome (GOLD analysis project Ga0247842, IMG submission 192411) | Freshwater microbial communities from meromictic Lake La Cruz, Castile-La Mancha, Spain - LaCruzMarch2015_19m | ecosystem: Environmental > Aquatic > Freshwater > Lake | place: Spain...
CGACTCTGCCAAGGCTACGTCGGCCGAAGCAAGCCCAACAGGCGAAGGTGCCACTGGAGGCGAAACTCCTGGCGGTGAGCCTGTCGAACCAAAAGACGCCGAGACAGACCCCGTAAAATCTGACGATAACGGGGCAGAGAAGAAATAATGACTTAAAAAAGCAGGATTTAATTCCTGCTTTTTTGTGCTAGAATATGTCTTATAAGTCCTATAGGACCAATATGACAAATCAAGTTGGGGAAAATTTAACTTTTACTCATGGCGGATATCGTGATTTGAAGTCTTTTCAGATGTCGACAATTGTTTTTGATTTGACAGTGGAATTTTGCAAAAAGTTTATTGACAGAAGAAGCAGAACCAATGACCAGATGGTGCAGGCGGCGCGTAGTGGCAGGCAAAATATTGCCGAAGGCAGTCAGGCTTCTGCGACTTCGAAAAAGACAGAAATAAAATTGACTAGCGTTGCAAGAGCGAGTCTCGAAGAATTGCTTTTGGATTACGAAGATTTTCTAAGGCAAAACAAGTTAAAACTTTGGGCAAAAGATGATCCAAATACAAAAGCTATCAGAAATCTTGCCTACAGTAAAGATAAGTCCTCCTTGTCTTATCAGTCCTATCTCCGAAATCCTGAATCTGCTGCCAATGTGCTGGTTTGCCTTATTCATCAAACAAATTATTTGCTTGATCAACAAATAAAAAAACTCAGTGAAGATTTTTTGAAGCAAGGTGGTTTTACCGAAAGAATCTACTGGAAAAGAAAAGAAGCGCAAAAGTAAATCGTTAACTTTAAATTTTATGGAAAAAACAATTTGTGTTTTTGGCAGTAGTATTGCTTGGGGCGCTTGGGATCCGGAAAAAGGCGGTTGGGTTGGACGGCTCAGAAGCTATGTCGAAACCAGAAACAATAATGATTATATTCAAGTCTATAACTGCGGAGTGTCCGGAGATAATTCCGAATGGTTATTGAAAAGAATAGAAGTTGAATGTGTAGCCAGAGAGCCGGATTTAGTATTGATTGCTATTGGAATGAATGATTCGCAATATATCAATACCAAAGATAACTCGCGCGTTCCGCTTGAAAAATTTCAAAGTAATCTAGGTGAATTATTGATGAAAGCTAAAAAATATGCCTTAGAAGTTATTTTTATTGGACTTTCAGATATTGACGAAACAAAACTTATGCCAATTCCTTGGGATGTTACAAAATATTATGATAAAGAAAATGTCGCTTTGTACAACTCTAAGATAAAAGAATTTTGCGAAAAGAATAATTTGAAATTTATTGAAATGCAAGGTCTGTTAAATAACGAGGATTTGGAAGACGGTCTACATCCCAACGCCCAAGGCCACGAAAAAATGTTCCTGCGAGTGAAGGATTTTTTGGAATTATAATCGCGGACTGTCCGCTGAAGGCGGACCGTTCGCGTATTCTTAAAACAAATATACATTTACTTAAAAAATGGGAATAGCGAGATATAAAATAAAAGAATCATTTCCAGGACTAGTGGCGCATGTTTACAATAGAGGCGTTAATAAAGAAAAAATATTTTTAGATGAGCAAGATTATATTTTTTATTTGAAAAAGGTCAGGGAATATAAAGAGAAATTTGAAATTGATATTATTTGTTATGCTTGGCTAGGCAATCATTATCATTATGTTCTAGAGCAACTCAGCGAAAAGTCCATATCAAGTTTCATGAGGTCGATCCACACGAGTTATGGGCAATATTTTAACAGAAAATATGATAGAGTCGGGCCGCTCTTTCAAGACAGATTCAAACAAGCGATTTTGCATGATAATAATTTTCTTTACGTCACTGCTTATATAAACGCAAATGCGCAGATCCATGGTTTTGTAGAGAAAGCGGAGGATTACAAGTGGTGTAGCTGTTCTGATTATTTGGGATTGAGAAACGGAACCTTATGTAATAAATCTAGAGTTTTAGATCAATTTAAGAAAGTTGAAGAATATAAGGAATTTGTCGAGAAAAATGCACAAGAATTTAAAATTAAAAAGCAGCTGGAAAAAGATATTTTGGAAACTTAATAATTTATCTCGATGATTTTTATCGCGAACGGTCCGCGAAGCGCGGACAGTCCGCTAATTAGCACTCAAGGCGAGAGATTGCTAATTTTTTTATTTTATGATAAGATACTATGGTAATAAAATTATTAATTTTTTCAATAATATGGCAGCAAACTACTACGATATATTAGGTGTTTCCAAGGGCGCGACAGACGATGAGATAAAAAAGGCTTATCGGAAGTTAGCGCACAAGCATCATCCCGATAAAGCTGGTGGCGATGAAAAAAAATTTAAGGAAATAAACGAAGCTTATCAGGTTTTGTCGGATAAAACTAAGCGCCAACAATACGACCAATATGGTCAAACTTTTGAACAAGCCGGTAGAAACGGGGGCGGATTTAACTATGGAGGTTTTTCCGCCCAAGGCGGACCAGCCTCGGGCTGGGATTTTAATGATTTTTTTTCCGGCGGCGGTCAGGCTGATTTTGGCGGCGGCGCTTTTGAGGATATTTTTTCTAATATTTTCGGCGGAGGAGAAACTCGGGGCAGAAGAAAAAAAAGAGGCAGAGATATTCAAATGGATGCCGAGATAACTTTTGCAGAAATGGTAAATGGTACCAGAAAAAATATCAAACTATATAAAAGCGCTTTTTGCGAACGTTGCCAGGGTTCAGGCGGAGAACCGGGAGTCGGCACAAAAAAATGTTCAACTTGCGGCGGTTCGGGGCAAGTCAGAAAAACTTCCCGCAGTTTTTTCGGAACTTTTTCGCAAGTGAGCGAATGTCCTGATTGTCAGGGAGAAGGAGCTGTTTTTGAAAAAAAGTGCAAAGAATGCGGAGGCGACGGTCGAGTGAAAAAATATCAAGATATTGCAATTAATATTCCAGCGGGAATTCAAGATGGTCAAACAATTTCCGTGGAAGGAGCAGGGGAAGCCGGAGCCAAAGGCGCCACGCCGGGCGATCTCTATATTCTGGTTCACGTAAAACCGCATCCGAAATTTTCCAGACGCGGACAAGACATCTTGAGCGCTGAATATATTCCCTTTTCTGTGGCAACGCTTGGCGGCAAGATTGAGATTGATACAATTTCCGACAAATTAATTTTGAAAATTCCGGCCGGAACGGAGTCGGGAGAAACATTTCGCATCAAGGAAAAAGGCGTTCCCGATCTTCACGGACGAAGTGTTGGCAATCAATTGGTGAAAGTTACGGTCAAAACTCCCAAAAATCTTTCACACGAACAAAAGAAGTTGATTGAAAAGTTGGAAGAAAGTGGTTTGTAAATTAAATTTGTAGTATAATTTAGTTGCAGTAATTTTTAGAAAAAATATCGTGTGTGTTTTTTTGCTTGTCATTCCCGCGAAGGCGGGAATCCAGTTACCAACAAGCTTATTAAAATATAAAAACGGACATAAATTGTAGAAACATACGGTATAAAGATTTATAATTCGCTTTAATTCAAATATAAAATTTTCTGGAGCCTGGATCCCCGCCTTCGCGGGGATGACAATCTTATAAAAAACAAATATAAAAAAGACTATGGATCTATATAATATTTTTTCTCAAATTGGAGTTTCGCCCAAAGTAGCGCAAGATGTAATGTTGGTGCTTTTTGTAGCCTTTATCAGCTTTGTCTATGGTATGTTGGTGGGGCGCTACCGGCTCATCCCAGCCCTGATTAATATCTTCGCCTCTTTTGCGGTTTTGAGCGTGGTTCCGGCAAATGTCTTGCCGGACTATAATTCAAAATTGATTTTATTTTTTGCTTTGTGGGGAGGGCTCACGATATTTAGTCGTAAATTTTTTGATGTTCCCTTTTACGGCTCAGGCACAAGTTTTCTATGGCGAGTTTTTTCCATGAGTTTTCTGCAGGGCGTTTTACTTCTCAGTATTGCTTTTTCCATCATTCCCAGAAAAGTCGCTCTCACCTATATTTCTCCCAATGCTCTCGGATATCTAACAGAAGGTTGGGCGCCGCTTATTTGGATGACATTGCCTCTCGTTTATTTATTTTTCATTTATAGAAGAAGTCGATAACCTAAATGTTGACGAAAAAACATCGAGTGCTATAATGACAAAAGTCGTTTTTTTATTTTATTAAAAACACATACGCGCCTATAGCCCCGACGCAAGGTCGGGGTCCCGATTGAAACATCGGGACTCAGTGAAGAAAATTGAGAACGAAAAAACTAAATATAATTTAAATGCGCCTATAGCTCAGTTGGTAGAGCACCTGCCTTTTAAGCAGAGGGTCCCAGGTTCGAGTCCTGGTGGGCGCACATTATCATAAAACATAAAACAATCCCGCAAGGGATTTTTTGATACTTGCTTTTTTCAGGAAATAGGCTAGGATGTGGGTATAAAAGTTTCTTTGAAAACATAGCGAAAAACACTCAACATAAATTTAAATGTAAGTGAAAATAAAAGGAGGAGGCGCTTTTATGGAAAACTTGAATATTTTTGATGTCAGAGTGATTGGAACTTTAACCTTATCTATAGGCATGATTCTTATGGCAACCTTCTTTTGTGTCATAAGAAAAAACAAAAGGAAAGGAGGTGCAGACAATGGCGAAAAACACACATGATTATCCAGTAAGCGAGAAAACCCAGGTGTTTTGCCAAAATGGTTGCGGATGCTTTATCGGCGTTCATGCGGACGGTGGTCCAGAGGGCATTGATCCCAGAGGCAAGTGTCCAATAGTGGAAACAGATTTATCTCAGTCAACAGCTTTTCTTCGGAATCTTTTTCCTGCCTTTAATTAACCGGATCGGAAGCCCTCTCTGCATGAACTTTGCGGAGGGGGTCGTTTTTTTATTTGATAAATGGAATTTCTTTGCTATAATTAAACTAGTATGAAGAATGTGAAAAAAATATTTTGTTTGGCTTTTCTGGCGATTGTATTTTCCGGCTGTTCTTTGAATGGTATCGGAACGACACCGGCGGTTAAAACTACCGGAAGTGTCTGGAAATCGATTGACGGAGGAAAAACTTGGGTGGTAAAAAATAAAACTGCCAACAAATCAGAATCGGCTATTGCTGATGCGGATATTTTGAGTATCTCCATAAATCCATATGATTCTAATAATGTTTTATTCGGCACCAAAGATGACGGAATAATCAAAACTGTGGATGGTGGAGAAACTCTCAGCAAAACAAAATTTGTCTCGGAAAAGGTCTATGGCTTGGCTTTTGATCCCATGGACGGACGGATAATTTATGCCAGTGGTGTTTGGCAAAAAAGAGGAAAAATTTGGAAATCAACAGACAGCGGAGAAAATTGGACCGAAATTTTTACGGCCGTGACTGAAGGGCCGTTGGTTATCAATCTGAATATTGATAAAAAAAATCCCAATATAATTTATGTTTCCACGAGCGATAATCAAGTGCTGAAAAGCATTGATGCGGGGCAGTCTTGGAAAAATATTTTTCAAGCGCCTTCGCCGGTTGTGCAAATAGCTCTGGACAGCAGTAATAGTAATCTGATTTATTTCAATGTTCAAAATAACGGAATATACCGCAGTCGGGAAGGCGGAATGAATGCCGAAAGCATATCCAAAGAAGTTTCCAAAATATCTAACAATAATAATAAATTTAATCTCGTCGAAACTGATCCTAATAACAGTAATTGGGTATATGCGGTCGGCAGTGTTGGAATTCTCAGAAGCAAGGACGGGGGAAATAATTGGGAAAAAATTGAGACATTGAATGATTCGCAATCTTTTCCTGTAACATCTATTGCCATCAGACGAGGAAATTCAAACGAAATCGTTTATAGCGCCGCCAAGACCGCCTACAAGTCGGACGATCAGGGTGTGAATTGGATGTCTTTTCAATTGACGGATACCAAATCGGTTCGAGTTTTAAAATATGATATGAATGACACGCAATTAATTTATTTGGGAACGAGTAAATAAATCAGTTTGTAGTTGGTAGTTTGTAGTTTTTAGTTTAAAAAACATATCATTAGGCAATATAACAATTTAACAATATAACAATTTAAACTATGATCAAAGAAATAATCGAAAGAAAAAAACCGGAAATTGAAAAATCATTGGAACATTTCAAAGAAGAATTGAATCAAGTGCGAACGGGCAGAGCCTCAACAGCGTTGGTTGAAAATTTATTGGTGGATTATTATAGCGCCAAATCACCGTTAAAACAGATAGCCAGTATCACAGTTCCGGAGCCAAGAACAATCACCATTGCGCCTTGGGATAAAGACAGTCTGGTCAATATTGAAAAAGCTATCCGGGAATCTCAACTGAATCTTAATCCCAATAATGATGGACAGGTTATCCGGATTAATATTCCGGCTCTGACCGAAGATCGAAGAAAAGAACTTATTAAGCTCCTCAATCAAAAAGCCGAAAACGCGCGAATTGCCATCCGAAAACACAGAGAAGATGTTTGGGAAGAAATTCAAAAAATGGAAAAAGAAGGCAAGATTGGAGAGGATGATAAGTTTATCGGTAAAGATAAATTGCAAGAAGTGGTCGACGAATACAACGCGAAGATAGAAGAAATTCGTACCAAAAAAGAACAAGAAGTAATGACGATATAATTTCGAAAAGACCGTATGACGATAATAATAGTTTTGGTTTTTATTTTAATTTTAGGACTGCTTATTTTTTCCCATGAGTTGGGTCATTTTGTGATAGCGCGAAGAAATGGGATAAAAACGGATGAATTCGGTTTTGGTTTTCCGCCAAGAATCGGAGGCCTTGTTAAAATTGGGGGAAAATGGAAATTTATTTGGGGCAATAAAGAAATCGAATCAACTGATACAGTCTATTCAATCAACTGGATACCGATGGGTGGCTTTGTGAAGATAAAAGGCGAGAACGGAGAAGAAAAAAAAGACAAGGACAGTTTTGCCTCAAAAAAACCTTGGACCCGAGTCAAGGTTTTGGCGGCCGGAGTGATTATGAATTTTATTTTGGCTTGGTTTTTGTATTCAGTCGGATATGTTGTCGGAAATCCGGAAGCGGTGGAAAACGGACCGAGCATTCAAATAGTTGATGTGGTGGAAGAATCCCCGGCAGGTCAAATGGGACTGAAACCCGGAGATGAGATTTTCAAAACGCAAACATTGTCAGACGGCAGTATGATTCAAATAAATACCGTTGAAGACGTGCAAAGCTATGTCGGAAATTTCAAGGGCCAGGAAGTTAATTTAAAAATAAAACGCGGCCAAGAAACTTTGGATTTGAAAGGCGTTCCGCGGGTTAGCGCTCCCGAGGGGCAGGGCAGTTTGGGAATTGAACTGGCGCAAGTGTCTATTGTGAAATATCCCTGGTATCAGGCGCCTTGGCTGGGATTTTTGAAACTGAAAGAAGTTTTTATAACTATCTTCGTGGTTCTCTTTGAAGCTCTGAAAAGTCTTTTTATCGGCAAGGCTCCGTCTGGGCTGGAGATTGCCGGACCGGTCAAGATATTTAGTCTAACGGGTGATTTTGTGCGACTGGGATATATTTATGTAATTCAGTTTGCGGCGCTGCTCAGTGTGAATTTGGGGATTATGAATGCTTTGCCAATTCCGGCCTTGGACGGCGGACGAATTTTGTTTGTTTTAATTGAAAAAATCAAAGGCCGACCGGTGAAGGAAACAACCGAACAATTTTTTCATACAGTCGGATTTTTCATCCTTATTCTGCTAATGATTTTTATCGTAACGCGGGAACTGATGATGGTTTTTTTGAAATAGCCTTAAGTTTGACAATAAAAATTGTTTGATATATATCTTAAGACCCACCTGAACACTGTTCTCGTGGGTTTTATCTTTAATAAAGCTTAGTTTTGACAATAGGCTCTGATAAATGTATTATAGATAGGAAGAAAAAATATCCGCCAGAGGCGGGTCAGCCTACGGCTGAAAAACAAAAAACTTTTTCCTAAAGCATCTTGGTGCATCTTTTTTATCTTTCCAAATTTAATGGTAAAAATAAGTAAAATCTTCAAAAAATTAGCCGGAAAAATGTTTGGAAGCCTTTCCAAGGATATTGGAATTGATCTGGGTACGGCTAACACATTGGTATATGTCAAAGGCAGGGGAATTGTTATTAACGAACCTTCAGTAGTAGCCATCAATAAAAAAACCGGACAAGTTTTAGCCATTGGCAAAGAGGCCAAAAAAATGGTTGGCAAAACGCCGGGACACATTGTGGCGACGCGTCCTCTTGTTGACGGAGTGGTGAGCGATTTTGAAGTGACGGAACAAATGCTGAAATATTTTATTGATAAGGTGCACAAAGACAGTTTTTCTTTTTTTTCGCGTCCGAGAATTATTATTGGAATTCCGTCCGATGTAACGGAAGTTGAAAAGAGAGCAGTGATTGATGCAACAATCAATGCCGGAGCCAGGGAGGCCTATTTGATTGATGAGCCAATGGCCGCAGCGATTGGCGCCAGACTGCCGGTGCAAGAAGCTGCCGGAAATATGGTAGTGGATATTGGTGGCGGAACGACCGATATTGCGGTTATTTCTTTGGGCGGAGTCGTGGCTTCCAGAAATTTACGCATTGCGGGAGATGAAATGAATGAGGATATTATTCGTTATTGCCGGGATGATTTTAATCTTTTGATCGGAGAAAAAACAGCCGAAGACATCAAAATTGCCATTGGTAGCGCTTATCCGCAAAAAGAAAAAATGCAGATGCCGGTTCGGGGTCGCGACTTGGTGTCCGGACTTCCCAAGGAAATCACGCTGAACGACGAGCATGTTCGCGAAGCGCTTTCTCATTCAATTAAAATTATTGTTAATAGCATTCGAACAACCATCGAAGAAACTCCGCCGGAGCTTCTGGCTGATATTATGCAAAAGGGAATTATTCTGGCCGGTGGTGGCAGTTTGATTCGCGGGTTGGATAAATTAGTCGCCGATCAAACTGAGATGCCGGTTCGAATGATGGAAGATCCGCTTACGGCTGTTGTGCGTGGCACGGGGATTGTTTTGGAAGACATTGAATCTCTCAGAGATATCTTGGTTGAAAATCAGCATGAAGAATCATACAGGTAGTTTGTGGTTTGTAGTTTGTGGTTTGTAGTTCAGCAATAAAATAAAAACTAAAAAATATTGACTACCAACTAAAAACTACAAACTAAAAACTGATTCATGTCTAGAAATATTTTTTTAAAACAATTTTTCAAGGTTCTTATCATTTTGGCAATCTTTGTTTGTCTGGTTATTTGGAATCCGAAAAATTTGCTCAGTCCTTTTCGTGAAGTTTTTGCCAGAACCAATTATGCTTTTCAAAAACTTTTTTCTTCAATCGGCAATGACGCAGAAGGCTTTATTGATTTTTTGGGTTCTATTTCAAAACTAAAAGATGAAAACGAGAAACTCTTAAAAGAAAACAATTTTTTGGTTTCCAGGGCGACTATGTTGCAGGAAGAAAAAAGAGAAAATGAAGTTTTGCGGGAGCAACTGAATCTTTCTCCAAAAAATAAATTTAATTTAGAGAACGCTTTTGTTATCGGTCAGGATCCACAGAGACTGGGCAGTTGGATTATGATAGATAAGGGCAGTTCTGCCGGTATTGCGATTGGGATGCCGGTTATTGTTTCAGATGGCATATTGATAGGCAAGATAGAGGAAGTGAGTGGCGGATCTTCCAAGGTAAGTCTTTTGACTAATTCTTCCAGTATTGTAAATGCTATGGACCTTGAAACGGAAGCCAAAGGCGTTTTGCGAGGTGAATATGGCCTGGGAATACTTTTGGATTTGGTTTCTCAAGAAGAAGTTTTGGAAAGCGGAGATAATATTGTTACATCCGGCTTGGGCGGAGATGTACCGAGAGGACTTTTTATTGGAAAAATTCAGGAATTTAATATGACAGCCGATAAACTTTTTCAACAAGCCATCATAACTCCCCGAGTAAAATATTCCGATTTACGGATGGTGTCGGTGATAAAGAATTAATGGTTTTTTTGCGAACGGTCCGCTAACCGCGGACAGTCCGCGATAAATGGCATAGTTTTTATGTTTCAAAATTTCTTTATTTTCATAGCCATTCTTGTTGCGGCAGCTCTGCAGATTTCCTTCTTGCCTCATTTTTTTTCTCCGGAGTATGTTCCGGATTTGTTGTTGATCGCAGTTATTATCGCGGCAATGCGAGTGGATTTTTTTAAAATTTTAATCTGGATTATTTTAGGCGGAATTGTGTTGGATATGTCCTATTTCGCGCCCCTGGGAATGAATGTTTCCGCTTTTGTTTTAGTAGCTTTTGTTTCAAGTTTTTTGGCCAGAAGAATATTGGTGCTACACGGAGTTTGGAGATTTTTGACAATGTTCGGGCTGGTAATAATCGGAACTTTTCTCAATGATTGGACTTTGGCAATATTGGAAGAAATAATTTCCCGAAGCAATTTTCATTATTCACTGAGTTTGTTTTTTGGGAAAGATATTTTTATTAAAATTTTATTTAACTTAACAACCTTCGTCTTGATTTATCGACCGCTAGTAAAGCTTGGCAATTATTTCAACTTGTATTATTCCAGAACCAGAACGTTTAAATAAAAAAAAATGTAGCTACCTACTTATGATGCCAAAGTAAAAGAATTTTTTAAAGGATGATAAAATTCTGTGACTGCGAACGGTCCGCGAACCGCGGACAGTCCGCTTGGCCAGTCCGCTTGGCCAGTCCGCTTGGCCAGTCCGCTTGGCCAGTCCGCTTGGCCAAGAAATACAATCGCGACAACCGCGGACTGTCCGCTGAAAGCGGACCGTTCGCGCATTCTTAAATAAAAAAATATGTTTGGAAGATATTTTAGAAATAAAAGAATGGAGAGGGGCGTGGAAATTGAAGATTCGATAATGACCATTACGGAAAAAGAAGAAGCGATTATCGAAAGACCATTCAAAAGAAAAAATCTTAAAATTGTTTGGATTATAGCCATGATTTTTTTTGGTGTTCTTTTGGCAAGAATTTTTTATTTGGATGTAATAAAAGGAAGCTATTACGCGGAACTTTCCAAGGGTAATCGCGTCAGAATGATTTTGCTGAAAGCTCCCCGAGGAAAAATATTGGACAAATTTGGCAATATTTTAGTAAGCAATGTTTCCAGTGTTGATGCCGTTATTGTCCCCAGTGATTTGCCGGAAAACCCCGAGGAAAAAAATAATGTGATTGATAAGTTGTCTCAAATTTTAGGAGTGGAAAAAGATAAAATCCTGTTCGCCGTGCTCAGTCAGCCGGGAAATTCCATTAATGCTGTTCTGGTTAAAGAAAATATCAGTCAAGAACAGGTGCTGATATTGGCCGAAAAATATAAGCAATTGCCCGGGCTGGTTCTGGAAAATTCAGGCATCCGAAAATATGAAAATGGATTTATGTTTTCTTCTTTTGTCGGTTATGATGGCAAAATAACCAAAGAGGAGCTCGGCGCCAATCCGGGATATTATATGACAGACTATATCGGAAAAACCGGATTAGAAAAACAATACGAAAAAGATTTGCGCGGCGCACATGGCGCGAGGCAGGTGGAAGTGGATTCTATGGGGAATATTAAAAAAGATTTGGGAATAATAAATCCTGAATCGGGAAGCGATCTGGTGCTGAACATTGATGAGGGTTTGCAGAAAAAAATATCCGACAGTCTGGCCACCTATTTGGAAAAAAGTGGCACAAAAACAGCGGCGGCGGTTGCGATTGATCCGAGGACCGGAGGAATTTTGGCGATGGTAAGTCTCCCGGGCTATGATAATAATTTGTTTGCTAAAGGAATTTCCGGCGATGAATATCGGAGTCTAATCGGAGATAAAAATTTGCCGCTTTTTAATCGAGCCGTTAATGGCGAATATCCTCCCGGGTCAACGCTAAAACCGGCCGTGGCTTCAGCTGCTTTGGCGGAAGGCACCGTTACTCCGGAAACTACCGTGGCGGACAGTAGCGGAGCAATTTACGTGGGATCGTGGCGATTTGGAGACTGGAAAACTCACGGAACGGTTGATATGAGAAAAGCCATTGCGGAAAGTTGCGATGTGTATTTTTACGCTCTCGGCGGAGGTTATGGAGGCATCTCGGGACTGGGGATGGACAAAATGAAAAAATACGAAAACCTGTTTGGTTTCGGAGAAATAACCGGAGTTGATTTGCCAAGTGAAAAAAGCGGTTTCATTCCAAGCGAACAGTGGAAAAAAGATACTTTGGGAGAAAGGTGGTATATTGGCGATTCCTATCATTCGGCTATCGGTCAAGGATTCATCACAGCTACGCCCATCCAACTGGCCAATTATACGGCGGCCATTGCCAATGGCGGAACACTTTATTCTCCGCATATCGTAAATAAAATTAAAAAAAGTAACGGAGAAGAAAAAATAATAAGGTCTGAAGTTATCAGAAAAAATTTCATTTCTAGTGAAATTCTGAAAGTGGTAAGAGAAGGTATGCGCCAAACGGTCACCGAGGGATCGGCCAGATCTCTCAATGCTCTTCCGATTGAAGTAGCCGGAAAAACCGGTACGGCGCAATTTGGAACGGAAGATAAAACGCATGGTTGGTTTATTTCTTTTGCTCCTTATGAAAATCCGGAAATAGCGATGGTGGTTTTATCGGAAGGCGGAGGCGAGGGCAGTTCCAGTGGTGTACCGGTAACCAAGGAAGTTTTTGACTGGTATTTCGGCAACAGACAATAGGTTTTTTTAAAAAAGATACGGCCAAATAACTCATATTAGACAAGGAGGCGTTTTTTTGGTATAAATATGACATGGAAGTGGATCTGAAAAAAATAGAAGAAGTTGCGAAAAAGCATAATTTGGAATTATTGTTGCTTTTTGGTTCGCGAGCAAAAGGAAACATGCATAAATTTAGCGATTACGATTTTGGCTATATTGGCTCAGATAAACTGGATTATGTAAAAAAAGGCGAATTAGGAATGGATTTGGAGAAGCTGACAGGAAGCAAATTTGTGGAGGTTGTCGATTTGAAAGAATCCGGTCCTTTTCTTTTGAAAGAGGTTGTGAAAAATAATCAGGTGCTTTTTGCCAAGAGGTATGCTTATGAAGATTTTTTTTCCAATGCGGTGGTGAGCTATTTGGAATCCGGCAGGCTCTTCGGATTGCAAAAAGATCTCTATGCCCAAACAGTTAAAAAATATAGACAAAAAATATATGCTAAATAAGGAACTTATTCAGCGAAAAATAAATAATATTGAAAACTATATTAAAGAAATAGAACCACTTTTGAAATTGGAAGCCGGTGATATTGTGAGTGATGTTTTGAAATTAAGGACGATTGAAAGAAATTTTCAATTGATTGTTGATACGATGTTGGATATAAACACCCATATAATTTCAGCGGAAAATTTGAAAGCGCCGGAAACCTTGCAAGAAACATTTTTAATTTTAGGTGAGGACGGAATATTGCCGGGTGATTTTGTGAAAAAAATAGCGCCGGTTGTTGGACTTCGCAATATCGTGGTTCATGATTATGAAAAAATTGATAATGAAAAAATGATGCACGATGTTAAAGCGGGAGCTTCTCAATTTGGAGAATATATAGTTCATATAGACAATTTTTTACAGAAAATGTAAACCAAAAATAATAAGACCAAAAAAGGTTTTAATAGAGCCTTTTTTATTTACCTTGAATAAAGCATAATTTTATTAAAATGCCATAGGTAAGCCATTTGTTGACTTTCCGCTGTTGACAAAATCCGATTTTTAATATAAGATGCTAGGTTAGTTGACAGTTCTTTGAATAAGGCAAAAATCATTGTAGCTTTTGGGAAGTTTTCTGTGTCATCTTGAGCGAACGAAGTGAGTCGAAAGATCTAATTATTATTTATGCTGAGCGTAGTCGAAGTAGATTTCTCGACAAGCTCGAAATGACACTGTGTGTAATTAAAGTTTTTTCAAAGCTGCAATGATGTAGCCAATAAAATATCACAAGGAGGAACTGACCATGAAAAAAGACATGCTCGGTGCTGTAGTTCGGAAAGTTGTGGATATCCCCGTGGAAATGCTAGGGGTAATCTATGATTTGGCGGAGAAATTATTGGGCGAGTCGGGCCAAGAATGGCTTGTCGAGCTCAAGAGGTTTCTTCGCAAGGAGAATTGTTGGACTGACGAAATCGTTAAAACCATTCTTGAGTTTGTCGGTACCGTCGCGGTTACTTTGACGGCAGGCAAGTTTATTGCCAAGGATAACTTTGTTGTCAACGTCAATAAAAATGCCCGAGTGAAAATTTCTTACTTGGGGGATAACTTCAGAGAGAATTTTCTTGGCAAGATTGAGAATCTCGTTGGCGATATTTCTCTCGCTTATCACAATCTCAAGGAAAGCTCTCGGGACATTCCCATTATCTCTGAACTTGGCGGTGAGGAGCTGGTGGAAACAGTGCTTGGCGTGGTCTTTTCCTTGATGTGTCAGCAACCCAATGGAGAAGACGGAGTCCTGCTCAACAACGGTTACGCGAACATTTTCTATGTCCGCGACAAAAGCCGAGTGCTCTGGACTGTGCGTGTCCGCTGGATTGGCGGTGGTTGGTTTGTCGATGCTGGCTCCGTTGGCTATCCGTATGGGTGGGGCGGTGGCGGTCGGGTGTTCTCCTGCAATCCCTCAAAATCTCAGAGCTAAAGATTCTTTGACTCTGAGACACTTTGACCCTTTTGAATTTGTGAATATCATTCACGATAACGAAAGGGTCTTTTTCTTTATCTAAAAAATTGGTATGCTATCTTTGTATTTATGTGATACGCAACGGTTACGGCCTTTGCGTCATGAATACAGAAAATTTCTTGCGAGAGTCGTGTCGGGAAAACCTTGCGCGAGAGTGTGGGAGATATTTCTTCAAAAAATACAGGAATTGGTGCAAAAAATTGGAGGACTTTGAAGTCCCAAATAATATACAGCCCAGAGAGCATTCGAAGGGCAGTGGAATAGATAATTTTTTGCACGAGAATGGCCGAGTGCTCTGGACTGTGAATGTCAACTGGAATGACGATGGTTGGAATGTCAATGCTAACTCCGTTGACAATCCGAATGAGTGGAACGATGGCAATCAGGTGTTCTCCTGAAACTGTTGTATTTCTCCCGTTTATTTGGCGGGAGTTTTATTTATAAGACCCTTTCTCCATCCACCGAGCATACGTCCGATTTCTTCCAGATTTTGGGAAAGTATTATATATTTTTCATTGGAAATAAGCTTGTTTTCCCAGGCAATTTGCAGGAAAAATTTGAGAATATCCAGGCGAGATATTGCTTTTCCAAGCAAAATTATTTTTTGATCAGGCGGTAAATATGAAGCAGTAAAACTTAATTCCAAAAGCCAAAGAAAAAGTTCATTTATTCTTTTTCCGATTCCAAATCTTTCGATTTTTGGAAAATCTCTGTGAATTACAATCCAATAGCTGTAAGACTCTTTTAGTTTAATAATGACAACGGGAACTCCCTGGGGGGGGGCTTTAAAAGTTGAACTATTATGAAAATTCAATTGAGCCATACATTTGAAAAAATAATTAACGTTGAAAATTTGTTAGTTGCCTGGAAAGAATTTGAATGTGGAAAGAAAAACAGAAAGGATGTGCAAGAATTTTCCATGTGTCTTATGGATAATATTTTTTTACTCCATAACGACCTTAATAATCATACATATAAACATGGTGGGTATCAAGCCTTTAAAATAAATGATCCGAAACCGCGAGATATTCACAAGGCTACCGTTCGCGATAGATTATTGCATCACGCGCTTCATAGAATTCTATATCCATTTTTTGATAAAACTTTCATTTCTGATTCATATTCTTGCAGAAACAATAAAGGTACGCATAAAGCAATTAATAGATTTCGAGAATTTGCGCATAAAGTCAGTAAAAACAACACTCAATCATGCTGGGTTTTGAAATGCGACATCAGAAAGTTTTTTGCCAATATAGATCATGGTATTTTGATAAAAATGCTGAAAGAATATATTCCAGATAAAAACATCATGAAGCTTCTCGGAAATGTTATCGGTAGTTTTTCTTCCACGAAAAGCAAAAATGTCGGACTGCCGTTGGGAAATCTTACCTCGCAACTTTTCGTAAATATTTATATGAACAAATTCGATCAGTTTATGAAACATAGGTTGAAAGCCGGATACTATATTCGTTACGCCGATGATTTTGTAGTTTTTTCGGAAAATAAAAGATACTTGGAAGAACAGATTGTAATTATTCAACAATTCTTGCAAAGCGAATTAAAGATTGAATTGCATCCAAATAAAGTTTTTATAAAAGCGGTTTCTTCAGGTGTGGATTTTTTGGGAATGATTAATTTTTCAGATCATCGAATATTAAGAACAAAAACCAAGAGGCGTATATTAAAGAAATTATCAATAAAATCTAAGCTGTGTCGGGAAGATTTGATTTCTGAAGAATCGCTTAATCAGAGTTTGCAATCATATTTTGGCGTGTTGAAACATTGCAAAGGATATAAGATTAAGAAGAAAATCGAAGAGGTTATTAGAATAAAGCTTACTGCTTGAAAATTGTTTTTAAGTATTCAATCATTTTTTCGCCTATTTAAGGCGTTTTTTTCGAGCATTGACAATGTTTTTTTGTGTGATATAATTCGGCTTACGATTTTTAATTTTAAGTTAAGAAGTCATGACAAAATTTATAACCGAAGAAGGACTCAAAAAAATTAAAGAAGAACTCCAAAATAGAAAAATTGCCATCAGGCAAGACATTGCCAATTCAATCAAAGAAGCCAAAGAGCAAGGCGACCTCAGCGAGAATGCTGAATACAGCGAAGCCAAAAGACAACAGGCTGAAAATGAAGCGCGAATTGCCGAGTTGGAATTTATGCTAAAAGATTCAACCGTTGTTTCCTATAATGGCAGCTCGGGTGTTGTTCAAATGGGATCCAAAGTGAAAGTTAAATTTAATGGCAGTGAAATGGAATTTCAAATTGTGGGTTCCAATGAAGCCAGTCCCGATGAAATGAAAATTTCCAATGAGTCGCCGATGGGCAAAGGTTTTCTAAGCAAGAAAAAAGACGACAAGGTGGCCGTGGAAACTCCTTCGGGAATTATCAATTACACCATCTTGGATGTGAAATAAAATACAAATTTTTTCAAGAATATAGAGACGCTCCGACGGGACGTCTCTATTGTTTTGTTTGATTGTTTGTCGTAAAAAGGGTATACTTTTATTGTTAAAAGTTTTTTCTGTCATTCCCGCGAAAGCGGGAATCCAGTGAAGAATCTAAAAATGTCAGACTAGATTCCCGCTTTCGCGGGAATGACAATGACAGTTTTTTGAGTATTTTAAAGATTAAAAATATTTCAATTAAATGAAAGAATCTATACTAAAAACCAAATTAGAAAAGCTTGCGCAAATACGTGATCATGGCATGGATCCTTATCCGGAAAAAACCGAAAGATCAATTTCCAATGCGGAGGCTCTGGAGCGGTTTTCCGCCAAAGGCGGATCCGCCTCGGGCGGAGATACTGCGGAAAATATTACTTTGGCCGGACGAGTAAGGTCATTGCGTCCAATGGGCGGATCGACTTTTGCGCATATTGAAGACGGGACGGGCAAAATTCAACTTTTTCTCAATAAGAAAAATATTGCAGAGGAAAAATATAAACTGTTTGTTAAAAACATTGAAATGGGTGATTTTGTGCAGGCTTCCGGCAAACTTTTCAAAACCAAGCAAGACGAAAAAACTTTGGAAGTAGTGGATTGGAAAGTGCTTTCCAAAAATATCCGGCCCATTCCAACCGAATATTATGGCATTGAAGATACGGAAGAAAAAATCAGGAGAAGATATTTGGATTTAATGATGAACGAAGAGACCAAGGATATTTTTCGTAAAAAAAATATTTTCTGGCAAACCGTCAGAAATTATTTATCCGGAAACGGTTTTTTGGAAGTTCAAACTCCCGTTCTGGAACATGTTCCGGGTGGAGCGGATGCCGAACCGTTCGTGACACATCACAACGCGCTTAATCAGGATTTCTATCTGCGAATATCTTTGGAGCTTCCACTCAAAAAACTTTTGGTTGGCGGATACGAAAAAGTTTTTGAAATTGGCCGAGCTTTTCGCAATGAGGGGATTGATCGATCGCATTTGCAGGAATTTGATCATATGGAATTTTACTGGGCCTACAGCGATCTGGAAAAAGGCATGGAGTTTATGGAAAAAATGTTCAAAGAAATAGTCAAAAAAATTATGGAGCCGAAGGTTGAGCCTTCGGATTCCGAAGGCTCAACCTTCGGGAAATTAATTACGGAATATGAAGGGAATAAAATTGATTGGAGCAAGAAATTTCCGATAGTTGATTATTTTACGGAATTCAAAAAAGCCACCGGGCTAGACTTGGGAGCGGACTTGTCCGTCGAAGCCTTGAAGGCGAAGGCGGATGAACTGAAAGTTAAATATGAAAAAGGATATAGCAAAGGTAGGATGATTGACGCAATTTACAAAAAAACAATTCGTCAAAAATTGATTCAGCCTTGCTTTTTGACCGGACATCCGATTGAAGTTTCGCCTCTGGCCAAAGTTGATCCTGAGAATCCCAAAAAAGTTTTGCGTTTTCAAATTGTGGCGGGACAAGCTGAACTGTGTAACGCTTTTGCCGAACTCAATGATCCAATTGATCAAAAAAACAGATTTTTGGAACAAATGAAAGCGCGGGAAGCGGGCGACAAAGAAGCTCAGATGATGGATGAGGATTTCGTGGAAGCTTTGGAATATGGGATGCCCCCGGCCTTTGGTTGCGGATTTTCTGAAAGACTGTTTGCTTTTATTATGAATAAATCAGTCCGCGAAACGGTAATTTTTCAAGCGGTGAAAGAAAAATAAATGAAAGAAAAAATGTCCGTCCAAGATGGATCCGCCTCGAGTGGAAGAATAATGGTTTTTGGTACGTTTGATATTTTTCATAAAGGGCATGAGAATTTTTTGCAACAGGCAAAAAAACAGGGTGATTTTTTGATAGTTGTAATTGCGCGAGATAAAACAGTTTTGGCAGTCAAAAAAAATAAACCCAGAAACAGTGAAAAGAAAAGATTGGCAGTGGTTGAAAAAAGCGGCTTGGCTGACAAAGCAATTTTGGGAAATTTACAGAATAAATATGCAATTATAAGAAAATATAAGCCGGATGTAATTGGTTTGGGCTATGATCAAAAATCTTTTACGGAAGAATTGGGGAAAAAGCTCAAGGAGTTAGGATTGGACAAAACACGCCTAGTTAGGCTAAAATCATATTATCCGAAAAAATATAAGTCGTCGTTACTAAAATAACTTTTTTGTCATTCCCGACCTGATCGGGAATCCAGTGTACAGACTAATTTATTTGACTAGATTCCCGCTTTCGCGGGAATGACAATCATTTTTTATGCTAGATATTAAATTTATCAGGGAAAATAAGGAAGCAGTTCAGAAAAACTGTCAAAACAGAAATGTTAAGTGCGACATTGATGCGCTTTTATTATTGGACGATAAAAGAAAAAATGCGTTGCAATTTGTTGAAGAACTGCAAGCGGAAAAAAATAAACTTAATAATTTAATTCAAACAACGGACGGCGAGGAAAGAAAAAAATTGATTGAGCAAGGCAAAGCAACGAATAATAAAACAGATGAGGCCAAAAAAGAATTGGAAGAAATTCTGGTTGAATATGCGAATCTGCTGTCTCAAATTCCCAATATGACTCATCCGAACGCACCGATTGGCAAAAGCGATGAAGAGAATAAAGAAATTGAAAAATATGGCGAGATTCCTGATTTTTCCGCCCAAGGCGGACCAGTCTCGGGCTGGGAGCCAAAGGGGCATGAAGAATTGATGGAAAGCTTGGATATTATTGATTTCAAGAAAGCGGCGGAAGTGGCCGGTTCAAAATTTTATTATTTGAAAAATGAAGGCGTTCTTTTGGAAATGGCGCTGATTCAATTTGCTCTCAATAAATTAGTGAGCAAGGGGTTTGTTCCATTTATCACGCCTGATTTGGCCAAAAATAGCGTTCTTTATGGAACCGGATATAATCCCAGGGGAGATGAAACCCAAATTTATTCCATTGAAAATACCGATTTGAGTTTGATTGCGACCGCGGAAATCCCTATGGGCGGATATCATATGAATGAAACTATTTCGGAAGAAAAATTACCACTAAAATATGTTGCTTTTTCACATTGTTTCAGAACGGAAGCCGGAGCCTATGGGAGGCACAGCGCAGGACTTTATCGAGTGCACCAATTTTCCAAAGTGGAAATGTTTGCCTATGCTGCGCCGGAAGATTCAGAAAAAATTCACGAGGAATTTAAAAATATTGAAGTGGAAATTTTCAAAGAATTGGAAGTTCCATTCAGAGTAGTGGACATTTGCAGTGGGGATCTTGGCGGACCGGCTTATCGAAAATATGATCTGGAGGCCTGGATGGTTTCACGTAATGGTTGGGGCGAAATAACTTCCACTTCTGACACGACGACTTATCAATCCAGAAGACTGAACATAAAGATGGAAAGAGGAGGCAAAAAAGAATTTTTGCATATGCTCAATGGCACAGCCATTGCCACTTCTCGGGCTCTGATCGCTATTATTGAAAACTATCAACAAGCCGACGGCAGTGTCAAAATCCCCGAAGTACTCAAAAAATACATGCCGGAAGGGATGGATATAATCGCCAAAAAAGCCCAGAAATTAAAGACAGTATATTCCAATCCTAAGAAAGTACCGAAATCATAATTAAGGTTGTTCGGTTAATTTATTAAATTATTCTTCATTTTTTTAAATAATTCGTCTTTAGCGTCCATCATTTTCTTGCCGAAATCATTGTCACTTTCCTGGTAAGCAATCTTATCCAAATTCTCAAAAGCGATTCCTTCTTTTAAATGCTCCTTGGCATCAGGGAGCGATTTTAATCTGTCATAAGGCGTCATGCTGTGTGGGTATTTTTTCCGTATCTTTCCTTTGGCGTCAATTCTGTCTTCAGGAAACAAACACGGCCGATGATAGTTGAGATAAATATTGACATACTTCCGATTAAACTCATTGATGAGCGGGGCGAACCTTTGATCGATAAAATTCCGTCCGTAGAGTTTTCTCACAATGCTGCCGTTCTTGCCTTCCACCAGCGCGTTGTCATTGGTCTTTCTGGCTCGGGATTTGCTTTGCTCGATAACGAGATCAGTGAGTAGGGTAGCGATAACCTTGTTGAGATATTCCGAACCGTTGTCGGAATGAAATTCATAAATCTTAAAAGGAAACAGGCTAAGTAATTCCGAAACCACCGGGGACAAAAATTGGTGACTGATTCCGGAAACTGTAGCTATCATCTCATACTGCGTTACTTCGTCAATGAGGTTGATGTGATATACCCCCTTCACTTTGTCCAAATCGCCCTGGTGAACGCTGTCTACACGCAAATATCCAGGCTTTCCGTAGGGATTAGGCTTCCGGCGAATGCCGATATTCACCGCCGTAGTTGGTGTGAGCTTGAAGAACAAGGCTGGAGAAGTGGCGTACTGGCGATTGTGATTTCTGATGTTGTAAAGATGGGCTACTGATATTTTGGAAATGTTTTCGTATTCAGTTTTTCCGAATATTTCAAATTCTCTTCGCAAAATTTCTTTGGTGGTTTTGCCATTGAGACATCGGTGAGCCACGTCCGTTTCGATCAATCTCTCAATATCGGAAGCGAAATACTTTACCAGAAACTTGCGCCGGTTTCTTTTAAGGTTCCAAACCAGCAGTCCCTTTTTCCATTTAATGACCAGGTTTTTTAAATGGCTCTTGGAATACTTGGTTAGGAATTTTAAATACCAAAGAACTATTTTCTTTTCTTTCTTCTTTAGCTTAGTATAGTGAATTTTTGTAAGGACTGTCCGGATGAATTCGTACTTTTCTTCATCCTTAGTTAGCTCCATTTTGATGGAACCGTTGCTCTTCAAAAACTCCTCCATCTGGCATATACTGCCAGTAGGCAAGTTATTCATATTGATGTTCATACCTCCAATTATGAATATGACTCGCCTTCCTGCAAAATGGGCCTTTCGGGCTCATTTTGTATTGGAATGGAAACTCATTTGGGTACTTTCTTGTATTGGAGAAGACTAAGACTTGACAATATTTTCAGATTTAGTTAAACTGGATAAGCAATTTAAAGGTTCTCTTTAAATAATAATTTAACAATAAAAAGGCAGCCAATTAATTGATTGAATTGAATTAATTTCCGCCTGAGGCGGATCCGCCTATGGCGGAGAAATGCGGGTGAGACCCCAGTACCAGAACAAAGTTCGCTACGGGGCAAGAAGATACATCTTTGTATGTAAATATTGCATACGAAGATGTGTTTTTTGTTCATTGGAAATAAAAACGATAGGTGATTTCTGTTCTATTTTAGGCATCGATATGTTGTTTGATGCTGGGCCGACAAAGCCAACTGCCAGGAACGCCTACCGTTTTATAAAATATTTGGCGGCGAGTCTAATTCGGAAATCCTCAGGGGATAAGCTCTGAGTTTGAACGGTCCAAGTCCATCGTGTGGATTGCGGCCAGAATTGGAAACCTCAACAAAATAAATCTTAAGGGAATTAGTCGGCTAATCCGGGCCAACTTCCCTCTCGACCGCCAATTTTTTTTATAACTTCAAAGCAATTTGGAGAAGAAATATAAATTATTTTTTCTCCACACAACTTTGCAGTTATGGAAATTTGTTGTTATCCTGAACTTGTTTCAGGATCTAATAATTAGATCCCGGATCGAGTCCGGGATGACAGTGAAGATAATTTGCAGTTATGACAGACCTTAACAATTGAATATATGTTCAGCAAACGTTTAAATCTTTGTTGTAGAATTTCTTTCCGCCAGTCGGCGGATTAAGCAAATTTTGCAGCGGAGCAAAGATTTAGACAAAATATTGCAAGAAATCAGATTTGGTTTTGGATCCCGAAACAAGTTTGGGACCTGATTTTATAACCAAATCGAAGATTTGGATAAAATCGTGGTTTTTTGCGATTAGTCCTTTGCCCGCCATAGCTCGAAAGAGCGAAGGAGGGCTATATCCGCCGTCGCTCTCACGAGCTATGGCGAGATGAAAGAGTCTATACAAACTATCCGCCGTCGCTCTCACGAGCTATGGCAGGATGATAAAGAAATTATTTTCTTTAATATATTTTAGATTTACTTAACCGCGTATTGAAATTTATTTTGATATGCACCTAAGTAGTCTGAAAGGTGTCAGAATTTTTCGCAGGAGAAATTCAGACATTTATTGAGAGTTTGATCCTGGCTCAGGATGAACGCTGGCGGCGTGGATAAGGCATGCAAGTCGAATGTCACACCACTTAGTTTTTGTTGTATAATGTAGACATGTTTTATGTTTACTTATTAAAAAGTCAGAAAAATGGCAGAATATATACGGGCTACACTAGCGATTTAAGGCAGAGATTTAAAGAGCATAACTCTGGAAAATCTCCATACACAAAAAATCTTAGACCCTGGAAACTTATATATTATGAAGCATATTTTTCTGAGTATGATGCTAAAAAAAGAGAAAGAAGTTTAAAGCTTCGGTCTAATGCATCATTGCAATTAAGAAAAAGAATAGAGAAATCTATTAACGAAGGTTAAGTGGTGTGACATGGCAAACGGGTTAGTAATACATAGGAACATTCCCAGAAGTCGTGAATAACTCGGAGAAATCCGAAATAATACACGATATGGTCTACGGACTAAAGATTTATCGCTTTTGGAGTGGCCTGTGTCCTATCAGCTAGTTGGTAGTGTAAAAGACTACCAAGGCTATGACGGGTAGGGGGCGTGAGAGCGCGGCCCCCAACATTGGGACTGAGACACTGCCCAAACTCCTACGGGAGGCTGCAGTCGAGAATATTCGTCAATGCCCGAAAGGGTGAACGAGCGACGCCGCGTGCGGGAAGAAGGCCCTTGGGTTGTAAACCGCTTTTATCATAGAAAAATGTAATGATTGTATATGATGAATAAGAGGTTACTAACTCTGTGCCAGCAGTAGCGGTAATACAGAGACCTCAAGCGTTATCCGGATTTATTGGGCGTAAAGAGCATGTAGGCGGTCTTATTAGTCAGATGTCAAATCCTCGAGCTTAACTCGAGAACTGCATTTGAAACGGTAAGTCTAGAGACAGTGAGAGATCAATGGAACATATGGTGTAGCAGTGAAATGCGTTGATATCATATGGAACACCAAAGGCGAAGGCATTTGATTGGCACTGTTCTGACGCTGAGATGCGAAAGCGTGGGTAGCGAATGGGATTAGATAAATCCCGTCACCGCATTATAATAGTGACGAAGGGTGTCCTTCCTGAAGGTGACTTCAGGATTAGCATTCAGCTATATCGGGGAAACCCTGAATTGCAAAAAAAGGAATACTACTGTTCCTTAATTCAGACAATCCCGAGGGAAGTCCGATGTAATGTCGGACCCCGTAGAGACTATGAAGTTGGTGTAAGATAGTTGGCGCAAAATTAAATTGAAAAATTTATGACTAAAAAAAATATTTTTGTGCCTTTGTCGAATCAAACCAAGGAAATTATCCTTGGCATGGTTTTAGGCGATGGATCATTGAAGATTCATGAGCCTTATCGAAATGCAAGGTTTTCATTCAGACATTCAATTGTCCAAAAACCTTATTTCGACTGGAAGAAGAACCAGTTAAAAGAAATTTCTTCACAAAATTGCTATTGGCTTCAAAAGGCTGATCAAAAAAGCTATAGCAATCAGCCAAAACTCAGATATCAGAGTCAAGCATTGGAATCGCTGACGGAAATTTATAGTTTAACTCACAAGAGAGGAAAATTAAGAATTCGCCGCAAGTGGCTCAATCTGCTTACTCCACTTTCATTGGCTATCTGGTGGATGGATGATGGTTCTATTATTTCCAATGGAAGAAAGGGCGTCATCTGCACCGATGGATTTGATGAAAAATCTGTAAAAGTTTTGGCAAATTATTTGCAAAAAGTCTGGAATGTCAAAGTAAATTTGGCTCCGGTAAAAAAACCCAGAGACGGAAAGAA
>Ga0247842_10002784_pt1 | contig 24987 bp, 12 predicted proteins | sample LaCruzMarch2015__3_FD_192411 | JGI IMG/M metagenome (GOLD analysis project Ga0247842, IMG submission 192411) | Freshwater microbial communities from meromictic Lake La Cruz, Castile-La Mancha, Spain - LaCruzMarch2015_19m | ecosystem: Environmental > Aquatic > Freshwater > Lake | place: Spain...
AGGTGTATTGAACTGCAGTGGTTGATGTCTTGCCTGAGGTATCAAGTTTCACAGGATCCCAGATCTGAACCTTTTTACCATCAAGAATGGTGTATACCGATGATTGTTTGTCCCCTTTCCTTTTAATGGTCTGAAAAACCCTTTTACCCTCTTTGCTTAGCGGGCCTTCATAGTCCATGTCGATATACGCAGAAACTTCATCGCGAAGTCCCTGGTGATTTTTTTGCGTCGCATCCAGGTATTTTACAGTGTAATCATGCTGCGCTTTCGTCCATTCAACCACAGCCGGATCGGTTTTGTCTTCCAGCCAGCGATAAATATCGGTCACCAGATAACCGTGCAGGGTATCAACAACAGTTATTTTTTCTGTAGGAGGCGGATTGAAGACGACCTGGGCCGAACTGCCAAGCGACAGTCCTAAAATTAAAAGTGATAGTAAGTTTTTCATAAATATTTGGTTTTGGAACACCAAATATATAATGTCTTGAAATACCCCACCTTAAAATTCGGCAAATACTTAAAAATCCTTGATCAACCTGCTGATTCGTGCGATTAACATATTCTGACAGAATAATCATGAATTACAAGGAATCCCATAAAATTTATTGGTCCCGTGTCCCGTGTCCCGTGTCCCGTGTCCCGAAAAATTTAAATACCTGAGCAGGATTCATCTATAACTTGACTGCTCTGAGAACCTGTTGCCCCGAATTGCTGCTTATACGAACAAAATAGAGACCGGAAGGCAAGGTATCAAAGTTATTCAGTTTACTTGTCGATGAATTGCTGATGCTGATGGTATGCGACGCAATCAATTGGCCGGTGACGGAAAGAATTTCGATCGTCACCATTTCCGTTTTCTTCTGGTCACTTTTAAGCCAGGGCGCATCGGAGAAAGGCACCGGAAAAAGAGTGTATGCCTGTTTAATTTCGGAAGAAATTAATGGGGCGGTAAGAAGTAATCTGGCATTCATCATGTTGGGAATCCCGTAGCCGTAAAGCTGATCAGGTACAGATGCTTTTGAAGCGGTGTTCCTTACGGCATCGCGGAGTTGCTGCGCAGATAAATCAGGAGCCGATTGCCATAAACAAGCCATTGCACCTGCCATTATTGGAGAAGAGAAAGAGGTTCCGCTACTCTGCGACACAGTTCCCCCTCCTGAAATTTCTGTTGTTCCCTGACCCTGGGCGGTAACATCAGGCTTTGTCCGACCATCGAAAGTTGGGCCTGTTGAACTGAAGGAGGCATAAAATCCCGATGAATTAACAGCACCAATAGAAAAAACGCTGTCACCATCGGCAGGAGCGCCGATATACTGCCAGGAGGATCCGCCATCATTTCCGGCGCTGTTGACAATCATTAACCCACGGCTTGTGGCAATATCTGCCGCCCTTGTTATGGGGGTGGTTTTTCCATCCATATCGGCATAGGTATGGTTGTATGCCGGATTATCGAATGTAGTATATCCAAGTGAAGAGTTGATAACATCTGCACCGAGACTGTCGGCAAATTCAGCGCCGCCTGCCCAATTATACTCTTCAATAAGAGCCTCATATTCACCGACTTCGGTACGAATAAGCCAAAAAGAAGCATGAGGTGCGGTTCCAACCATTTGTCCCGGGAGATTAGCGCCTATGGTTGACAGAACACTGGTACCATGGGTATGCATATCATTGCCAAAAACATTGTTCCCGGGAATGTTGAAATCCCTTGTTCCAAGAATTCGATCGCTGAGCCAAAGACTGTCAAAAGCGTGAATCACATCAGTGTGATAAAAACCGGCATCCAATATGGCTATCATCATCCCGTCACCGGTAAAACCAAGATTGTGCAGGCCATCAACAGAGATCATATGAACCTGGTTATATGCCTGGCCATAATTGAGCGCCCCGGTTGATTTGCTTGCGGCAAATGAGATTGGTGTGACTAATGAATAGGGCGGTATCTCTTCAAGCTGTTTTGTCCCGGCCCCACCTGGCGCCAGAACCTGTCTGTTTGACAGAACCTGGTCAATATAATCAACAAACGAAAGTGTGGCAATTGATGTTAAAACAGCCGGGTTATTTGTTTTTATTACTACTGCATTGAACCACTTCAACGAATAAACTACTTCGGCGCCGGTTGCTGCGATTTGCATGATATATGATGGTGTTACGGGAAGATCTTTCATGTCGAGGGCAATATTTGATTTTGCGCGTCGATCGAGTGACCGTTGGGTCAGGAAGTCAATGGGGTTGGAAAGAGAGAATGGATTGTTGTCTTTATTCTTCAGAAAAACAACATGTTTTTCCTCCTGTGCAAACAGACTCAGGGAAAATAGAATTACAGATGTTATAATGAGTAAACGTTTCATAATCGGGAAATTTTGAAGGGTTGGATATATTTTGCAAAGGTAACAGATAATTTATTGTGATCCAATGTGTCTGCTGTTTTTAATATCTTATTCCAATTTTGGTTTTGGTCCCATATTGAAGATTAACTCTCCACCGGCAACCAGGTCGGCATGGTCAATGAACGGATCTGAAAGGATTTTTCCATTGAGCATCATGGATTGGATATAGATATTTTTATCGCTCAACCCACGCGCCTGTATGGTAAATGTTTTTTCATCAGGCAAATCAATGATGGCTGAGGGGATACACGGGCTGCCAATTGCGTATCGTGTTGTTCCAGGGCAAACCGGATAAAAACCGAGCACACTGAATATATACCAGGCACTCATCTGACCGCAATCGTCATTGCCGCATAAACCATCGGGCTTATTGTGGTACATATTATTCACTATCTGGTGAATACGTTCCTGTGTTTTCCAGGGTTTCGATGTCCAGTCATAGAGGTATGCAACATGATGACTCGGCTCATTTCCATGGACATAATTTCCGATCAGGCCGACACGGGTCACATCCTCAGTTTCGGCAAAGTATTTATCATCCAGATGCATAGTGAACAATGAATCAAGCCGGCGGATGAATGGTTGCTCGCCACCCATCATACTGATATAGTAAAGTACATCATGTGGCACGTACAGCGAATAGTTCCATGAGTTTCCCTCGATAAAACCCTGTCCGTGTGTGCTGAGCGGATCGAAAGGCGTTTTCCATGTGCCATCTGATTTTTTTGCACGCACAAAACCCGATGCTGCATCAAACAGGTTACGGTAATTGTAAGAGCGGTCGGTGAATGGCTGGACTTGTTCTTCAGCAAATTGTTTTTCTTCATCTGAAGGCCCATTCGAATTGATGATGGCCCTGGCAAATTGTGCAATGGTATAATCATCATAAGCATATTCCAATGTGACCGATGCCGAATTACCCAGCTTATCATCCGGCACAAATCCATATTTCATGTAATCCCCTATGCCATCGTAGATTTTGTTTTTTGCAGTATTCACACAGGCTTTAAATGCCCTGTAGGTGTCAAAACCACGATTGCCTTTTACATAGGCATCAGCGATAACAGGTACACTATGGTAGCCAATCATGCACCAGTTTTCATTGCCATGATGCGACCACACAGGAAGCATGTGTTCGGGGCTTTGCTCATAATGGGCGAGCATGGAGTTAACCATGTCGGAAGTACGGCTGGGATAAAGCAAAGTTAACAGGGGATGTTGGGCCCGATAAGTATCCCAAAGAGAGAAAATCGTATAATTGGTAAAGTTTTCGGCTTTATGAATATTTTGATCCAATCCGCGGTAAGTGCTGTCGACATCGCTGTAAACCACCGGTGATTGCAGTGAATGGTAAAGGGCCGTGTAAAAATTGATCTTCCGTTCGTCTGATCCCTCAATCATGATCCTGTTGAGCTCTTTCTCCCAGTATTTGTGTGCTTCCATCCTTATTTTTTCAAAATCCCAGTGAGGAATTTCTTCCATCAGGTTTTGCATCGCGCCATTCATACTAACAGCCGAAAGGCCAATTTTTACCTTGATAATTTCACCGTTCTTCGTATTAAAGTCAAAATGGGCACGAATCTTTTTTCCGGCCATCTCAGGGAAGTTCTCCTGTTGGTTGAATTTCCGCCAGAAACCCCTGTAAACTGGCTGTTCATCGTTACGGAATCCATAGCTTTTAAATGGTTTTGAAAAACTCAGGGCAAAATAGATGTAACGTGTTCTTGCCCATCCGCGGGTAATTCGGTACCCGGTTATCAGCGTATCGTTGTGAACCTGCACATAGGCCCATAAAACCTTACCCTCATAATTGTAAATTCCGTGAAGCATATCCAGGATGATGTGGGCGCTGTCGCTTTCAGGGAAAGTATATTTATGGAAGCCGGCGCGTGTGGTTACCGTTAGTTCAGCAAGCACCCCAGGATCATCCAGGTGAACCCTGTAATAACCGGGCGATGTTTGTTCAGTTTCTTTTCGATACCCCGAACGGTACCCGTTTTCAGGATGATCTGCAGTACCCGGATTTAATTGAAGCTTCCCGATGGTTGGCATAATAAGAAAATCACCAAGATCGGAATGCCCTGTCCCATTGAAGTGGGTGTGACTGAACCCCACGATGGTCTTGTCAAGATATTGGTACCCGGCACAGTACCGATAGACTTCGGGATTGTATTTTCCATCTTTTTCATAGGGGATGGTGTCGGTATCAGGACTAAGTTGCACAAAACCAAAAGGAACACAGGCGCCGGGGAAGGTGTGTCCCATCTCTTGTGTGCCTATAAAGGTATTTACTAAATCAACCCCCGGTATAGTCTTTTTGTTAGTCTGCCCCTGATGGCTGAGCCAGCAGAAGAAAAAAATAAGCAGAAAGGCAATTCTATTCATTCTCTTTTTGTTTTTCCGGTGAAACTGCAAAGTAAACGAATTGTATCATACAGAATCGCCTCAGAAGGAACCAATATTGAACATATCAGGAAAAACACTATATTTGCCATACCGGTTTGTTTCAATAGATTAATAGCGGATTAAAATATTTTTCTATGAAATATCTTTAAGGACAACATATGTGCAAACCGTGAATGTTATTTTATGGATATTCCAGGTGCCCCCGTTATAAAAAATAAATATTGACAGATGAAAAATTTATTACTTGCGCTTATTGTTTTCTTGGTTTTTAGTCTTCCGGTTGTCAGTCAGCAGGTTGACTTTGCAAGAGCTGAGAATGCTGTACATGCCAGACTAGTTTCATCCGGCATGGATGGAACCTGCATGATCAGTAATTCTGATCGTTTTCATGATAGCAACGGATCTGTTTTATTTTTTCTGTTTCACTTGTCACCCAAAGGTTATATGATTATTTCGGGAGAAATGGAGCTCCCTCCTGTGATTGCCTATTCATTCACTGATCATCCTGATAAGGATGGAAGGTTGATCAGCCTTGTTCAGGCAGATCTTACTTTCAGACTGCAAGGCTCATCCGAGGCTGTGAAAAACAGGAACCGGCTTGCATGGGAAAGAATCAGGATTCCTGATGTAAAATCATTGTTGTTTCAGCAATGGCCTGAGCCGGGAACTACCTTAACAGGAGGATGGCTGGAGACAAACTGGACACAGAGTTCGCCTTATAATCTGCAGTGTCCGATGGATCTGGTCACGGGTGTGCGAAGTATTGCCGGATGCCCTGCTGTGGCAATGGCGCAGATTGTGAATTTTCACCAGACCATCAACAGTGTTCACTTCACCGATGAAGATGATTATTACCACAGTTACGCGGGCCGGAATTTTATGATTGATGATGATTATATCCCAGTGGATTTTCCCTCATTTCCCATGCTAAACGGTTATCTCGATACGCTTCAAATAAGTTATGACAACGGAACCACCCTCAAGAACAGGGATAAAGCGGCGCTGACCTTTGCATGTGGCGTTGCAGCAAGGCAGGTTTTCACATCGTCGGCCTCCGGTACCTTTGGTGTTGACCAGGCGCTTGATGCGTATCTCAAATTCAATTTTCAGGATGTCGATTTGCTTGACGAAAACGACACTACCCTCTATGCCCGGATGGCGCAAAACATAAAAGATACCCTGCCTGTCCACCTTGCGGTGGTCGACCCGGCATGGAGCATGGGACACAATGTTGTGGTTGATGGTTACAATACCGACGAATATTTCCATCTGAATTTCGGATGGGGTGGTCCAAGCAATGGCTGGTACCAGCTTCCGGAGGAGATCCCTTACGGACTCACAGTTATTGAAGGCGCCGTGGTGGACATCATTCCTGATTTCCCAACAGGTATGTCAGCACAGCGTACAACACAATCGCTTTTCTTTCCGAACCCAGCCCGCGACAACCTTAATTTTACCACCGGAAATGACAGGTACTCTACAGCTTCTTTTTATTCTTTTCAAGGACAGTTGGTCCGAACCATCATCCTTGACAATACAAGTTCGATTCTTGACATCAGTGACCTTCGTGAAGGAATGTATTTTATCAGGCTGCTTGGAGAGCAGGGTTTCGTATCCGGAAAAGTTGTGATCTGCCGGTAGCGCTATTGTTCTTCCCTGAAGAATAACTTGTAGTAATTGAGTTGACGTTCCTGGTCAAACCCTTTTTCCGCCATTTCACGTTCTCCATGAATATAAATGTGGAAATTTTTATCCAGTTTGATTACGCTTTTCATAAACCGTGATTGTCTTTTTATTGCACTTTCAGAAATCTCAAAAGTTTCGGCGATATCGAGGTACTGTTCACCCCCGAATTGGTTTGCAAAATTTGAAAAGGAGCTAATAATGGCCGGGGAGTTCAACACCTGTTCATTAAATTCTTCCAATTCGAATGTATTGTTCTCCTTGAGGAATTTCATGGAACGGTTTAACATATCTGCCTGGTCGGCACGGGAGGCCTCAATGTCATTCGGTAATTTTTCAGTCACAAATTTTTTACACAGATCCATCACCGCTCTGGTTTTATGGTAGCTGTCGCTGCGTGGTTTTACCTGTAGAAAGTCATCACGCCAATACTGAGCCTCATTGCCCTTGTTCAGGTTGTCGACAATGGCGACCAGGTAACCTTCGTCACGCCCGGCGTTGAATATCAGACAACCCTTATCGAGTTTATTGATATTGATCCCGTCGTCGTGCCCGATCTCAAACGAACCGCTTACCGGGTAAATTTTCAGGTAGGTCTCTCTCGACTCTGATTTGAACAGCCCAATTGCATCGATAATCTCTTCGTTGATCAGGCAATTCTCAAAGTGAACAACGTAGAACTCCCCGGTTCTTATTTTTGGGTGAGTTGAGTGCCGGTAGAGGTGTTGGGCAAGATTCCCCGATTGTTCAAGTAAACATCCCGGATCGCTGAAAATGGCTGAAGCATAATGAAAAACCTCGTTCATTTTCAATTCCGATGAATGAGTAAGGTTGTAGAACTCACCGGATTTGAAAGGAGATAGAAAATACTGCAGGAGCAGCGGGCTGATCACATCGTTGATTTCAAGAAGTTTTGAGGATAGTACAACTCCTTCTTCCGCCGATTTGTTGCCGACTCTATGCAGGGCGAGCTTGTTCAGTGTGGATTCATGAAAATTGATCATCAGCAGTGTAATTTATGGGCCAAAAGTAGCGATTATTTGAAAAACAGTTTCCGATAGTTCAATGGCGTATTACCGACTAAATTCCTGAATGTTTTATTGAAGTGTGAGATGTTTCCGAACCCACTTTCAAAACTTATTTCAGCAACAGGTTTTTCGGTATTTCTCAGCAGTTCACAGGCATGTTTGAGCCGGTATTCCGTAATAACTTCGGTCAGGGTCCTGTGTGTAATCTTCCGGAAGTACCTGCAGAATGCGGTTGGAGTCAGGCACGCAACCGATGCCATGGTCCCCAGTGAAATATCCTTTCTGTAATGTTCAATAAGATAGGAAAAAACACGCTGATACCGCTGGGTTTGCATCGGCGTGCCTGCCAGGGCTGGAAACCGGTCATCAATGGGTTCGGTATCCAGGGATATTGCTATGCATTGCAATATTTCCAGCAGGAATATAAATTTATGGAATCCGTCTGAACCCATGCAGATCTTCATTTTTTCGGCCACCACCTCCCGCGTCGTTCCATGAATCAGGATGCCGGCCTTTACGTTGTCTAACAATTTCCTGATTGCTAAGAATTCAGGAAGTTCAAGCAACCTGTCTTTTACAAGCGATTCCCGAAACTGGATGACAATGGCCCTGGCATCCCCTTCGTTGTTTGACACCCTTGAACTATGCCAGCAGTGAGGAACGTCGGCCCCCAGCAGCACCATGTCTCCCGGCGTATAATCTGAAACCGTGCCACCGATATACCGCTTACCGCTGCTCTGTTCAATGAATGTCAGCTCCAGTTCAGGATGGAAATGGTAAGGACCCTCAAATCCATGTAAACTGAATTGCTTGACAAGGAAGGAAAGCTCCTCTCTGGGGGTGATTTGTTCAAAAACCGCTTTCAATTGGCTTTATTTATCCGACAGTGTTAATACCAGTTATTAAAATGGTAATATTACACAATATCCGGATAAGACAGGCAAAAAATATAGAAAGAGATTCCTGTTATTTTGGTGCTGAATATCGGCAACAACTTATGAAAACATGGATGTTTCTTTTTTTCATTGCAGCGATTACCACAATTTCTGCCCAGAACAATGCAAAGTATGTTAATGTTTTCATCGGCACCGATGGAACCGGCCACACCTTTCCGGGTCCGTCCATGCCATTTGGGATGGTGCAGCCCGGCCCCGACAACCGCGACCAGGGGTGGAGCCATACCAGCGGCTACCAATTCAAGGACAGCATCATCATGGGATTTTCACAAACCCGTTTCAGTGGGACCGGGATCAATGAAATGGGCGATATATTGCTGCTCCCTTTTTCCGATGAATACGAAAACCTGAAAAACCGTTATCATAAAAATTCAGAAAAAGCGTGTCCGGGTTATTATTCCGTAAGAAAAAAAGATGGCGTAAAAGTTGAACTATCCTGTTCTGAGCGGGTAGCCATTCACAGGTATACCTTTCCGAAGGAGCATGGAAAAGTGCTGGCAGATTTTCAGCATGGGCTGCGTTTCCTGACCGACAGCCTCGTGTTGGATTCGGAGGTAAAAATTGAAGACAGCCAAACCATTTCAGGGTATTGCCATACCAGGAACTGGGTGGAACGAACCTTTTTTTTCGTCCTTCAATTTGATCTGCCGTTCATTAAAACGGAGGAGCTTCCAAGGGCGCAGCGTGACAGGGCACCCAGTTATATTTTGACCTTTCAGTTTGGGAAATCAAGGATTCTGCAAATAAAAGCGGCCCTGTCGACTGTCGGTACCGAAGGAGCCAGACTCAACCTGCAAACCGAAATGCCCGGCTGGAATTTTGATCAGGTGAAGAAAAATGCTGAAAAAGAATGGGGTAAATACCTGGAACGAATCACCATAGAAGCCAACAGAAAACAGAAAGAGATCTTTTACACATCATTGTATCATTTGTTCCTGCAACCGTCGAATATTGCCGATGTTGATGGGAAATACCGGGGGGCTGACGGTGAAATTGCACAGGCACCACACAAGGAGTACTATTCAACGCTGTCAATATGGGATATTTATCGCGGGGCATTTCCACTCCTTGAGATCCTGGCGCCCGAAAAAGTCAGCGGCATTGTCAGCTCGATGTTGCTGCATCAACGGGCTGCCGGGTTTCTGCCGGTCTGGACTGCCTGGGGCCGCGACAATTACTGCATGATTGGCAACCATGCCATTCCCATGATTCTTTCGGCATATAACCGCGGGTTTACCGGATTTGATAAAATGGATGCATTGAAAGCCATGGTTGAAACATCAACGATCAGTCATATTAATTCCGACTGGGAATTATACAACCAATTTGGCTATTATCCTTTTGATAAACTCGACAATGAAGCCGTTTCGCGGACACTCGAAAGCGGTTATGACGATTGGTGCGTTGCCCAAATGGCATCGGTCCTTGACGAAAAATCCACAACGGAGACTTTCAGCCGTCGGGCCGGTTACTACCGGAACCTTTATGATCACAGTACAAAAATGTTCCGGGGAAAAGATACCAGGGGAAACTGGAGGACCCCTTTTGATCCGATGATGGCAACTTCACCAATGAATAATCCGGGCGATTATACCGAAGCCAATGCTTGGCAATATTTCTGGACACCGGCACAATTTGACATTGAAGGGATGATGCAACTTTTAGGGGGAAAGGAGGCCTTTACCAGGCAGCTAAACGATTTTTTTTCCCTTGAAGCCGCACATCCCAACAAATTCCTGGGGCAGGAGGCAATGATTGGACAGTACGCACATGGCAACGAACCAGGTCATCATGTTTTGTATCTGTTTGCTTTTTCCGATACGCCTAAAACAGGGCAAAAATACATTCATCATGTGATCAGCAAATTTCACAACAATACGCCGGACGGAATGATCGGCAATGACGACTGCGGACAGATGTCGGCGTGGTACATCATGTCAAGTCTTGGATTTTACCCGGTTAATCCCGCCGGAAATGAATATGTACTGGGCGCACCTCAGCTGAAACGGGCGACTCTTAACCTGGCGGATGGGCGGGAATTCACGGTGAAAGCCCGGAATATCTCGGATGAAAATATCTATGCAGAAAAAGCATTTTTGAATGGGAAACCGGTTGAAAAGCCCTTTATAACATACCAGCAGATCATGAGCGGAGGAACCCTGGTATTTGATATGGTTCTTCAATAATCATATGTAAAAACAAAGATTCAGATCATCCCGATAATATGTTGCAACATGGTTCTCAGCCATGCTACAGAAACATAATTACGGGTGAAGGTATGCCCGGTGAAAAACCCGGCCCGGGTCAGTTATAGAACAGAAGGAACAATGCCGGTAAAATAATCCCGATGGCCGTGAGCCAGGCGCCACGTCCAAGGATGCCATTCTTGCCCCGCAGCACGAACAGCCCGGTGATGGCCAGGATGATCAGCCCGGCGGCATAGGCATCAGAGAACCATGTATAGAACTTCTTCAGGTTGTTGTAGTGCAGCAGGTTCATCTCCTTGATCACATATCGTGTGGTTTTCCGCTCCATTTCAGCTTCCCCGGTATTCAGGTCGACATAAACAAATCCTTTGGTGAGAAAAATCTGGACATAGCCTTCGCCGGTTATGTGGCTTTTGTAGTGATCTTTTTCATGGACCTGGTCAAGCACCGAGAAAATGTAGGTTTGATCCACCTTTCCATCTTTCGGTAGCGGTACCTTGAGCTCAGTGAAGGACTTCCCGTAATCGGGGTGCTGAAAATCGCCTGATTTGAAGTGGTTAAGCACAATGCCTGAAATTGCATAGATCAGGGTCATGCCTACGCATAAATAGCCAATATCGCGGTGAAGTATGTTGTTCCACCGGCGGAGGGTTTTTGCCTGCATCTCTATTTCAGTTCAATAAATTTTACAGCTTCGATGGAAAAATTGGATAAATGGTCTTTCCCGCTGTTTTTCAAATCGGCGCGGAGTGCATTGATCTGTTCAAGCTTTTCACTTACTCCCTGGTCCTCGTGTCCTTTTGCACCGGAATGAACGCCAACATTATGGTTCTCTTCAGGTTTTTTTACTTCAGCTTCCCATTCATTGAGGTATTTGGCATCGATACGTTCTTCTTTGAGTGTGCCGAAAACACGTACACGGCTTCCAAGGAGCGCCTCATCAAATTTGACTATTGCCGGACCCGCTGTGACTTCAACTCTGATGCTGTCAGTCCCGTCAACCAGGAACATCCTTTTTCCACCATGTTTGCAAAGGTGTAGGACAGTTCCTTCGATTATCACAGGTTTATCAATACAGCTATCGGCTTGATTGTTGAAGGTAAGAACGGCCAGATGGGTTGTGTCATTTTTTTGTCCGGTAGCCGTTTCTTTGGTTCCCTGATTACAGGCAACAATTGTTAACAGAATTCCAATTATCAGTGGAAGGATTTTTTTTGTCATAAACGGGGCTTTTAGTTATTCTGCAAAGATCATACTTATTCTGCTGTTTTCAAAACAAGAATTCCCAAAACGCCCGTTAATAGTATATTCAGGTGTTGTAATTCCTGAATCATGAAGTATTCGTCTCGTTTTCCTGATGGGTAATGAAATCGATAGATCTCATTGCATAGCAGAGGGAAGGGTAAATGTAAACGTGCTGCCCGACCCGTGAGTACTGGTAACCCTGAGGGCACCGCCATTTTTGCCGATAAACTCTTTACAGAGGATTAACCCAAGCCCGGTTCCAGTTTCATTGGCTGTTCCTTTATGTACACTCCGGTGTTCGATTTTAAATAAATTTTCAAGAATTTCCGGCGATATACCCATTCCATTGTCACTTACAGAAACAATGATTGTTTTCGGGTCTGCCTCCTCTATTCCTATGATAATTGTCCCTCCCGGGAAGGTAAATTTAAGGGCATTTGATATCAGGTTTCTGACTACGGTGCCGATCATGTTCCGGTCTGCAAAGACCCGGAGATCCTGACGGCCTTTGATTGTCATTGATATATTTTTACTGTGGGCGGATGTCTCAAGCAGGTCTAAAGATTCAGTGATGACCTCGCCAAGTATAAAAAATTCCGGTTCAAACGGCAACCTGCCACGTTGTGCCTGTGCCCAGGTGAGTAGCTTTTCAAGTAGATCAATGGTCTGAGCGGAAGCAGATTTCAGCTTTAACAGAATCTGTTTTTGCTCCGCTTCTGTAAACTCTGCATCATCACCGGTAAGCAGGTCCAGGTACCCAAGGATCACATTGAAAGGATTTCGCAGATCATGTGCGATGATTGAAAAAAAACTGTCTTTCGCCGCATTGCTTTCCATGAGCTTCATTTCCGATTGCCTGAGTTCAGCTGTGCGCAGACTGACCTCATCCTTCAGTCGGTTTTTGTACCGGTTAAGCAGAATGTATCGGGCAGTTATTAAAGTGATCGCTGTAAATAGGAGTGCCACTAATGTGATGAACCACCAACGGAACCAAAAGGGCTGCTGAATATACAAAGTGCCCGATACGACAGGATCACTCCATATGCCAAGTGCATTCTGTGCTTTAATGAAAAACCGGTAGGAACCAGGTCGTAGGTTATTGTAAACAAATCGGTTGCCGGAAAAAACCTGGGCATTTGACCAGCCAGTGTCGAAGCCTTCCAGATAAAACCTGACGAAGTTTTGCCGTTCATTGATCAGTGAAATTACGCTGGTTTTGAAAACAAGATCATTAAAATCATACGGAAGTATCTTTTCCCGGTTGGGGTCCAGTGAATCTTTACCTGCGATGACAGACAGAAGTTTGACTTTCGGGGGAGGGATCTGGCCTGGTGCATAGTCAAATTCCGGTTTGAAAACGGTTAACCCGTTGTTGGTGCCGAACCAGATATGGTTTTTGTGGTCCATAAAACCTGCTGCCCGGTTTATATCGTGACCTGACATTCCATCATTAACAGTGAAATGGTCAAGGGCTTTACCATTCCAACGAAATACACCGTTATCAGTTCCAAACCAAAGGTTTCCCAAGTGGTCTTCAAGGATCAGGTAAACAGGCCTGTTTACCATTAATCCATTCCGGTTCACGTTTTTCAGCTCCTTTCCAGCCAGTTCATACAGACCACCTGCCGTCCCCACCCATTTTCTTCCTTTTGAATCGGTGAAAAAAGCATACACATTGTTCGCAATCGCGTGATCCGCCGATGTAAAATTAAACACTTCATTCCCTTTAATCATAAAGAGACCGTAACAGAAAGTGGCGAAAAAGATTGTGCCACTGGGGTCGGAAAAAACCTTACGGATGCTATGATCATGTACTCTTCCCAATTCCATCCTGTTAAAACGGCCATTTATGAATATAAACAATCCCTTGGAAGTTCCAGCATAGATGGTTCCTGATGGTGTTATCGCGACTGTATAAGCAACTCCGTTTATTCCTTGTGCGTCGCGAAACCAAGTTACCTCTCTTTTTTTGTTAAGGCGGGCTATTCCCAGTGAACTTGCAGCAAGCCAAATATCTCCGGACGTGTCCTTTTGAATATCGAGAACCCGTGTTTCCCAGTTGGTCTCCTTTCGCTTCGGGTCAAGGATAAATGGGGACATGGTTTTTCCATCATAGAAGGTCAGTGCACCGTCATGACCAAAAATATAATTTCCTGGGCTCGCTTCAATTGCTGCCGCCACCTCATTACTCAGGAGCCCGTCATTTTCTGAAAGGCTTGAAAATCGCGCCGAATTGATCTTAGTGATTCCGCGATAACCTGAAATCCATGTATTCATCTCCCGGTCCACAAGTGCAGAAGTTCCTCCTTCAGTGATCAATCCTCTGTTTCTGTTAATTTGCTCAACCGTATTTGAGCTCTGTATGTAGCACAAAGCCTTGAATGAGTTACCAAAATATATTTTACCATTCCGTCCGGCATGAAGGAAACAACGTCTTCCTAAACCTATCAGTGGAAAGCGAAAACCAGAGCTGACCATCGTGAATTTTCGATTGGAAAGATAACCAAGTCCATTCTCACCTAACAGCCAAAGACGGTTTCCCTGCCGCTCCATAGCGAGTATATTTCCCGATAAAAATTTTACAGCAGGATCGTGTACAGGTTTTAGCGAGCCGTTTTCAAGGAAAGCCAGCCCCTTGTCGGTCGCAATATAAATTTCATTGTTAAAACCAAGAACGCTGTTTACGAAACACCCGGAAAAACAACCAAGTGTGTTATACAAACGCCATTGCTTTCCCCTGCACATAATGAATCCTTTATCGGTTGTGCCAATCAGGATTACCAATTCGCCTTTATCATAGTAAACATCCAGGGAGGTGTATGTTGCAATAAAGTCAGATAATTGTTGATATTCCGGGTATATGGTCTGCCAATTATTCCCTTCAAGACGGGATAAAAACAGAGAACCGCTTTCAGGCAGCGCCCAGAGACTCTCCTTCTCGTCTATGGAGAGAAATGAATAACTGGCTAGTCGCAATCCGTCTGCAATGTTGTAATTGTAAAAACTAGCGCCATCATAGGAGGAAATCCCCGAACGGCGGCCTATCCAAAGTACTCCCGACGAATCCTGGACCATGTCAAAGATCATCGAGTTAGCGAGCCCATCCGCTTCGGTATAGGTTCTGGTTTGATACCGTTGTCCCATAACATTTCCACCGGCGCTTATTATCAACGGGATAAGAGTCAGAATAATTCGCAGAAAGGTTTTGGAAATGAGGTCTGAATACATTGTGAATTCTTGCCTTCAAAGCTACGATATCTTGAAGTATCAATGAAAATATTTACGGTTTTTATCTGGTATTTGTTCCTTTAAATCCCGGCGAAAATATTACAAGGTTTTTTAATGATATGACAAAATCAAGATAATCATTGTGAATGTATATAATATTCTGAAATTGTTCATTTTAATTGCGTATATTTGCACCGGCTTTTGAGTATTCAAAGATCCACAAGGCAAGCCATCCAGTCGTTATCACCTCCTAGAAGTTGTATCGCCGCCGGTTCCTTCTCGTGATTGAAACTTAAAATCACCAGTCATTTAGTATTCATTCACAAAAAATCACATGAGATATCTATAACCAAAATGTTCATGCAACACATGAATGTTAATTATGGATGAACCATGTGACCATTAAAAACAAATTATCAACACATGAAAAACATTTTTGTATCAAATTTGAGTTTCAGAATCAACGATGAAGATCTGAAACAGGCTTTTGCTGATTATGGAGCTGTTAATTCAGCAAAGGTTATTAAAGACAATTTTTCTGGAAGATCCCGTGGGTTTGGTTTCGTTGAAATGACCAATGATGAGGAGGCTGATAAGGCCATTGAAGAATTAAACAATGCCGAGTTTGACGGAAAGGTCATGACTGTTTCGGTTGCTCGTCCTAAGACAGACCGGAAACCTGGTGGTTTCAGCGATTCACGCGGCGGCGGCGGACACGGTGATTCACGTGGCGGCGGTGGTTATGGTGATAAATCACGCGGCGGATTTAAAAAAAGATTTTAACCGATTTACTTTTCCTGCGCTTAATTCGTAAGTGCCCATCTGTTTTTTTCATAATATTGTTTATGGAAAAACAGGGCACTTATGAATAAAGGCGTTTTCTGCACGATTCTTTGCTGTTCAATCCTTGCCGGCATCTTCGCGCAAACTGTCAACGATTATAACCATCCCGATGCTATTGCCAGGACAGCGCCCGATTCGGTCGAAAAAGCAATAGTTACTCTTTCCGATTATTTCAATGCAAACTTAAATTCTGAAAAAGAGTTGATCAGGGCGTTCTATTATTGGACTGCCAATGAGATCGTTTATGATTTTGAAAACATGTTTAACTACCAGGCATCCTATGATCCAGCCCGGGTAATTTCTGAGACATTAGGCAAAAGGAAAGCCGTTTGCCAGGGTTATGCCGGAGTTTTTCATGAATTATGTGAAAATGCCGGCATTGAAAGTTATATTGTATTCGGGTATACGAAGCAAAAAGAGCAAGTGGTGAATATCAACCATGCATGGCTGGTTGCCCGAATTGATTCAGCCTGGTATTTTTTTGACCCGACCTGGGGAAGTGGCTATATTCTGAATGGCCAGTTTACCAGAAAATTCACCAATGAATATTTCATGGTTGATCCCAGCGATTTAATAAAAAGTCATATGCCATTTGATCCATTATGGCAATGTCTTTATTATCCGTTTTCAACCGGTGATTTTATCAAAGGTATGCCCCCTGAAAAGAAGAATTTAAATTATTTCAATTACCCTGATAGCATTGATGTTTACAACCGTTTACCAAAACCTGAAAAGTTGGCTGCATCGTTACGCCGGATTGAGAAAAACGGGGTCGAAAATAATGTTGTCAGCGAATATATGAAATATCTGAATCGCAGCCTCGAAATTGAGCGCATGAACCGTCAGAATGAACGCCAAAATGATCTGGTAAACCGCTTTAACGAGGCAGTTAATTTATATAATACCGCAGCCATCCTGTTTAATGATTATATTAATTATTGGAATCACCAGTTTATTCCAATACGTCGGGATGCGGAAATCAGGCAGATGCTTGATACCTGTAATATCCTTCTCTCTCAAAGCAGATCTATAATAGATGACATTATTCCTCAGGAGGAAACCCTCAGGAAAAATATTGAAATGCTGGCAAAACCATTAAAAGATATCCAGAAGAAGGTTAACCAACACAAGAAGTTTCTCACAGAATACCTGCGAACTTCAAAGGCATTGCGGCCAGGATTATTCAGGAAGTACACCTGGCTGGGGGAGTGATGAAATGTAGGGGTAGCTGGTAAGCTGGTAAGTTGGTAAGCTGGTAAGTTGGGAAACAGATACACAGGTTGAAAGAGAAATAATTTTACGTTAATTCTGTTCCGCGCTGAGGGTTCCGTTTAGTATTGAATATCGATACATAATTATAAAAAATTAGGTTATGAAAAAAACACATCTCTATCCTGTTCTTGGATTAATAGTTATTTTCATAGTGGTAATGATGGTAATTGCCCGGGGAAATAGGAATAAGCATTCGCTCGTTTGGGTTAACCCTGCTTTCCGCGGGTATGTTCAAGCTTTTACCTCAGGGATGGTTTCTGCGCAAACAGTAATCAAGGTCCGGCTTGCTGATGATTTCGCCGATACAGCCTCCTTCAATACCCCCCTGGAGAAAACATATTTCAACTTTACACCGGCGATTAAAGGGAAAACCTATTGGAGCGACAGCAGAACAATCGAATTTTTGCCAGACGAGCCATTGCCCAGGGATAAGCGGTATACCGTCGACTTTTATTTATCACGGATTTTAACAGTCCCCGATTCTCTGAAAACCCTGGTATTTCAATTTCGCACGATGGCACAGGAAATATCAGTTGAGGTTGATAACCACAAGGCATATTCCCATAGTGATCTTTTAAGGGAGCATCTTAACGGTAAACTCCTGACTTCTGATTTGGCCGATGATCGGCAGGTGGAACAAATTCTCAGAGCGACTCAGGACGGGCGGGACTTACCGATACTATGGACACACGATCAGAAGAAGCGGGCCCACCTTTTTCAGGTTGATTCCATTTACCGGGGAAACACTGCAGGCAAAGTGAAACTGACATGGGACGGGTCGCCGGTTGATTCAAAAACAGAAGGGAATATGAACATTGACATTCCTGCCCTTAATGATTTCAGTGTATTATCAACACGCAGCTTTCCCGGCACACAACAATGTGTGCTTGTGCAGTTTTCTGATCCGTTAAAATCTGACCAGAATCTCGATGGGCTTTTCAGTGTGGGAAAATACAGCAACCTGCGATATGGAGTTGAAGATAATTTACTTCTGATTTACCTTCCCGAAACAACAGATTCAAAGGTTCGGTTAACACTCGAACCTACCATAAAGAACATTAACCAGGCCTCCTTAGGTAAGAGGGTAGAGGCAGAGGTTCAAATCGAAAATCCTAAACCCAATGTCAGGTTTACGGGCGATGGAATTATCATGCCTGCATCAAATGGCATGTTACTTCCTTTTGAGGCGGTTAACCTGAAGGTGGTGGATGTTAAAGTAATCAGAATCTATGAAAACAATATTCTGCAGTTTTTGCAGGCCAACGAATTGAACGGAAATTCTCAGCTTGCAAGGGTTGGCAGGGTTGTACTGAAAAAGTCAATTCCACTCACCGGCGTGACAGATTATGGGAAGTGGAACCGTTATTCTATTGACCTTTCTACCCTTATGAAGGCTGATCCCGGCGCCATTTATTCGGTTATCCTGGGGTTTAATAAAGCATATTCAACCTATCCATGCAGTGATGCGGACAGCCTGGAGTCCTCAGCAACAGATATGGTTGTTACCAATGATCCGGAACAGGAAAACGATCAGAACTGGGATTACTACAGCAGTTATGACATTGATGATTACAGCAACGGCGGATGGCGGAATTATCGCTGGGAAGATCGGGATAATCCATGTACATCATCCTACTTTTTCAATAAATCGGTTAGTAGAAATGTGCTGGCCTCCGACCTGGGCATGATTGCCAAAGCCGGGAGTGATGGAAATTATCATGTTTTTCTGACGGATATTGCTACAACGAAACCACTGTCGGGTGTATCAGTCGAGTTTTTCAATTTCCAGTTGCAAAGCATGGGAAAATCGACTACCAACGGAGAGGGAATGGCCGAAGTTTCGATGAAAAAGCGCCCGTTCATTGTGGTTGCACGCAGGGATAATCAAACTGGATATCTGAAACTTGCCGATGGAAACGCCCTGTCGCTCAGCATGTTCGATGTTGGTGGCGAACCAGTTCAAAAAGGCCTTAAAGGATTCATTTACGGCGAAAGGGGCGTGTGGAGACCTGGCGATTCTATTTACCTGACTTTGATTCTTGAAGATAAACTACACCAGTTACCAGAGCACCATCCGGTAAGCATGTCGCTTTACAACCCGGGCGGACAGCTGATCAACCGGATTGTGAGAACCAATCCGGTGAACGGGTTTTACAATTTCAAAACCGCCACGGCCTATGATGCACAAACAGGAAACTGGCTGGCCAGGGTGAATGTGGGAGGCGTTGAGTTTCAGAAAACGATAAAAGTCGAAACCGTGAAGCCGAACCGTTTGAAGATCAACTTTGATTTTAAAACAGATCGCCTTATCAAAGATAAAGTGCCTACTGCGATTCTTCAGGCGACCTGGCTTACCGGATCACCGGCACGAAACCTGAAAGCCAAGGTGATGCTCACCCTGACCAAATCAGTGACGGCCTTTCAAAATTTCCCTGGATTTGTTTTCGACAATCCCACTGTTGGATTTGCTGCCGAAAATATAACTGTATTTGATGGCAGACTGGATGCTGAGGGACATACACAAGTAGCCCCGGTAATTCATGTTACCAATATTGCACCAGGTGCGCTCAGGGCAAGTTTTGAAACAATGGTTTTTGAAGATGGTGGTGATTTTAGCATCGACCGATTCTCGATTCCCTATTATCCGTATCAGTCGTATGCTGGCTTGAGCGTGCCAAAAGGTTCAACCGGAGACCGGGTTCTCTACACCGATAAATTGTATTCGATTGATCTGCTGAATGTCGATGCACGGGGAGAGATGGTTCCCTCAAACCGCCTCAAGGTGGAGGTGTATAAACTTGAATGGCGGTGGTGGTGGGATGATTCTGAAGCGGGATCAGCGAATTTTATTTCCACCTCTTACATTAAGCCAACGGATTCAGCCACTGTAAAAACGGTGAACGGCAGGGCCACCTTTGATTTCCAGGCTGATTACGACAACTGGGGGCGTTATCTGATCAAGGTGACGGATAAAACTTCGGGTCATTCGGCGGGAAAGGTTGTTTATGTCGACTGGCCCGGTTATTTCCGTATGCCGGGAGGTGAAAAGCAGGCAGCTGCAATGCTGACCCTGACTACTGATAAAAGCAAGTACAAAGTAGGCGATAAGGTAAAACTGACACTGCCTGCTTCACCCGATGGTCGTGCCCTGGTGACCATCGAAACCGGCTCGGGTATTCTTAAATCTTTCTGGGTTCCTACATCCAAAGGTACTACTGAAATCTTCTTTGAAACCACCGAAGCCATGGCTCCCAATTGCTTTGCTTACGTTACGCTGATACAGCCTCATGCCCAAATAAAGAATGACCTTCCAATCAGGCTGTATGGCGTGGTTCCTGTTCCGGTTGAAAGCCCCCATACACATCTTAAGCCATTGATCGTCATGCGCAACGACCTCGAACCCGGCAAGGAGGCCATTATCCAGGTGAAGGAGGATAACGGAAAACCTATGACATACACGCTTGCTGTGGTGGATGAAGGATTGCTTGATCTGACCCGTTTTAAAACCCCTGACCCATGGAGTGTTTTTTATGCACGGGAAGCGCTTGGGGTAAAAACCTGGGATCTGTTCGACCAGGTGATGGGCGCTTTCAGCGGAGAACTTCAGCGAATCCTAAGCATCGGTGGCGACGAGGATGCAATCAACAAAAGTGGTTTGAAAGCAAACCGGTTCAAACCAATGGTCAGGTTTTTTGGCCCTTTTGAATTAAAAAAAGGACAGACCGGAACACATTCGTTCATCATGCCGGAGTATATTGGATCGGTGAGGGTGATGGTGGTTGCCGGACAGAATGGCGCCTATGGCAGCCAGGAAAAAACGGTCAGGGTCAAGAAACCACTGATGGTACTGGGAACACTCCCGAGGTTATTAGGCCCAGGTGAAACGGTCACGCTTCCTGTGAGTGTATTTGCCATGGATCAGTCCATCAGGAATGCCAGGGTGGAGGTGACAGTCAATGACCTTTTCATCCTCAACGGGGAAAGCTCAAAGCAACTGACTTTTTCCAATACAGGTGATCAGCTGGTTACCTTTGGGTTGAAGGTTGGTGAGGCAACTGGTTATGGCAAGGTGGTTATCACGGCAACCAGCGGTAACTATAAAGCAGTACATACAATTGAAATTGGGATCCGAAATCCCAATCCACGGGTGACCGATGTATTTGAAAAGATTGTTAATCCTGGCAAAACCTGGACATCTGAATATAATGCTCCGGGCATGCCAGGCACCAATAAGGGAACCCTTGAAATTTCAAACATGCTGCCTGTGAACCTTGACCAAAGGCTTTATTACCTTATGAATTATCCTTACGGATGTGTTGAACAAACGGTATCATCTGTCTTTCCGCAGCTTTACCTGGGAGAAATCCTTGACCTTTCTGAGACCTCGAAAAAGACAGCAGAACAGAATATCCGGGCTGCAATACAGCGACTGAAATCTTTTCAATTGTCTAATGGCGGACTTGCCAGTTGGCAAGGAGTGCAGTATGCCGATGAGTGGGGAACCACCTATGCTGGTCACTTCCTGCTGGAGGCCGAACAAAAGGGATTTACCCTGCCCGTGAACCTCCTGTCGTCATGGAAGGAATATCAGCGTCAAAAGGCTGTGTCGTGGGCTTACGATGAATCGTGGTACAATAACGACCTGATGCAGGCCTACCGGCTGTTCACCCTTGCCCTGGCCAAAGCTCCCGAACTGGGCGCTATGAACAAACTGCTGGAGAAAAAGGACCTTTCTGTCACGGCCCGCTGGCGACTCGCCGCAGCATATGCCCTGGCAGGAAAAAAAGAGGTAGCAATGAAACTTGTTACCTCAGCTCCCACATCTGTAAGTTCCTACTGTGAACTTTCTTACTCTTATGGCTCCGATCTCAGAGATAAGGCTATGATCGCTGAAGCGCTGTGCCTTCTTGATATGAAAACCAGGGCCGCTTCCCTGGTAAAAGAGATTTCTGCTTCGCTTTGCTCCGATGAATGGTACAGCACTCAGTCGGTTTCCTATTCCCTTCTTGCCATTACCCGATTTGCGGGAAATGGGGCCAGTAATGGGATCAAGGCCTCTCTGCGATTGAATGGGGGGCAGCCTGAGGCGCTGGAATCAAAGAAACAAATTCTTACCCGTATTATTGATCCTAAACCCGGAAAAAAAGGAATTCTACAGGTGACAAATAATGGCAACAGCACACTCTACGCCCGACTGATCGTAACCGGGATCCCGGTAAAGGGAGATACGACTGCCGTATCAAACAACCTGAAAATATCCGTTGCCTATAAATCAATGAAAGGAGAACCAATCAGGCCCAACATTTTGGAACAGGGGACCAGTTTTATGGCGGAGGTGACCATCACTAATCCTGGAATTCGGGGTAATTATCAGCAATTAGCCCTGACACAGGTATTTCCCGGGGGATGGGAGATCATCAACGCCCGAAACAGTGACCTTGCCTTGTCAAATACGGCTGCATCGGCATTTACCTATCAGGATGTGCGTGATGACCGGGTCAATACATTTTTTGATCTTAATCAGGCGCAAACCAAAACCTTCAGGGTGATGATCGTGGCTGCCTACCAGGGCAGGTTCTACCTGCCGGCAGTCAGCTGCGAGGCTATGTATGACAATTCTATAAGTGCACGGGTTCCCGGACGATGGGTGGAAGTGGTGACGAGCAAGAAATAAAAGGGTGAAAATGCAAAATGCAAAACGCAACGTGCAAATGCCAGGCGTTAGGCGTTTCCTGCTGTATGCATTGTTGTTTCTGTTGGCAACCCTGTTCTGGTTTTCATTGCCCCGGCCTTTGTTCAGCGATCCGTATTCAACCGTGTTGCTCGACCGTGACGGAAATTTACTTGGTGCAAAAATATCGGCCGATCAGCAATGGCGATTCCCTGAATGTGAGCAGGTTCCTGAAAAATTCAGACTGGCTATAATCCATTATGAAGACCGGTACTTTTATTTTCATCCGGCATTTAATCCTTTTGCGTTGTTTCGGGCAGCGTACCTGAACATCAGGCATCGGAGAATTGTAAGTGGCGGAAGCACTATAACCATGCAGGTAATCCGCCTGGCGAGGAAAAACAGGGATCGCACTTTCCTGGAGAAATTCAGGGAGCTTTTCCTTGCTTATCGTCTCGAATTCACATACTGCAAGGCAGATATTCTCCGGCTTTATGCATCGCATGCACCGTTTGGAGGCAATGTGGTCGGGCTTGATGCAGCAGCCTGGCGATATTTTGGTTCTGATGCAGGTCATCTTTCCTGGGCTGAAGCGGCAACGCTGGCAGTTCTGCCAAACAGTCCGGGATTGATTTACCCCGGCCGTAACCCTAACTTCTTGTTAACCAAGCGGAACCATCTTCTTGATGTGATGTGTGAACGGAATGTGATAGATTCTGCCACCTGTGAACTGGCAAAAAGTGAAAAACTCCCGGAAAAGCCTTTTCCATTGCCGCATCGGGCTCCACATCTTCTCGACCGTGCCGTCAGGGAGAAACATAAAGGAACCCGGGTCTGCACAACAGTCGATCTTCCACTTCAGCAAAGAGTGACCGAAATTCTGGAGATGGCGCAGATCCAGCTCAGGGCCAATGAAATTCATAATGCCGCTGCACTGGTTCTTGACGTAAACACGGGCAATGTACTGGCCTATGCCGGCAACCTCCCGGGTACTTCTGTAAGTGAACACGGGAACAATGTTGACATAATCACCGCACCACGCAGTACAGGAAGTGTTTTAAAACCCTTCCTTTACGCGGCTATGCTACATGACGGACTGCTTTTGCCAAACACACTTGTTCCTGATATTCCGATGCAGATCGGTGGTTTTATTCCTGAAAATTACAATTTGACTTATGATGGCGCTATTCCGGCTAAAATGGCGCTGGCACGTTCGCTGAATATTCCGGCTGTGAAGATGCTTCAGACCTATGGATATGATCAATTTTACAGCCTGCTTCGGAAACTGGGCATGACCACACTCCTCAAACCGGCCGACCATTACGGACTGGCGCTGATCCTTGGTGGCGCAGAGGCCAGCTTATGGGATCTTGCAGGAATTTATGCCTCCATGGCCCGCACGCTTATAAATTATTCAGGGAACGGTATGGTTTACGACAAATCTGACTTTCATCCACCAGTGTATATTTCTACTGTGCAGAAAACCAGAAAAATCAGTCATGATCAATCATCCTGGTTTGATGCCGGTTCCATTTGGCTTACTTTTGAAGCCATGGTTGAGGTTGCCCGCCCCGATGCAGAACTTCAATGGCAGCAATTCTCATCATCTCATAAAATTGCATGGAAAACCGGAACAAGTTTTGGAAATCGTGATGGCTGGTCGGTTGGGATCACTCCTGAATTTGTGGTTGCTGTGTGGGTAGGGAATGCTTCCGGTGAGGGAAGACCCGGCCTTACCGGCATTGGTGTGGCAGCTCCCATCCTGTTTGACATTTTTAAAACCCTTCCCGCCACTACATGGTTTAAAGCACCATGGGAGGATATGATGCAGGTCTCTGTTTGCAGGTACAGTGGCTACAGGGCGACCACCATTTGCGAATTCACCGATTCGGTATGGATCCAGAAGCAGGGGGCGAAAACGGAGCCCTGCCCTTTTCATCAGATTATCCATCTTGACAGAACCGGAAAGTGGCAGGTCAATTCCCTGTGTGAATCAACTGAAAATATGCAGCATGTTTCGTGGTTCGTACTGCCGCCGGTGCAGGAGTGGTATTTCCG
>Ga0247842_10002786_pt1 | contig 24972 bp, 23 predicted proteins | sample LaCruzMarch2015__3_FD_192411 | JGI IMG/M metagenome (GOLD analysis project Ga0247842, IMG submission 192411) | Freshwater microbial communities from meromictic Lake La Cruz, Castile-La Mancha, Spain - LaCruzMarch2015_19m | ecosystem: Environmental > Aquatic > Freshwater > Lake | place: Spain...
AAATCGTCTTTTTTCCTTGGCGGCCACTTCCTCTTCCAGGAGATGATCCAGGAAAGACAAATACGAACCGCCGTTATTTTCGGATGTGGAAACGATGGTATCCAACACCTCGGCGGCACGGGTTAAGTTCAGCCGTTTCAGATTATCCTGGAGGCGCTCAGTAGTCAGTTGCTCCATACGACACCTCCTTGGGAATATTTTTCATACTCGGATAGAGGTCGATGGGAAACATAGAGGCTCCCGGTGGTTAATCCCCGCGTGGCCTTACCTTTTCTTTTGCCGTATTTTCTGGCAATCTGCTCTTTGTCATTTTTGAGATCTTCGTAGATCCTGGGATCGCCGATGGTCTGTCCTTTCCCTTCCGGTTGATGGTAGGTGGCCAGAAGATCCTGGTCATGATAGATGCGGACCAGATTGTGCTTGATCTTCAACATGACTTTCTTGCCGACAGCCCGGTGGGGAACCTGGTAACGGTTGCCGTCATAAGATAGTTGACAATCTTTATAGACCTTCCGGAAGACCTTGATTGAGGTGTCGTAATCCTTGGGCGGCAGCTTACCGAGATAATTTATCTCCTGTTGCCATCGTTCCTGAACCGGTTGCCGATGGGTACCGTGGATCCTGCTGTTGGCCGTTTCGTTAAGCCAGCTCAGGATGTCTTCATTGGTTCTTTCCACCGAGGTGTAAGAATAGCCCCGCCAGAAACGTTCCCGGATAAAATCCATCGGCCTTTCCACCTTCCCTTTTACCCAAGGGCTATACGGAGGGGCAACCCTGGGCTGAAAAACGTAATGATGGGCAAGGTGGGAAAACTCCATATTGAAAACGGTTTTCCCTGGCGTACGTTCAAGAACCACGTTCTTCATGTTGTCATAAAGAATCTCCAAAGGCGTACCCTGAAGGTAATGAAACGCGTGAACGTGACAATCCATGAAGGCCTCTAATGTACAACGCCGGACGAACTCGACATACATGGCCCGGCTGTAGCCAAGTAGCAGTACAAAGGCATAAATCGTAGAAGTTTTACCGTTTGGCTCTTCGATCTGGAAATCACCCCAGTCGCACTGGGCCTGCAATCCCGGCTCCGTCTCAAAACGTGCATACGCCAAACGGGTCTTTTGCTCTTTGATATCCCGAACATAGTTCTTTAGCGTCTCATAGCTGCCCGGATAGTCTATCATTCGCAAACGGTCAAATATCCATATCGCCTTGTAATCATCATCCTCAAGATAGTCGTTGATGATCTGATGATAGGGAACCAAAATGGAATCTCCCCTTTTCCCCTTGCCGGTCCGGGGTAAATGATCGTCTGCCAAGTGTTTCGTCACCGTGTCACGATGGATACCCAAAGACTTGGCAATAGATCGTTTGCTGATACCTCTGTGAGACATGACTTTTATTTCCATAAACACCTCCTGGGAAATCATCGCTTACACCCCCCTTCAACATGGGAGTGTAGCAAAATTTATTCAACCAGGTGGTACACTTTTCGTTACCATTTTTGGTACACTTTATCATTACCGGTGACAGCTATTGACCTTCTGTCAATAGTAAGCATGGTGATGGATTTTCCGAGGTGGGTTGTTGTACTTTATGTAAATTACCATGTGTCAATGTCGCTACAGAACAATTCCCAAAGATCGCTACGGAATATATCCTTCCCAATGTTAAGGTCCTTTAGGATAAAGTGTATTTTTTTATTAATCTTCTTAAATCCATTCCATTCGAGCGCAGCAAGAACCGCTTTGTTATAATAATTACTATTCAATGCACATGAAGCAAAGACAAACACCTTCTTATGCCGGAGTATCTTTATCAACTTTTCCAGCGCATGTTTTATAAATTCCGCGTCATCAGTATCGGTATCTATTCTGCCAATGATAATCTCACGTACATTTCTCCTCACGTTGACTTTCATATTAAATTGAGCAATACCCCTCTCATCATGGTAGGTGTAGTATAAATATTCATTATGAATTGAATAGCTTTGTCTCCACTTATTGAACTCCATGGTGTTATTTAATGTGAAACCCTTTTTCGTGTTTTTCGTCAGTATCGGTGTCACTGTTGAGAATTCGGCAAAGATTGGTTTAACCAAATTAGCCTTCTTCAAAAAAGATAGTGGGTTTAATAATTTTACATGCCAATTGAGATCTAGGGTATTCGACAATCCGTTTCTTATGTAACTATTCAATATCTTTTCTATAGGGAATCCGACCAAAATACCTACACGCTTTTCCTCACATATATTTATCCCGTGCTTTAACAGTCTAATGAATATGCCCATTCTTCTATGGTCTGGATCTATTAGTAAATTCGCCAACTGAAATGTGTTCATCTCCATTCCATCCAACAAATACGGCCAGTATAAAAACCCTAGAAATCCCACAACTTTATCGCCGTCTAATGCTACAAGACGAATATTTCTGTCATTTTGATAGGGGTGCTCGTACAACTTTTCCATGAAACTGCTTTGGTTTGAATGTGGAGGATTGTACTGAACATAAAACATGTCCTCTACTTCTACCTTCATACAGCGATCGTATTCTGCGATTTGAATCCCACTGGCCATTTTCACCTTCACACAGTTGAGAAATTATTTCTCGTCGACTGCTCCCTAATCACTTTTCTATAGATTTCCATATATTTTTCTGCTTGTGATTCCCAGGAATATGCTTTCACTATATAATTTCTCGCATTTTGTCCCAATATCGTCCTGAGAGCTCGGTTGCTTAACAGGTCAACCACCTTGTCGGCAAATTCATGAGGCGTCTCTGCTATCAAAACATGCACACCATCCGAAACGCCTATAGCCTTTACCGCTTGGGGTGTCGATACTATTGGTTTAGCCATAGACATGGCCTGGAGCATTGTGTTCTTGATACCCGCTCCAGAACGGAGAGGTGCTACCACACACGATACCTTATGGTAATACTCTCTCATGTCTTCGACTTCACCGGTCACTATGATATCCTGCCCATTTGAAGCAGCACGGATAAGTTCACTAGGGTTTCTGCCTACTATGAAGATTTTTATGCCAGGAACTTTTTCTTTAATTATTTGATGTATATGTTGGAGATAGTACAAGACAGCATCAACGTTCGGCCGAAAATCCATATTACCGAAAAAGCCCAGAACGTAATCTCCAGCCTTGTGTGGCAGACTATCATTGTCATTATGCACCCCGACCGGTGCAAAATATGTATAGTCCACGCCGTTCGGAACAACATGGATATCCAGATTTGGGCAGCTTTTTTCTATCGCGACTTTATCTTCTAACGAAACCACAGTACATGCGTGGTAATAAGGGAAGTAGTATCCTTCAAACCATCTTCTCTGACAATAGAGCCATCCCCACGCAATTTTTTCATAGAAACTCTTACTAGTCTTCATATGTTTATAGGCATGAAGAGAAATACTATCGACTGCAGCAATTAACCGCGGGCTTTTGCTCAACGCCCTCCAGTACTGGGCCATAAAAGGATTGTCAACGTGGATGATATCCGGATTCAATCTTTCCACCGAATTCTTTATCTCACTAAACATTCTCGGATCATCACACCGTTTCGCGCTCAATACGTCATGCATAAGGGTTATAATTCTGCCACATCGTCCTTTCTTCTGTCCTTTCGCGGAAACTGTCTTCACCTCGGCGCAGAACTGACTTATTTCATTCAAAGAATGCTTTTCCCCTGATTCTATGAAAGTAATCAAATAAATTGAGTTATTTTTCACCAGATTCTTTAACAAATTGTATACGATAAGACGCGCGCCGTCACGATACGGCGGATAAGGAAATTGTTGAGCAACAAATAATATTTTCATCGAGACCTGAATTTTGTCAGCTTACGATTTGGTTTGTATTTGCCTTGAGACCTGTTTTGAATTTTACCGAAGATTACATTCATTGTCATTCATGCTTAGGCGGGAATTTAGTGTTTTCAATAACTTCCTGTATTCCTACTTTCATGGGAATGATAGAAAGTATAAATACTCAAAGGTCGCTTGCTGCTAAAATTATTTCCACTACTTCGCTTTTATCCTTAAGTAACTATATCCTATCAATAACTGGATAGTTGATCTGACATGCATGACAGACAATCCTGTGCATTTCTCTTGGCCTATAAATTCATTTTCACACCTTGGACATAAAGGGTGTCACAGATATTCAAGATTTTTTTCCTAATCTGAGCAGTATTTTATAAGACATTGATATGAAAAGAGCAAATATTAAGAAATATATATGTTCAACGGTAAGTGCATTGTTAATCCTTATAAAAGACCAATTAAAAATGAATAAGTTTGAAAAGAGAACAATTAAAAATATATTATTTGGTGTATTATCAAAGTAACTGATTAATTTAGCGTAAAACATTCCTGACAAAAAAGCCATTATGACATAACCAAGAACATTAAAATTTAAGTACCATTCAGGAAATACTGTGAAGTGAAATTGACCATATGCTGGATCCATTATTAATTCTGACGTCAAGTAACCATCCAAATCCAGAGGTTTATGCCCGCCGATCATAGAAACAGGCATGAATCTAGTGATAAGTGAGATAATCGAACTATTAAATGACATATACAAGTCATCTTTGTTTGCAAGAAAAAGTAAAAAGTACTCAAAGGCGTTTGAACGCATGAAAAACTGTAACAGGATACCCAACAAGGAATTTTGCCCAAATATACTGAATAATTCGTAAGCAGAGAAATCCTGCCCTGATTCACCCATAGATCGATATAGACCTAAGAATGGTATTGCAAAAAAAACAACTATTACCGGAATTAATAGGATCTTTTTCGAAATAAGGCCATCATAAAATAGGGCCAGTGTCAACATAAGTATAGGGAAAATCATCTTACTGCGTTCGCCAAGCGGTGTAAATATCACAATAATGAAGAATAATATCATTGAAAAAAAGGCTATTTTTTTTTTCTTAAATATATCATCCCCTGAAAAATACATTATAAAATAACCACTTAACATACACCATATTCCAATATTTCTTATATGATACGCGCCCGTTGTATTTATGATTTTGAATCTCGTAGCTAAAGGTTCAGCAAAAGCCGAAAAAAAACTGATACCTACATAGTACCAAAAGAATACATAGATGCCAATACCTATAAATATTAAAAACAAGCCATATTTAAACATAAAAGGACGTACAGAATCAGATTTTTGCCAATTAAATTTCCGCTTTCCTGCAATAACATAATAACCAATGCTCCACGAAAAGAATATTATATTAATTATAAAATATGCTTCGCTTAAATATTCATGATACTCAGTAATGCCAGGGCTTTCTAATAACAGCAGAACGAAAGGTGAAATAATAAATGGCAATGTAATGCCAAAAAAAAGGAACCAAAATAAAGGCGAGAGCATCGATACACGCATATATCTGTAAAATAATGTAACTTGTAGAATTAGAAGTACAAATAATAAGCTTGAATCAATACCCATTTAGTGTAATCATAATACAATTTTACGGATTATTTTTTTAAGATAGTTAGCAAATAATATGTCATATTTTAAAAATAACATATGGTGATTGCCAAAATACTTTTGGCAATATTGCAAACAATCACTTATATAAATCTTTTGTGATTTCTTCCGATCTTGCGATGTAGTAGATTCTGCTATATGATATACAGATGTATCTGTCAAATAAACAGCGCTATAGCCCAGTTCCTTAGCGCGCTTGCAAATATCATCCTCAGTAAAATAAAGTTTTAATGTTTCATCATACCCTTTGATCTTTCCTATCAATTCTCCTCGGATGTATAAAAATGAATCTTGCAACACATCGACTACTAATGGACTTTTTAGTGGAAATCCTTCTTTAATATAATAATAATCAAATAACTTGTCTTTCATACTATTTGCAAAATATCTTAATACTCCATATGCCGTATGCAACTGTAAAGGAGAATAAAATTTTTTTACTGTTTTTTCGATTTCTCCATTCGGCATTATAGACAGACAGCTAATCAACCCTGCATTTTCATTACCATTTGCGTATTCTATTATTTTTGGTAATGTATCTGATTTGGGATTTACATCGGAACTCATAAAAAAAACATGATCACTTCGACAATGAGCTAATAAATAATTTGCGCCACCAGAAAAATATCTGTTATTTTCAACTCTTAATGCTTCTACAAATGCAAATTGCCTAATTTTGTCATAAGTGTTGTCGATTGAACCATTATCAAGCACTAAAACCCTACAGTCAATATACGGCAATATATTGTCAGATATATTTTGCAGGGTTTTAGTTATAATATCTTCATTATTGTACGCTAATACACAGAGATCAGCTGTATTCTTTATGTCCAAATTACACCACCAGTTATTGATTTAACTACTTACTATTTCTATCCTTCTGTATAATATTATGACTCTGTTTTTAGTGTACGCATCAGTTCAAGAATTTGCTCAAATCTTTTCATTATAGTATGGTCTTTCAGTACTCTTTTATATCCATTCTCAGCTATTTCTTCCCTTTTTTTATCTTGATCTAAATAATATGTTATTTTAAATAAAAGGTCTTCTTTATTATTATACTTTACTACTTCTTTTTCCTCTTTTAACCATGCAGGCATAAAATTATCGATCAGCATAAACGCGCCTGACCCTAATGCTTCAAATGTTGTCATATTGCCACCGCCTGGCATACTAATTGCGTGGATATTTAATACTATTTTCGATTCAGAATAAACTTTTGCTATGTCAGATCTGCCAATTTTACCCATATAGTGCTTCAGTAAATCTTCGTGCTCATAAATATATTCTGAGTCTGGCGACCATATCGATATATTTATTTGATTTTTAATAAGATATTTTAGAATATCTACTCTGTTTGCGTAAGTATGATGTGCTAATGATCCGATAAAAGAGATCTCATAAGTATAAATTTTCTTATTTTTACAATTTACTATTCTTGAATCGTAAGAAGACATGGGCAACGCAACCACATTTTTACAATTTAGCATTTCCCAACATTTAATGTGAGTAGGATCGTTTATCAATACAAGATCATAATACATCAACGAATTCTTTTCGTTTTCAGTTAACCAAAGAAATGGCGGCATCCCGTTTATGTATATAAGAATTTTATTTGATTTTTTGATTTTTATTAAAGTTTCAGCCTTTATAAGGCTAAAACCGCCTGTGACAATTAAGGCATCACAATCTTTCATTAAATATAAAATATTATCATTATACTGATTTATTTTTTTAAACAAGAAGTCCTTTTTTTGATTAATTTTAAATAAGTACTCCTTGAATCTGTCCAATTTTTTATATAAAAGCGAGTCTATCACATTAGATGGCGCTGTTAAAGCTACATGCCCTAGTGTCTCAAATATTAATTTCCAAGAGTACTGAACGGAATACATAGACAATTCACCATATAAAGCTTCATTCTGCCCGAAACGGGAATCTGATTCGTAAGGTGCTAAAATTAAAAATTTCACTGAAATCAATCCTTTATATGATTCTCCCAGCAAGGCTTTTCATGATCTTTGCTGGGTTACCTGCGACTACTTCATTTTTAGATATAAAATCCCTCGGTACTATACTGCCGGCACCAATGACACTTCCCTCTATCACAGTACCCATTAATATTATTGAACCAGCTCCTATATAAGTGTTATCTCCCATATGAATAGCAGCGCTATGTTTCTTGTATATATTTGAAATATTTGAATTAGCAGCATCCATATGCGTGATAAAAGTAACTTTCATGGCGATTGTAACATTATTACAGACATTGATTTTATCCTTTAAATCGAAATAACAATCTTTGCCAATATAACAATTATCTCCAACGCTAAAATTTGACAAGTCATCACAATTATAAAAATGGATCGGTGTTTCAATACAACAATTTGTACCAATCATAGCTTTTTCTAATCTCATCAGTTTTACATTGAAATCATCACTACTGGGAAGTTTTGATATTATATTGGACGCAAAAGCAAAACCATATAATCTTTTATAAATTAAAAAGTTGATTCTAAATAATGAAAATAATATTGAATTTACTATTTTCCTGACTACATATTTTACCGGTCTAAACACTTTTCTTAAAAACATTTTCTTAAATAACCATATAAATTTGATAATACCGAATTAATACTAATAACGGAATAATAATGCTCAACACCACCCATCAAGGTTTTATATTTTGCTAATTCGGGCAAGAACCTTCCTTCGTTATCGCTCGAAGGGCCAAAAGAATAATGGCTAAAGCCTTTCTCTATTGCCCGTTGAATCGAAAGGTATTGTATCGGTAAATTTGGGCTAATTTTTCTATACTGATGATCCATTGCGCCAAACCAGTATTCTGCAGAGTCATAATTATAAAGTGTAATATTTGAGGCTATAGCAATTCTTTCTCCATCTTTTTTAAAATAAACAAGATAGATATCATAGGAGTCTTCCGGCATTTGTATTACGGATAATAATTGCTCTCTAGAATATAGGGGTTTTTCATAACCCCATGCTCGACATGATAACTCATGAAGCCTTATACATTCATGAATGCTTTCGCAATCTTTTCGCTGTTCGCAATATATATCTTCCTTAAAGGCTCTTTTTACGGCTGTGCGTCTATTTGTGTGAAATAATTGATATGCATCCTTTGTATCACCGATATACATTTTATGAAAAGAAGAGTCGCACGGCGTTTTTACTATTTCATTGTAATCTACTTTTTTTTCATCATTAATAAATCTAAAACTTAAAGACGAAAGCAACCGCTTTTTTTTGATAATATTATTTATGGTTTCGTTATCATAGGAAAATCCAAAATTCAGTGGATCGTTCTGATATAAATATCCAAACTTGGTCCTTATCTTATAAAATGCTATCCCTTCAATGAAACAAACTATATATTTAAAAGTCTTGCACATCCAATACTCTATTATTTTATCATAGCCATTTATAGTCATTATGCCTCTTATGCCTCCGCTGATTTTGGCAACCTAAACTCTTTAACTTTTATAAGTACATTAAATCTGCTCGTCGATATTTCATGAATATAAGAGATCCAAGGGGTAATATGATTAACCAATATATGAAACAAATGGAAACCAAAACGATATTTAAGCTATAATTAGTCATCAAATAAAGGATCGAAAAACTCATTAGTATAGCCTGAACCACCGATAACAGATAGAACGGTTCCTTCTTATGTGATCGTAGGTACATGGCCAATGAAGACAAAGTGAGATATGCCACATTAATCAATAATAAAACAACAACACTTATATATCCAATGAATCGATCTGCATAGAAGTTAAAATGATCAATAATGATGATAATGACTAAAAAAAACCCACCTCCCATCAAATAGAATATCAGACCCTTAAAATAATTATTCCAAAAAAGCGAAAGAAGTTCCCGAGTTTCATTTTTTGCAACGAGCATGTTCATTTCTGGAATTTTAGAATAAAGCCACGCATTGGATGAACTTGTTATAAAACTGATGATTGTCATTGTTAATCCTAATTGGCCTGCAAGTACAGCTCCTTTGAGCTTGAACGTAACTGGGACCAGCAATTGGAATATAAAATAACCACTAATCCAACTAATTGCGTATCTCAATTGCAGCGGAATTAACTCTCTACTCCATTCATGTTTATCAATAATCTCGTGTTTAAATATTTGTGTCCAGAAACGAGGAGAAATCCTGAATAATAGATACGACATCAGCATCAAGCTCAGGGCACTTGCCATCACCAATGCCCATATTCCGAACCCCGATACTAGCAAGAACCAAGTGAAGAGCGTTCTCAGAACAGATCCGAACAACATATTCTTTTGAATATCAGCTATTTTGTTCAACCCCTCATATACTGATTGTAGTAATGCGACTATTAGATTGATACCGGATATTATTGAATATGTTACCCAAGCGATAAATATTATATTTTCTTGATTCCCAAACCAATAATAGCCGATTACAATAAGGATTGTGATTGCAATTGGAATGATCAGAGAATAAAGTTTAAATGAATGTCGGATCAGACTAAAAAGATGATCGAGCTGTTGTCTATCACCAACAACGTATCCATTTTTTAACTCTAAAAAAGCAAATTCATGACTAACACGCTGGGCTATTAATACGGTAAAACCTAACTCTGCAAATACAGTTAACATTGATAGATTGAGGAAGGTATACCAGATTCCCTGTGTTTCTTTTGATAAGAATGTAATTATAAAAAATATGCTTAAAGGACCGCTTAAAAGGCTCCAGGATCTGTTTGTCAATATCCAACGCACTGTCGGATTTATGAATGGCGTCCTGTGGTACTTGAGTGGAGTCATTTAGCGAGACGTTTGATTTGTTTTTTTAAAAAAGAGAGCATATTATACGTACGGTGCTTGGCAACATTTGCCATTTGTATTCTACGGATAGTGCGCAATGTCTTTTCATCAATGAAATGCATCAAATCATGTTCAATTATATTCCAACACATTAGGCATTCTTTGACAATTTCTTTATGTATGTGTAAATCGTGTTCCATTCTTGGCGCTAATGCACGAACTATATTAACCACACCCGTTCTGAGAATCGCGAGCTCATTAGGATTTATCTCCCAAAAAGTTTCATTTTCCCCTCGGTGGATTGCTGTGGGGTAGGCGAGGTATCCTAAATTTCTATAGGATAATCCACAGAGGAGCATTTGCGGATACCAGTTATCTCCATATTCCTTTAAGTAAGTCATATCCAAGCAAGCTTTTCTAAAACATACCCCAGTCAGTACATGGGAAGACATGAATATTCTAGCAATGTCATTCGCGCTGCTGTTGCCTGGGTATTTATCTTCATTGAAGTAACTATAGATGTATGATTTTTTAGTTTTTTCGAGGAATATCATTAAATCCGTCTTGAAAGCATTTGGATGATAAGTCAATATAAAATCAGAAATTCGTTCTATTGCGCCCGGCAACAACATATCATCATCTGATAAATAGTATATGTATTCACCGTTTGCATTATTAATGATGTCCATCGCATTCCAAACACCTCCAATGTTTTTATTATTCCTAAAGTATTTTATACGACCGTCCGAAAAATTCCTGACTATTTGTTCAGTATGATCTGGTGATGCATTGTCCTGAATAACAATTTCGATATCACGACCTGCATAACCCAAAATAGATTCAATACAGTTTTTTAAATAGCTTGCACGATTGTATGTGGGAATACAAAATGATAGTTTTTCCATTAGTGCCCAGAATTGGTTTCGATGTAAAAGGAATTTATGTTGAAAGAATCAATCTGCGTGCGCAATTCTCGAGAAAGAAGCGGTTCACGCTCTACAGTAACCCGATAATTCCCGCTAACAAACGCTTCTATAATAAAATCATCAACAATGGGTGAATAATGATTTAAATCCTTGTAATATCGAAAGTTATGCGTAATGTTTTTAAGTGCTTGAAAATCATAGAGGCGCACATTCGGAAAATCACTGCTAACTTTAAATATATAATGTTTAAATTCAATTAAGTCATCGATCATACCTTTGTTTTTATAAAACTGCCATTCCAATATAGAATATGGTGGGTAAAATATATAAAACTGTATATCTGCGTGTTGTTTAATTATAGGTAGAATGTTAATCTCGAAGCTCTTTTTTAAAATTTGGAATTTAAAATCTCTCGGCCTTATTTTATCTTGTCGTCTGTTTTCTCGCCAACCCTTCCTTACTGCATCTGCGGAAAACTCAAATTTGTCACCCCAGTAATAACAACGTTCCATGCTATTTTCCAGATTTGGATGATGATCAAAATTATATGATATCGTGGAAATAATATATCGCAAGGTGTCAAGACTTAGAAGGTATTTATAATCATTCCAATAATTAGAGTCATATAAGTAAAAGGGGGTGCCTTTTTTACCTTCCCGTAATCGCTCTGGATCACCGCTGAAGGGATAGAAGTCAAGGCCAAATATTACATTTCTAACTTTTTTTGTTTGTATAGCGGTTTGTATTATCAAGCGCTCCTCATAAGCGCTTGCCCCCGATAAAGATAATTTAATCGCCTGAAACCCCAGTTTATTTTTAATTTTGCTCGGGAAAAAGTTTTCCGTCACGGACGAACCGATAATAATAGTGTCATATTCATGAGTTTTAGCTAGGCCAGGATTAAGATATATTTGCTTATTTTCGTCACAATAAGGTGTATATAACGACGCCTTTCGATATTGCTGCAAAGGATCAACGATAAAGTTAACAAGCCCCGCTATAAATAATATAAAAATAATTGAACTCAATACACTAATAAACCAAACCTTATATATTTTAATGTCCATCATTCAGGACTCAAAATATATGCTTTTAGAACCAGCGAATGTTTAGCAAACATTTAAGAAACTAAAACTTCTTCTTGGAATAACATTCTAAAAATTAACATATTGAAAATCGGTAATTTTTGTTAAACAAAGCAGGCCTGACACCATAAGAATGATGGTGCATATTGCCCATTTCAAAGAGGGGTTGAATCGATTTTTCAACTCCATACTGTTTGGGGCGTATAGCACAATGCCAATTGATATTAAAAGCATTAATATCATGGACAAATCTCCTTCAATATGAATAAATGCATTACCAAACGTTACGCCATAAGGGCTTAAAAAATTGAGAAAATACGCCAATGAACCTGGGAAAACAATGCCAGAAAAACCGGTCATTCCTCCTATGACTTTATACGCATCTTTGAATTCTTTGGCGCGGAAAAACACCCACGCAAAGTTAACAAACATTATCGTAATTAACCATGCAATAAGATTAGGCATAGTTACTCCCAATCTTCGCCAAAAGCTATGGATAATTACCCCGCAACCATGTAAAATACCCCAAACGAGGAAAGTAGAACCTGCTCCGTGCCACAAACCGCAAAGTAAAAATGTCAGAAAAAGATTTAGACTTGTGCGTGCTCTACCGTTGCGATTGCCGCCTAAAGGAATATACAGATAATCTCTTAACCATCGGCTCAGGGTCATATGCCACCTAAGCCAAAAATCTCTTATATTTAGAGCCTTGTATGGAGAATTAAAATTAATCGGTAATTTAATATTAAACATGAGGGCTATTCCAAGAGCCATATCAATATATCCAGAAAAATCAAAATATAGTTGCAGTGTATAACAAAAAGAAGAAGTCCAAGCCTCAAGGAATGTAAGTGTTGCAGCTTTATCGAAACCATTTATAGCCCATACAGCAATATTGTCGGCTATAATAACTTTCTTAAACAAACCTATAGATAAAAGAAATAAACCCTCCGAGATATTTTGATAATTAAAATACCTGTTATCCAGATCATTAAATTGTGGCATGATTTCCGTGTATCGCACTAATGGGCCAGAAATTAAATAGGGGAAATAACTCACAAATAAACAATAGTCTACGAAATCAAATCCTTTTATATTCTTCTTATAACTATCGACCAAACAAGCAATTTGATTGAATGTAAAGAAACTTATAGCGAGCGGAATCACAATATTTTGTAAAGAAATATTTGTATGAAATAAATTATTTGTTTCAGAAATAAAAAAGTTTGCGTATTTAAAATAACCTAACAAACATAAATTAAAGATAATTCCCAATAATAAGACTTTTTTTTTAAAATATAAGAATTTATCATGTGTGTCACTATCGTCTATGCTTAGATATCTACTACAAAAGTAATTAATGATGATTGATAAAGGCAACAATACAAGGTAGTTTGTATCGCAATAGGCGTAGAAAATAAATGATATAAAGACCAACCATATCTTACCAGCTTCCACAACCGGCAATTTATTCAAAATAAAGTAAATCGTCAGCGCTGAGGGCAAGAAAATAAAAAAAAATGAGTATGAATTAAATAGCATAAGTAAATTTATAAATTTAGGTGGTTCATTCTGCTTTTCTTGCACTTACTATTGCTTTGTTGGCATTTAATATATCCGAAGCGAGCAATGGGTAAAAGAACGGGGCAAGGAATGTGGTAATAAAACGCGGCAATCTTTGTTTTTCGAGCAAGTAAGTCCTTACATATCTTGCAACTGGCCAAGAGCGTTCATTCTTAACCTTTATTATAATATCGCGAAATCCCGCGTCTTCTAAGAGAAGTGTTAGTGATTCTGGAGTATAGTTTTCAAGATGAAAGATTGAGGTTCTTCCTCGTTGCCAGATGGTTCCTGCTTTTCTCAATCCAGGGGTTTTCTGCACTAAATGCATTAGTCTATCGGCGCGCGTTACCACTGGAGTATGAAAGTAAATCACTCCATCTTTTTTCAAAATCCGCGCGCACATGTCGCTTAGATACTTAGGATTGATAACATGCTCAAAGACATCTAGTAAGATTACTGCGTTAAAGCTGTCTGAAAGAATACTACTGTAATCGAAATCACAATACATATGTTGTACTATATTTTCAACCCTATGTAGGACGCTATCTTGTTGTATTTCGTGAGCTGACACATTTTCAAATCCTGCATCATGCAGCATTTCTACAAAAAGGCCATTACCTGTTCCGATATCAATAATTCTATCATTGGGTGATATCAAATCTTTCAAATGCCCTATGATGATTTGCATCTTCTTTCGGTTTTCTGACACAATTTCTTCGTAATACTTCTTTGAATCCAAGGTAGAATAAGCAACACATAGTTCTTCACTTTCAATTTCATTCCCGACAAAGACTGAGCCGCATATATTGCACCTAAAATGACTTAATATTGCCGTTTTGCTGTGTTCATTGTCCGTATCACAAAGGTAAATAGTGTTCGGACAGCCACAAACCCTGCATACAGGAATTAGTCGATCTTTGCTCGTCACAGAAATATCCTCATCGTCTCTAACCAGCCCCTCTATCTCTAATGCCCTACCTCGGAATCATCCTGGGAGGATGGTACTTTAAATCTCCTCGATTTATTTGGGTATAGTTGTCGGAATAATCTAACCAGTTTATGATAATTGCAGTTTCTGCAATTGACCCATCTGTTTTTCTTTGTGAAGAAAAAAGAAATTTGTTTCTATCGTATTTTCATCCATTTTAAAGAATTCTTTCAACTGACCATTATGAGGGATGAAACATCTATAACCCAGGCCTTTTAAAAAGCTTATTATCTGATTCGGATGGTAATTAAATTTAGCTGCCCACTTTCTAAGCATCTCTGAAAAAATTATTGGTTTATATTTCTTTATCGTTTCGTATGCTCCCTGGAAGACCAGAAATTCGGCGCCCTCAACATCACATTTAATAAAATCGGGGTAAACGTCATTCTCTAATACAAATTCATCTAATCTCTTTACTGTGCATGGTATAATTTGAACATCTTCCCTATCAGAGACATTGGTTATTGATGCGTTACCGGATAGTTCAGGATAAAAATAAAAGTTTATAGCTCCCGACTCATTCGATAACCCATAATTAAAAGCCTTAATGCCATCACAATTATTTAGAGAAATGTTTTTCCCAAGATAGTTAAATGTAGATGGAATAGGTTCGAAAGCGAAAACCCGTGCGTCAGGAAATATTTTTGAAAATATAAGAGAATACCATCCGTAGTTTGCGCCTATGTCAAAGATTACTGAATCAGGGTCTATTAATGATCCAATTATCTTATAGACATCCTCTTCATATGGCCCAAAGTTCAGCATTTCAATAGGAACAATTCTTCTATCGCAAGGATCACAAATCATCTTTATGTCGTTTGTGTCTGTGGCAATAATAACTTGTCCATCAGATATTTCAATGTTTCTAATCCCCGTATAAACACGATTGAGATAGTCGGCATATTCGAAAAGGACACTATGCCGCTCATGCATCTTATCAATAAATTCTTTCTTACAAGTAATTCCTTCTTCGTACTGTCGTTTAATGTCCAATAAGTTCATAGGAAGCTCTCTATTGTTCTTCTAAAACCTTCATCAAGATTTATTTGGGGGCACCAACCTAATTGCTTAATTTTATTTATGTCAGGTACATGCCGGCTGAAAGAACTCTTTAAATAACCTGGCGTTGTGCTTTCATCTTTCTTAATTACCTTTAATTTTCTCTCTGGAAATAGGCTTACTAATAGATTCGCGAGATCAATAATGCTAATTTCCGCGCCATCGTTGCCTACGTTATAAGCTTGCCCAATTTCACCTTTTAACATTACTAAAAAGAAAGCAATGATTGCATCAGAAAGATAGCAAAAAGCTCTGATTGCCTTACCGTCGCTACGCATAACAATGTCGCGTCCATGTACGACATCAGATACAAAATCAGCAAAAACGCGCCCATCGTCCAATTTCATACCAGGACCATAGGTATGATATATCCTCGCGATTTTTACGGGCACCCCGTATTGATGCATCCATGAGATGCACATTGTTTCCCCTATCCTTTTACTTTCTGCATAGCAGGATCTGACATCTAAAGGATCAATATACCCATATGAATTTTCTTTCTGCGATGTCTGTGAGGGATCGACGTGCCCATATATTTCACTACTACTGAAAAAAAGAAAATCCTTCACATTTTTTTTGGTTGCTAAGTCTAACAGATTGGCCGTTCCCAATATATTTGCCGATAGAGTCCCCACCGGATCCTTTCCGAAATACTTCGGGCTTGCCTGACTTGCTGCATGGATAATGTAGTCAATTTTGCATTCAATTTCTACTGGTGCACAGACATCCTGAACAACCCATTCAAGATCATTTCTTCCTTTATATTCGGCAAATCTTTTTTGAGCGGCGTCAATATTTCTTACTAAACATATAATTTTCGATGGTCCAAGGCCTTTATATTTATTTAGATTTAGCAGCGTCTCAACTATATATGCTGGCAAAAAACCATTCGCCCCGCTTATGAGAATTATTTTATCCTCGAAATCATTCCATGGCAATTCTGCATTCAAAACATAAGTCAAATCTTCACCAACAATTTTATATTTAGGAAGCGTGTTCATCTTGATACGCAAATACTGATTCCAATAAGATTTGAATTATGTACCTTCCATCTCCAGAGGTTTGGCAAAAGGCTCCATCTCGGTCATGGGATGTCCAAACGCGATTTTGGGATAGGCATTTGTCGAAACATCAACGAATACTTGCAACAAAAAAGGCGATTGTGGATTTCTCCACATCTTTTCAAGAGCTAACGGAAGAGATTGATAATCTGTTACAGTCCGACTTTCAATCCGATAAGCATTTGCAACGTCAGCAAAATCGGGTGCAGAATAGCCCCAATAGGTTGAAGCGTAACGTTCGTTGAAATAGCTCTGCTGGAACTGCCTTACCATGCCTAATGACTTATTATTCAATATTACCATCTTAATCGGTAACTTATGATGGGCAATCGTTTCAAGCTCTTGGATATTCAACTGCATACCCCCGTCACCAGCGATCATGACAACGGGCTTACCGGTCGCAAAGCTTGCCCCTACCGCCGCAGGAAGGGCAAAACCCATAGCCCCCATACCACCAGATGTGAGGAACCTTTGATGCGCTTCCAGTTCCAAAGATTGGGCTGCCCACATCTGATGATTGCCAACATCTACCGTATAAACGGATGCCCCCTTGGAATGTCGAGCCAATTCATGCATAAATATATTCGGATCTATGTCTGTAACGTTCTGAGCCTCACGTGTATCGGGCCATTTCTTCCGTAACTCTTCAATTTCGGTAATCCAGTCCATCCTTTCTATACAATGTCTATTTAAAGTATTCTCAATCAAGGCGGTGAGAAATGGTTGCAGATGCGAAACAACCGGTATGCAGCCGTTCAGACGATTGTTTATCTCACTTTTTTCTATATCCACATGATAAATAACACGCGCTCCCTTAAAACCGTCAACATCTGCCCCGGTTTGTCGAACATCAAGACGACTGCCCAGCACCAAGAGAAAGTCCGATATACCTATCGCAAGATTGACCCAGCGATTTCCGTAAGTACCCAGCAAACCCATGCGCAACTTATGTGTGTACGGTAAGGTATCCACCGCTAATAGTGAGTTGACGACAGGAACTTGGACAATGCCTACAAATTGACGCAGCAAATTAACCGCATTCGCGGCGTTAATGCCGCCGCCCACAAGAATAAGCGGTTTCTTTGCCATAGTTAGTTGATTTAGAATATCTTCAATTAAGCCTACAGGTGTTGTTAGTAAAATCTCCGTTACTAGCGAAACAGAAATGTTGTCATTCATCTCCGCACCCTGTACATCCATGGGAATGTCAAGCAGTACTGGGCCTGGTCGCCCAGATGTAGCTAAAAGAAATGCTTGTTGCAGGATTTGCGGCACTTGTTCGGGATCATTGAGCTGCCAAGCCGCTTTTGTGATCGGCCGTGCCATCGCAACAATGTCCGTCTCTTGAAACCCCAATTGCCTGATTGGACGCCCGCCCCTTTGTTCATTCCGATTCACCTGTCCTGTAATGAAAATAGCTGGTACAGAATCAAAATAGCAACTGCCAATTCCCGTCAACAGATTTATTGCTCCCGGTCCACTGGTTGCCATCGCGATGCCGGGAATTCCCTTTATGCGCCCTGTTGCATCTGCAGAAAACGCGGCTGCTTGCTCGTGATGAACGCTGGTCAATTTAATTTTACCCTGCCGATGAATCGCGTCCACCAAGCGCGTTATCATTCCGCCTATAACTTCATAAACATGAGTAACTCCTTGCTGGTGGAGATATTCTGCTATAAAATCTGCTACTAACATCAATCCTCCTGCTAATGGCCAAAATCCTGGGGCTAAATAATCAGATCACGTGCTTGTAACGCTACCCCAGAACCTCCATGGGGCATTCCCTGTATCCCACATTTGATTCAACATTTCGTATTCGCGGTACGTATCCATACCAATCCAGAATCCTTCGTGCCGAAAGGCCATCATTTGTTTTTCGGCTGTTAATCTTTCCATGGGATCGCGCTCCAAAAAACAATCCTTATTCAAATCCAGATAATCGAAAATGCGACGGTCAAAGACCAGAAAACCCCCATTTATCCATTCGGTTTCTACTTTCTCACGAAATTGTTTGACTCGATCTTCATCCGTCAATTCGAGGATGCCAAACCTGGATGGTGGACGCACCGCTGTGAGGGTGGCAAGCTTACCGTGACTTTGGTGAAAGGCAACGAGCTTACCAATATCAATATCTGCCAGGCCATCCCCGTAGGTGACCATGAACGCCTCTGTATCGATGAATTTTTCAATACGTTTAACCCGGCCGCCCGTCATGGTATGCAAGCCGGTATCCACTAAGGTGATTTCAAAATCTTGTTCTTTATGATTGTTTAAATAACACCTTTTGCTTTCTCCCCCCAAAGAAACCGTCAAGTCATTGCTCATGGCTTCATAGTTGAGAAAATACTCCTTGATGACGCTGCCTTTATAACCAAGGCAGAGGATAAATTTTCTATATCCATAATGTGCATATATTTTCATTATATGCCAGATAATTGGCCTGCCGCCGATCTCAATCATGGGTTTGGGCTTGTATTCCGTTTCTTCCCGGAGACGGGTACCCATACCACCACAGAGAATTACAACGGGGATGTTCTTCGTGTTTTGCTTTTTCATGTTCGCTCCCAAGCGTCTACTTTGCTCTTTTCTGGTTTAATGTTTATAATTACAAATTCATACTGCCCTTCACTGGCATAAATCAAATTCCCTTAACGATTCAATTACGAAGTTGATTTCTTCTACCGTAAGTTCTGGAAATAAAGGCAGAGTGACGAACTCCTGCCAAACGCTCTTCGCTACCTCAATATCTATATCGTAATGTTTGTATAATGGATGAAGCGGTAATGGCATGAAATGAACACCCGTAGCTATTCCTTTGTTTTTCAAAAAAACAATTAGCTTATCTCTATTTTGTGTTCGAATCATAAATAACCAGTATGCAGATTTATCAAGTGCGTAAGGGAAACCCGGCTTTATCGTTTTACAGTCTTTGATTCCATCGATATATTGCCCTATGATTTCACTCCGTTTCAAATTCATCCTATCAAGTTTATTTAGCTGCGCAAGACCAATGGCTGCCATTAAGTCATTCATGTTATATTTAAAGCCCAAGATGGATACCTCATAATACCAATGCATCGGATCATTAACACTTTCGACATTAGTTTTGAGTCTTTTCCATGTGTCTTTATCTATACCAACCCAACGGTCCGCTCGTAAGGGGGCTATAAGGTCATAATCATTAGAACTAATCATCCCCCCATCACCGGTTGTCATATTTTTCTTTTCTTCAAAGCTAAAACAACCGATATCACCCCACATTCCTAATTTTTTCCCGTTATATTCTCCCCCAGCACAGTTTGCACAATCCTCAATAATTTTAAGATTTTTGTCGATAGCAAACGCTACTATTTCCTCCATTTTGCACGGCTGGCCCCCATAATGAACCGGCATGATAGCGACACAATCTTTGGAATATTTTTTCTGCATATCTTCAATGCTCATTGTAAATGTCGTTGGATCAACATCAATAAATATGGGTTCGAGCCCATTATAGAGGACCGCATGCGCAGTTGAAACAAAAGTTATCGCCGGAACAAGTACTTTTAACCCCGTTTTAAACTTGTATGCTTTTAATGCTAAATGGAGAGCCGCTGTACAAGAATTAACGCCAATAGATTCCTCTGCTCCTATATAACTCGACCATTTTTTCTCGAACTCCTCAACAAATGGTCCTAGACCGAGCCATGCTCTCCTAAATACTTCCTTTATGTTAGTTAGTTCTTCTTCGCCAACACAGGGTTTAAACAGACGTATATTCATTATCTGCCGCTCCTCCTAAAATGAGTGGTAATTTCAGCTAATTTCGCAATACTGCTTTTTCACACTTTGGCTTTTGGAGTAATTGAAATTATCTGCTGTAGAACAATTGCTGTTTGGCTTATATAAAAGGTGTCTCATATTTTGTGAGTTCTGGAAAGCTTCTATCCCTTTCCGAAACGATAGGTTTATTATTTGGCCAAGATATATCAGTTGAATTCCACAAGATCCCCGAATCATGTTCTTTTGAATATACTGTCGAAACTTTATATAAAACAATAGCTGTTTTACTTTTTACGTAGAAGCCATGGGCAACGCCAGATGGTATATATAGCATATTGCCTTTTTCTTCACTGAGTTCAATTGTTAAAGATTTTTTGAAGGTTGGAGAATTTCCTCGAAGATCAACAACAGCATCAAATATTGTCCCGACTATACAATGCACCAATTTTATATGATCATGAGGAGGGGTCTGAAAATGCATACCCCTTAAGACATTTTTTTTAGATATAGAATAATATTCTTCGCGATAATTTTTTTCTAATCCAAGCTTGCTAAACATTCCGTCATGAAATATTTTAACAAAAGTTCCCCTTTTGTCTTTTTGACTGATCGAAATAAGCTCATAACATCCGGATATGTCAAGATTATTTATGTTCATTTCCGGAACTTTTCATATTGCCTTTCAATATTTTACATTTCCCCGGGTCACTCCCAGATATCTACTTTGATCTGTTCCGGGGTGATATTTTTGCACAGCAAGTTACCGGTCAGGACCTGGATCATCGCTGGTGGGCCGGCAATGTAAAAGGTTGCCACGTGGGGATTCTCCAAGTGAGCCCAGATCGCATCAATAGACAGGGAACCAGTGGTAACGAAACATTCCGATGACGCTTGATTTTTGTTGGCCGTGTATGACGGCTCGGCGTCCAAAGCTGTTGCGGCTAATTGATTCTTCACGCCGTGCTTATAGCCGCCTTTCTCCACGAAGTAAAAAGCCAGAAATCCTTTCTTGGCATCGACCTGGGCATCTATTGTCTCCCTGTAGATCAAGAGCTCTGTCTTGCGTGTGCCATAGGCCAAGAATACACGGTGATGGAGTGTATCAGGGAGGCCGGCAATAAAGGAGATAAAGGCGGTGATGCCGGTACCGCCAGCCAGGAGTATGGCGTCCTCTGTATCCTGAATCACCAAATCCCCGTATGGCAGTTTTACCCATACCCGTCGGCCGGGGTTCAGTTCCTTTTCCATACGGGTGGTGTAATTGCCCTTCACGGAATAGGATATCCGCAGACATTCCCGATGGGCGGGGGAACTGGCTATGGAGAAAACTCGGGATTCGGGCCAGAAACCGCTTGGGTCGTAGTCGTCGAGGGTCAGGTGGAGAAACTGGCCGGGCCGGAAGCGAGGCACAGGGCGCTCGGGGGTGAGATCAACGGTATAGACGTGATCGCCATGAGCGGTGATTTGCTGCACATGGCAGCGTATTTTCTGGGGGGTGGCCATTATTGCTTATTTCCGTGTAGCGTTCATGAATTGAGAAAAAGTGCGGCCAATAATGAATAGCTCTTCATCTCCGATGCCGGGATAGAGGCCGATGAAGAAGGTGTTGTTCATGATGCGGTTCGTGTTCGTCAGATCCCCGGCGAGGCGATGGGGGATGTCCTGATAGGCCGGGTGGCACAGGAGGTTGCCGCTGAAAAGGTTGCGCGTTTCGATGCGGTTGGCTTCCAGATGCGCGGTGATGTCGTTGCGGGAGAACCCGGCACCTTCCCGGACGGTAATCACGTAACCGAACCAGGAGGGATCGGAATTCTCTGTGGCCCGGGGCAGGATGAGGCGGTCTGCATAGGGTGTCATGATCTCGGTGAGTTTAAGGAAATTCTCCTTACGCCGGGCGATGAAGTCCGGAAGTTTTTGGAGTTGGGCGCAGCCAATGGCGGCTTGCATATCCGTCACCTTGAGGTTGTAGCCTATGTGGCTGTAAACGTATTTATGGTCGTAGCCATAGGGCAAAGTGCCAAACTGTTGGCTGAAGCGCTTGCCGCAGGTGTTGTTTTCCCCACCTGCGCAGTAGCAGTCCCGGCCCCAGTCGCGGATGGAACGGGCAATGCGGGCAAGATCATCGTCATCCGTGGCCACGCAGCCCCCCTCGCCCAGGGTGATGTGATGGGCGGGGTAGAAGGAGAAGGTGGAGAGGTGGCCGAAAGTGCCGGTAAGTTTATTTCGGTAGGTGGAGCCCAGGGCGTCGCAGTTATCTTCGATGAGCCAGAGATTGTGCTTATTGACGAGATCCATGACAGCGGCGAGGCTGAAAGGGACGCCCATCGTGTGGGCCATCATGATCGCTTTTGTTTTGGGTCCGACGGCGTCAGCCAGCCGTTCGGGGATAGCGGTATAGTCGCCGAGGTTCACATCCACAAAGACGGGAATCAACCGATTCTGGAGGATGGGGTTGAGCGTCGTGGGAAAGCCGCAGGCCGTTGTGATGACCTCATCACCGGGTTGGAGGCGGCGATCCTTGAGCTTCGGCGAAGTCAGGGTGGTTAACGCCACCAGATTGGCGGAAGAACCGGAATTCACAAGTAGGGCGTTGGCGGGGCCAAGATAATCGGCGAATTCCCCTTCAAAGCGCTCGGCGTAACGGTTGGCCGTCAGGTAAAAATCCAGGCCCGCATCGATGAGATTGACCATTTCTCCCGCATCGAAGATGCGGCCGGCATAGTGGACCAGATCCTTGTCAGAATCGAAGGTTTTGGGGGTAAACTTCGCCGTGTGATACTTTTCGACGAGGGCGAGGATTTGGGTGCGGATGGCGTCAGGTGTGGTCATGATCAGTTACCTTTTTGCTGCTGTCCTTTCATCATATTTACAGATTTGTGCCAAGCAGAATTGATACATGTCTTTTGTCTGTAGTTCCGAGTAAAATTCCTTATACCAATCCGCCGTCATCTGCAAGCATTCGTCAATCGTAAGAACGCTACGCCAGTTGAGCTCGGCGTGGGCCTTGTCACAATTCAGTTTGAGGAGGTTTGCCTCATGAAGAGCATGCGGGTCGGAGAGATCATCCCACGCCCCATCGCCCCAGTATTTTATCAGGCGATCCGTCATTTCGGCGACCGTCAGGTGGCTGCTGTCATCGGGTCCGAAGTTCCAGGCACCAGAATAGTTTTGAGGATCTTGATATAGGGCGGCACCAAGCAGCAGGTAACCGCCAAGGGGTTCGAGGACATGCTGCCACGGGCGAACGGCACGGGCGCTGCGGATGCCAATGAGCTGATGACGGCTCAGGGCGCGGATGCAATCGGGAACGAGGCGATCTTTGCCCCAGTCGCCACCGCCGATAACGTTGCCCGCCCTGGCGGAGGCAGCGCCGATTATAGAATTCTGGGGACACGTTCCACTCACTCCGGGCTTGCGGAACATGTCCCCAGAATTCTTTTGAGAGAAAAACGATTTCAGATAAGCGCTGAAGACCAGTTCCGAACACCCTTTGGAGGCGCTGTAGGGATCATAGCCGCCCATCGGGTCGTTTTCCCGGTATCCCCAGACCCATTCCTTGTTTTCATAGCATTTGTCGGAGGTGATGTTGACCAGGACTTTGACGCTGATGGTTTTACGGACGGCCTCAAACACGTTGACCGTGCCGCCGACGTTGGTGTCGAAGGTCAGCTTCGGTTCGTCGTAGGAGAGGCGTACGATGGGCTGGGCCGCCAGGTGAAAGACAAATTCCGGTTGATATTTGCTGAAAGTTTCGAGGAGATGATCAAGATCGCGGACATCTCCATGGATGTGTGTGATTTTCTCCTGGAGTTTAGTTGCTTCGAAGTTATTGGGATTGCTGGGCGGATCAAGGGCATAACCGACAACTTCCCCACCAAGTTCCTTCAGCCAGATGGCCAGCCAAGAACCCTTAAAGCCGGTGTGGCCGGTGATTAAGACCTTTTTGTTCTTATAAGTATTTTCAAACATTTTTCTCATGTGTGATGGTTTCGATAAGGGATTTTTCTATCATTTTTATCTCCGAAAAACCTGGTTATTTTGTCAGTTCTGTGGCGCGAATGAGAGCTTTGCACAACTCGGCAAGTTTTTCATCCTTGGTCCCTCAATTTCTCGTTGAAAAAGCAGTTATTCAAAGCTAACATATTGATTATTATTGACATTTAATTTATTATATGCCATATTTCCT
>Ga0247842_10002790_pt1 | contig 24924 bp, 15 predicted proteins | sample LaCruzMarch2015__3_FD_192411 | JGI IMG/M metagenome (GOLD analysis project Ga0247842, IMG submission 192411) | Freshwater microbial communities from meromictic Lake La Cruz, Castile-La Mancha, Spain - LaCruzMarch2015_19m | ecosystem: Environmental > Aquatic > Freshwater > Lake | place: Spain...
GTCTTGACGCCCTTGAAGATCATCTGGAAGCGGCATTACGAAATATGGAAAATGACCAAGATCGTATTCACTCGATTGTTGCTTGGCCGTGGATTATTAATGCATTATTGAATTAGAAATGGAATTATTCCGTTTCTAATTCAAAGCGCTATCTTCGTTGGCCTCGGCAATCGACTCCTTGACGTATGAGAAATACGCCTGCGTCGCCTCTACCTTGCCGCCTTGATTTCATCTTTGATTTAGAAACGGAATTACTGATCTTCTCGCTGGTTTTTGTGATCTCCTCTACGGCGCTGATCATATGGCTCAACTCGGAACTTGCCTTCTCAACAATGTTTTTGGCCTCTCCCATCATACCCTTGGTCTGGGTCGCATTATCCGCATTCTTCCGGGTCATGGCAGACAGCTCCTCGAGGGACGCCGAGGTTTCCTCAATCGCGGCTGCCTGTTCTGAAGCTCCCTCAGCAAGGGTCTGACTCGAAGTCGACACCGCTGTCGAGGCGTCAGCCACCTGATCAGATCCCGCATTCAAACCCTCAATAACCCCATCGATCGGTTTCGTGATCATCCGGGTGATGACAAATGCAAAGAACAACCCCAAACCGATGGCCAGCAGTGTTCCGCCGATCATAAGCTTGTTGGCCCGAGCAATCTGAGATTTCAGCTTTTCAAAGTGATTATTCTTGGCCTCGCTGCATACTGCCTCTACGTCCCGGCCTGAATCGCGAAGAGCCGCATCAAAGACCTTCAATTGTTTATCCCTCTCTTCCTTGTCGACATCCGGCTTGCTCAAAAACTCCACCATCGCGGCAAAAGTCTTCTCATAAGAAGTCGTGGCAGCCAGAATCGCATCCATCTGCTGGACGTTTTTGGGATCATTGAAGCGCGTTTTGAGGTTATTGGCTGTCGTCTTCAATTTTTCCATAGCTTTGTTGACCTCATCAACCCATTGCTTGTCACCCCGGATGATAAAGTTCTTCTCATGACGGCGTGCCTGCAGAATGCACTTGCTGATGCAGTCGATGTCATCGACTTTATAGAATCGATCCGTAACAACCTGAAGGCTGTCCCATCCGATATAGGCGACAGAAACCGTCAAAAGCATGATAACGATGAAGCCTCCGGTAATCTTGGTTCCCAGTTTGAAGTTTCTCAACATTATACATCCTCCTTGCTTCTATAAATTATAACCCCGGCAATTGAACGTATCAATTTCATTCCGATTTGCACTTGCTTTTTCAAAGCAACAGCTTTTCCTCTACGGTATATCAAGAAGTGTGCCAGGTTGTCCGAAATGTACATTACCTTAATCGATTCAATAGATTAGATTGTTTCCTAATGATAACGAGGAAAGAAGAGTTCGTCTGAGATATTTTCTTTTATAAAACAGAATAAGGGAAGAAAAACGATTTAATTCAGGAAATACGGTCAGTTGCTGTTTGTTCCGCGGGGCGAAACAAGTTTCGTCTCATGAAACAAAAGGTGGGGATTTTCTTATGATGTTGTATTTTTTCAGCAGAACATACAGCCTTACCCGCGAAAGGCCCGATATCTCACAGGCCTTGCTGATGCTTCCACCTGTGGCAGCCATGAGTTCCCGGAGATACTTGTCCTCCTCATGGGCAATGGCAGACTCCCGGCGTTCCTTCAGTGTGCCCATTGCCTCATGTGATAAGAGGATATTTTCAGGCTTATGGATGGAATCCCTGATTAAATTAACGCGTATGTGCATAGGCATGTGTTTGGGAAATAAAATGGGTTCAGAGCTTGCCACTGCGAGGGTGCTTTCCAGGGCATTGACCAGTTCACGAACATTTCCAGGCCATTCATAAGCACAAAGGTCATCCAAAAATTCGGGGGAAAACCCTTTTATCTCTTTTTTATACCTTGTGCAGAGCTTATTAACGTAATGAAAGCTCAGTTCCCTGATATCTACGGGACGATTTTTCAGAGGCGGCAATGCAATGGTAAAAGCGCGGAGGCGGAAGAGGAGGTCTTCTCTGAATTTACCCTCCTGAACCATTTGGTTGAGGTCCCGGTTGGTTGCCGCTATCAATCGGAAGTCACTTTTTATTTCCCTGTTGCCTCCCACCGGGCGGAAACAGCGTTCCTGCAATACCCGGAGGAAGGCCTTCTGAGCAGCCGGGGTAAGTTCCCCGACTTCATCGAGGAAAAGGGTCCCGCCATCGGCCTGTTTGATTAAGCCTTCCTGGGATCTGTCCGCCCCGGTAAAGGCCCCCTTTTCATGACCGAAAAGGACGCTTTCGATAAGCGTGGGGGGAAGGGAGGCACAATCTACAGTTACGAACACCCCGCCTGAGCATAAACTGTTGTTGTGGACCGCTCTTGCAAAGAGTTCTTTACCGGTCCCGGTTTCACCGGTGATGAGAACCGGGGCATCAGTGGCGGCTGCCTGAGCGACAAGTTCCATGCAGACACCCATTACCGGACTGCTGCCGATAATACCCTCCCGCCGGAGCACCAGCGGTTCTCTTTTTACCCTTTTTGCTTCCCGGTACTGAAGAGCCCGCACCAGAGGCAACTCTATCATGTTTCTAACTAACGGTTTTTCAATAAAGTCCCAGGCGCCGTTTTTCATTGCCAGCTCGGCGCCGTCCGGGCTGCCGAATCCCGTAATGATGATCACCTCGGGGCGGGAAGAGGCTGTCTGAATTTTTGGCAGTAACATCAGCCCATTGCCGTCCGGGAGCTGCACGTCCAGAAAAACAATATCAAAGGCATGTGACAAGGCTTTGCTGAGACCCTCTTCAGCCGTAAAGGCGCAAGTGACGTCGTGCCCCATGTCGCTGATCATGTCAAACAGCATTTCCGAGTTGAATTGGTCGTCATCGATGATTAAGACTTTTCCCATGGCGTCTGTTATTCCTTTTTATCCAGGGCGCGCCGGATGGCTTCGGCAATCCGGCGCCGGATGATGGGTTTCATGATTAAAGCCTCCATGCCTATAGACTTCGCCTTTTCCGATGTGATCGTTTCACTGAATCCCGTGCAGCCGATGATTGGTATGTCGGGGCGGATACGCAAGAGTTCCCGGGTTAACTCGATACCAGTCATATCCGGCATGGTTATGTCGGTGATGACCAGGTTAAACCGTTCAGGTTGGGCACGAAAGAGTTCCAGCGCTTCCAGGCTGTTCGTCATCCCGACAACTTCATAACCCAGGCCGGTTAGCATGCTTATTCCAAGTTCAACGAGCATCTCTTCATCATCCAGAAGGAGGATGTGTTCCCTTCCCCCGGAGACGGCTGCACCGGATTTTGCTTCCTGTCTCTCCCCTGCCTCCGTTTCCACCAGCAGGGGAATATAGACACTGAATTCGGTCCCTTTCCCCACCTCGCTCTTTACGGTAATCGTGCCATCATAGCTTTTTACGATGCCGTACACCACGGAAAGCCCCATCCCCGTTCCTTCTCCCGGCTTCTTGGTGGTGAAGAAGGGATCGAAGATCCGCTCCATAATCCCGGCGTCTATGCCGCCCCCCGTGTCGCTTACCGTGAGTTTCAGGTGCATGCCGGGAGCTAAGCCATGATGGATTAAAACGTCTCCGACCTTGATTCTCTCAGAAACCAGAGCTACCGTCAATGTGCCTTTCTTCTCCGGCATGGCGTGGGCGGCGTTGATGCAGAGATTCATCAGTATCTGGTGGATGTGTGTGGAATCGGCAAGCACGGTGTCCGGATCGGATTGGATGTCCTGGCGAACCTCTATGGTCGCGGGCAGGGATGCCCTGAGGAGTTTCAATACTTCTTTGATAATGGGGCTGACTCTCAAAGGGCGCAGCCTTTCCTCGCTCTGACGGCTGAAGGCGAGAATCTGCTTCACCAGATCCTTTGCCCGCTCGCCTGCCTTGAAAACCTGCTTAAGATAGTGTTGGAGCCGAATATTATCGTCAGCGATTCTGATGGCCATGTCGGTGTAGCCCATGACGGCGCTGAGGATATTGTTGAAATCGTGGGCGATTCCACCCGCGAGCTTTCCGATGGTTTCCATCTTCTGGGCCTGACGAAGCTGGGATTCAAAAAGCTTGCGCTCGGTAACGTCGCGGGCGATTCCTACGGTCCCTGTCACCTCTCCTTGCTCATCGTATATAGGCGTCTTGATCGTCTCTATCCATAAAGTTTGGCCTTTGCTGTCTATCAACGGCTCCTCAATCTGTTTGCGTTTCCCTGACTTCATGATTTCTCGATCATCTGTTCTATAACTTTCTGCCAGCTCCTGTGGACAGATGTCTAAATCCGTTTTGCCGACCAAGTCTTCGGGTTTGAGGCCGAAAGTCTTTCCAAAGGGCTCGTTTACGGCGATGAAGCGACTGTTTTTGTCCTTCAACCAGGCAATATCGGGAATATTATTGAGAAGCGCTTTCTGCTGTTTCTGGATTTCCCGTAATGTTTCTTCGGCACGACGAAGCCCGGTGAGATCTATAATGGCCCCGCGCAAACCGACCGGCGCGCCGTTATGAATAATGGGCGCGGAAAAAACAAGGGCCGGAAACGTACCGCCGTCCTTCCTCATGACGGTATATTCATGACCTCCCAGATCTTCCCCATTCATGATCCCTTGAAGATTTTCTTCGGCCATTTCCCGGTCCGCGGGAATAATAATCAACATAGCATTAAAGCCCCTGTCTATGTCCTCTTGAGTATATCCAAAGGTTTTAAATGCGGAGCGGTTGACGGAAGTAATGTTAGCCTCTTTATCGCATTCAAAGACTGTTAACGGCAGGAAATCTATCAATTCTCTATACTTTTTTTCGCTCTCCCGCAACGCCTCCTCCGCCCGCTTGCGATCGTCGATGTCCATGACGGAGATGATGCCTGCCGGTCTTCCCCGCAACATCGTTGAGGCTCCCGACAAATCGACCCACTTTTCCGTGCCGTCTTTCATGATGATTTTGAGTTCATAACGATTAGTCGTTTCTTCTCCCTGCTGGCGCTTCCGGCCGCGTTCCTGAATGAGCGGTTTAAAGCCGGGATGAACGATATCCCAGAAATTCATGGCCAAGAGTTCTTCTTCGGAATAGCCGCAGATGGTTTCGGTGGCCCTGTTCGTGTAAATCCAACGGTCATCCTGGTAAAGCATAACCGCCGTGGGAGTCGAATCGGCCAGGATTCTGAACTTCTCCTCGCTTTCATGAAGAGCCTCCTCCGCTCGCTTCTGCACAGTGATATCGCGGATAATCCCGACGGCGTGCCACTCGCCATGGCGCGAGACCGCCGAGAGCGATAAGGCGATCTTGATCTCGCGGCCATCCTTTCGCCGAGCGACGAGTTCGAGCGTCTTGCCGATGGCGTTGCCGCTACCCGTACGACGGAACTCGGGAAAGGCTGTGCAATAGGCTTCATAGTAGCGATCAGGGGCCAACAGCAGATGAAGATGTTTCCCAATCGCTTCGTCGGATCGATAACCAAAGATCGCCTCCGCAGCATGATTCCAGAACGAAATCGAGCCTTGAGGGTTCATCATGACGATGGCGTCATTGGCCGAATCCGTAACAACGCGCATCCACTCCTCGCCCTCCCGTAGCGCCTCCCCCGCCCGGTCACGGTGAGCGTCCGTTTCTTCCTGTGCCGCGATTTGTTGACGCAGTGCCGATAATTCATCTATCAACTGCTTTTTTGTTTTGGCATCATCTTTCATTCTGCTAACTCCGGAACGGCCTTAACTTCGGCATTTACTCCCCCGCTGTTCAATACCTCGCGAACCTTTTGCAGGAGCTTTTCGATACGAAACGGTTTCTGGAGGAATCCCCGGCAACCACGGTCCAGAATTTCCTGTGCATGGATATTGAGACTATAGCCGCTGGACAGAAGCACTTTCACTCCGGGATTTATCTCCTTCAAGCGATCAAAGGTTTCACCGCCCGATAGTCCCGGCATGACCATATCTAAAATCACCATATCGATATCGTTTTTCTTCCCCATATAGACGGCGATGGCTTCCTGGCCGCTTCCCGCCGCATGAACCTGATAACCCATCGCCTCAAGCAATTCCCTGTTGATATCCAGAATTATGGTTTCGTCATCCACCAGCAAAATGGTTTCCGTTCCTCCTGTCGCCGGCAGGGGAGTAAGCGTTTCCTCGACAACCGCTTTCTCCGAGGCAGGAAGGTAAATAATAAAAGTTGTCCCATGACCAGGTTCGCTATAGACATTGATCATGCCGCCGTGTCCTTTGATGATCCCGTAAACCACTGCTAAGCCCAGTCCCGTGCCCCTCCCCATTTTTTGGGTCGTAAAAAACGGTTCAAAAATGCGAGCTTTCGTCTTTTCGTCCATGCCCGTACCGGTATCGGTAACCGAAATCTTAATATAGTTACCTGTTTTGATATCGTTCGGCAGGATATCCCCATCCTCTTCCCTATGAGTGACGTTTTGGGTTTGCAGATAGATTTCGCCGCTCCCCGGCATGGCCTGCCAGGCATTTACAAAGAGATTCATGAAGACCTGCTCCATCTGCCCATGATCGACTTCTACGATCATGAGGTCTCCACTCAGGTCATTATGAATGGTGATCTCCTTTTTTGTCCTGCTGAATATCGAGGAGGTCTTAGCAATTATATCGTTCATATTGGCGGGCTTTACGTCGTACCGGCCACCGCGGGCAAAGCCGAGTAGCTGCTTGGTGAGATTCGCGCCGCTCCGAATCTGATCTTCGATCAGTAGCAAACGTTCATAATGGGGCTGAGAAGGTTCAAGATCCATAAGCATCAGGGAAGTATAACCCTGCATCCCCATAAGGAGGTTGTTGAAGTCATGAGCGATCCCCCCGGCCAGGGTGCCGATCGCTTCCATCTTCTGGGCCTGGATCAACTGTTCCTCAACCCGTTTGCGGTAGGTAATGTCCACCAGGGTTCCGGACACGTTGACGTCATCAATTACGCCGCTCAAAAGAACGAATATGCGCTGGCCGTTTTTCCCGACCAGCTCAAGTTCGCAATTCTTGAGTTTTCCGTCTTTCTTGATGTCCTCGATAAACCGCTGCCGGTCCCGGATGTTTCTGTATAGCGTGCCAACGTTGATTGACATCAGCTCCTCGGGTGATTCGTATCCGAACATCTCGGCGAAGGCCTGATTTGCATAAAGAATATTTCCGGAGATGTTCGTCTGGTAAACACCCACCGGTGTATAGTCCACCAGATCCCGGTATCGTTTTTCCGACTTGGTCAACTGAATTTCGATCATCTTTCGTTCCGTATTGTCCCGGACACACTCGATGGCGCCGACGATTTCACCCTGCGAATTTCTAAGCAGGGACGCCGTTGCGGAAAGATAGACCATCCCCTGTCGGAGCGCCGGGGTATATGACTCGCCAAAAAGAATATCGCCCATGCGCTGAATATCCGCATAGCGGGTTTCCATCGCGGCGTCGGGATTCATGGCCAGGTCAATAAGAATCGGCCTTCTGACTCCATAGAAGGGAAGGGCGTATTCGTAATCTCCTTTGCCGATCATATCCTTGGCCTTTATGCCGGTAAGGGCCTCCATTTTGCGGTTCCAGACGATAACTTTTCCCTGAACATCGATGACCAGCGTGGCGTCAGGTAGAAAATCGAGGATATCCGTTATGCGCCGTTGATAATCCCGCCGTTCCGCGTCGGCCTTTTTCCGGTCCGTAATATCGACTACGTTTCCTTCGTAATAGAGGACACGGCCCTCGTGATCACGGACACAGCGGGCGTTGGTGGATGCCCAGATGATGCGGCCGTCTTTACGCAGCGCACGGTATTCGAAGTTTTCGATACGGTTGTTTGCTTCTAATTGTTTTTTGAAGGCTTCCCGCTCCGCGAGAGAAGTGAATATCTGCTTGTCAATATCCGTGACGGTGTGGATCATCTCTTCCGGAGAGTCATACCCGTATATCATCTTTGCCAGCGCCGGATTGACACTCCGATATCTGCCCTCCGGGGTGCTCTGGAAAATTCCCTCCACGGCGTTTTCAAAGATGGAACGGTATTTCTCTTCGCTTTTCTCCAGATCTTCAACGGTTTTATCGAGTTGGGCGGTCTTTTGGTTCACCTTGCGGCGGAGCGAGGTATTCCACAGCAGTAGTATCAATCCCGATACGGCGAATATACCCAGGGCATAAAAGATATAACGCAGGTAACTTGCATGGAGAGGAAGGGAATAGCCGGTCCATTTTATATTGATCGCTTCCCTTTCCTCCGGGGAAATTTTCGCAAACCCCTGCTCGACTACCGCCAGAATGTCCGTCTTGCCTTTATGGACCGCGCGGTGGAACTGACCGGAGTACAGGGGAGCGGAATGCCGATATTCCTTATCGATATTCATCTTATAGAGATAATAGAGGGCAGGGGGCTTGTCGATGCAAAAAATCCTGCGTTTATGCTCCGCCGCAGCCTGCACGATGCCTTCATAGTTGGGGTATTCCTGTAAGGTATGGACGCCGTTCTTTTTCAGAAAATCGATGCAGGCGTCGCCGGCCTTGACGCCTACGGTAAATCCCTGCAACGATTTGACATCCTTGATTCCTTTGACATCCTTGTGAAAAAATATCGGAACCTCAATGGATACATAGGGCTTGGAAAAATCCAGTTTTTTAGCGCGTTCCTCCGTAAAAAAAATGGTATCGATAACCTGGGCCTTCCCTTCGTCCATGAACCGTTGGGCCTTTCCCCAGTCCATCGCCTCGATATGAACCCTGATGCCAGTTTTCTCCTCCCATAGCTGCCATTCATCCACCAGGATGCCCTGGAGAGAACCGTTTGCGTCGCGAAAAACGAACGGAGGATAGTTGTCGTCTAAAACTACGGTAATCTCGGTCAGAGGCGACGCGACAGCCGGCGTTTCGGCGCCGCAAGCGGCACAGATCGCCACGCCCAGCAGGATACAGAGGATGAAGATAGTTGCCAGGTATTTTCGAATGATCATATCAACTCCGATTTTTTATGTGCTACTTGTATCATGTCCGCTATGTCGAATTCCACCGCAATTTAGAATTGACGTGATTATTGCCGATAGCTCACCCCATATTTTGTGGCAATATTCCGTTGACACACCGTACCGTTCTTCATACACTTCCATTTACGGCTTGACATGCACCTGTCTTTTAATCATACTTCGATCGTCCAGATATTATAAGGAGGATCTCGGTTTTGTATAAAGAATTTATCAAAAGGATTCTGTTCAAACTGGGGGCTGTAGGCAATCTGAACATCAGGGTACGTCTGTTTATCTGGTTCGTCATCGTCTCCGTCATCCCCATCATCGTCATCGGCGGCTTCAGCTACTATCTCATTTCTGAGAAGATATCCAGGCAGAACGAGGAGACGCTTACCAACATCAACCGCGGCATATACAACATGGTTGACACCCAGCAAAAGGTACTGAACCGCTGGTTGGATAGTTCGGCCGCATTCCTGAATAGCTGGCTCGCCTCCCTTGGTCAAAGCCGGTTTGATTACAGCCAGATGATCGATGCTAAGGGGTACCGCCTTCCCACCTGGTACATCGGAAAACAGAAGATGTCCGGTGATTTTACCGTGGTAGATCATCTGATGGAAAAAGAGTCCCTGGGCTGTTCCTTTTTCCAGTTTCAAGACAACAAGTTCATCAGGATCAGCACCAACGTCCGGAAATCGGATGGATCGAGAATCATGTACACGCCTTTGGAAAAGCCCGGACCGATATATGACCGGTTGATCAACGGCCAAATATATGTGGGCAGGGCCAATGTTGAGGGAGAAATGTGGGCGACGGTTTATCAACCCATTCGCGATGCCGGCGGAAAAATGGTTGGCGCCTATGCCCTGGGGCGGCGGGAACAGGAATATGATCTGACTGCCGCCATAAAAAATATTGTTGTCGGCGAAACAGGCTATGTATTTGTCCTGGATCCCAAAGGCAGCGTCATCATCCATCCTACCCTGCAGCAGGGCAAAAACTATTCCCAATGGCCATTTGTCCAGGAAATCCTGAAGAAAAAAAACGGTTTTATCACCTATGACTGGGAGGGCCGGAAAAAGATCGCCCATTACATTTTCTATGAGCCGTGGAACTGGTATATTGTCACCGGCAGTTACGAATCCGAGATATTTAACATTACCCGTGGGCTTTTCAGGATGTTGATGCTGACGATGCTGTTTGCCGTTGCCATTTCTTCCGTGATCGCTTTTGTTTTATCTACTACCTTTTCCAGGCCGATTAATCAGTTGATGCAGGTGATGAGGCAAGCCCAGAGCGGGAATCTTACCGTGAAGTTCAATTACACCGGTAATGACGAGTTTCGTATTTTGAGCAACGCGTTCAATGCCATGCTTAACAACATATCCCTCCTCATCGGGAGAATCCTCGCCAATGCGACAAAGCTCAAAGATGCCTCCCAGAGACTGATTATCGATATCAGCGAATCGAAACAGTCCCTGAAAGGAATCTCCGGCAGCGTGGACAACATGCGCCATGTACAGATCGTCGAAGTCCCGCATCATTACGATCCTCAAGAGTATCTGGAAAAAGTGCGCTGCCTTATCACCGAATTGAAACTGCTCTACGATGAAGGCAAATCGGAAATAGACCGCGGCAGCCTTGAGGAAGCCATAAAAACACTCACGGAAATCGAGATGTTGCACCATGATGCTCAGGTCCGAGCCGGTGGCGACGGACATCCCGATGTAAGCGTACAAACCACGGCAATATCGTATTTAAACAAGATCAGCAGTCTGGAAGTAGAGGTGCATAAACTGAACCTGCTTCTGAAAAACATCTGTTCCTCCGCGTCCAGCCTGGACGGCATCGCCCTGTCGCTCGACCGCCATGTCAATGTTTTCAAAATCGAGAACAGCGAATGACGTGCCTGGAGGTATGGTTTTTTGAAGATTAGACTCATCATGGATTGTCTGTTTTCAAGCTGTTCCCTAAACGACACCGTTGACTGCAGCACCCGGAAAATGATTGAGAACGGCACATCTTACCTGATTGCCGTCGATGCTATGAACCGATACCGGGGGATTCTTAAAGCTCCATCGCTCCTTGAGCAAGCGCAAGACCGTTCGAAATCGATCGGCAAGCTTGTCGAACATGTCCCGCCGGTAAATGAAAATGATCCGCTAACGTCCCTCAGCAAAACGGATAGTGATATTATTCCGGTCATTGACGACGAGCAGCATGTAGTCGGTATTCTTTCGGCAAGAAGTCTGATCGAGTATCTGCCCGAGCTCTTGGACTGGGAAAAGCAGCGCTACCGAAGCACCCTGAAAAACAGGAAGCTTAATTCCCGATATACGATCGACGACATCATCGGCCAGAGCAAAGAGATACTGATGCTTAAAGAGCGGATTATCGCCGCGGCGAAAACGAGATCAACCGTTCTTATCCTGGGGGAGACGGGCACCGGCAAGGAGCTGGTCGCCCACGCCATTCACAGGTTGAGCGACCGCCGTCACCAACCGTTTGTAAGGATCAGTTGTGCTTCCATCCCGGAGAACCTCCTCGAATCGGAGCTTTTCGGCTACGAGCCGGGCGCCTTTACGGGTGCGGTAAAAGGGGGCCACGAAGGGAAATTTGAGTTGGCCCACGGTGGAACTATTCTCCTCGACGAGATAGGGGATATGCCGCTTCCCCTGCAGGCTAAGATTCTCCGGGTGCTGCAGGAGCGAGAGATAGAGAGAATCGGCGGCCGCAGTCCCATCTCGGTCGATGTCCGTATCATCTCCGCAACGCATCGTGATCTGCTGAGCCTGGTCAGGGCAGACCGGTTCCGCAAGGATCTGTACTACCGGCTCCATGTCATACCCATCCATACGCCGCCCTTGCGCGATTATGTCGAAGACATCTCCCTGCTGATCGATCGTTACCTGATGGCTTTTTCATCGGAATACGGTATTGAAAAACCAAGGGTTGAGCAGGAATTTGTAGACAAACTGCTTCAATATTCCTGGCCCGGCAACGTCAGGGAATTGGTCAATCTTCTCGACATGGCCGTTACCCTCTCGAAAGGCGTTGTCACGTGCGAGCATCTCCCACTTTACTATATGACGGAGGAAAATGGCGATAATAAGGATCATGAGGAAGCCGCCTCTTTGCGGACATACACACTGGAAGCGGAAAGGGACGTCATCCTCAAGGCCGTCGATCTGTATCAGGGAAACAAAGTCAAAATTGCCGAAGCCCTGGGAATATCCCGGAGCAGCCTGTACAGCAAGTTGCACAGATACGGCATCGAGATTTAACGCATTTGCACAAAGTCCCAAATCTCCCCAGTCTTCCAACTCCACCAAATCCCCTCTCCCTCAGGGAGAGGGTTAGGGTGAGGGTGGGGTTTATATAGTCATTACAAAATCATAGCCCATCCCCACCCCGCCCCTCCCCTTGAAGGGGAGGGAGCTAATCGGGAAAGGTTCTCATATTGCCCCCCTTGGTCCTCTCCATGAAAGAGATAATTGCTTTTTGCCGCCTGTCCAACTGTATAAAATTCTGGACGATTTTCCAGGGAATTGGACATTTCGTAGGTGTCCCCAAGTCTAACATGTAATGATATCGAATACATACAAATTGGCACACTTGCTGCTTTATGTTTTACCAATCGGGCACGAAAAAGACTGAATTAATTAAAAAGGAGAGATCAAAATGAGTAAGGTAACAACCTTAGATAAAGTAATGGACAAGGTGCATGACGGGGCTGTCATCGGGCTCGGCGGATTCCTGGGGATCGGCGTCCCCCTAGGCGTGATCGACAAGCTCCTGGAGAAAGGGGTCAAAGACCTTACCCTGATCGGTATCGTCAATGCCCATCCCTTTGCGGGCGGCAATTTCGGCGTCGCCAAGCTTTTCAAGAATAAACAGATAAAAAAATTCATCTGCAGCCACGCCGGGACTTGCCCCGAAGCGGTTGAACAATATCGCGCCGACGAGTTGGAAATTGAATACTATCCCATGGGGACATGGATTGAAAAATTGAGAGCGGCCGGTTCAGGCCTTGGCGGCGTACTCACCCCGACGGGGGTGGGAACGCTCATGGAAGAGGGAAAGCAAAAACTGACCCTTAACGGCAAAGAATATATATTGGAACTTCCGCTCAGCGCCGAGATCGCTTTCATCAAGGGATATCGGGCCGATAAAATGGGAAATATCCAGTACCGCCGGGCATCACTGAACAGCAATCCGGTGCTGGCCATGGCGGCGGATTACGTGGTCGCGGAGGTCGATGAAATCGTAGAGGCAGGTGAAATTGAGCCGGAACTGGTTGGAACGCCGTCTATATTTGTCGATGCCATCGTCCAGTGCATGAGCTTTGATGAACACCAAAAGGCCGTTACCGATTTATGGACGAACTGCGGACAATTAAAAGTGGTGAACCAGTAATTAGTCGCATAACAAACAGACAAATTAAGGATATCCGGGAGGAAATAATTATGGATTACAGAGAAAGGATTGCCCGTCGCGCCGCGTTGGAGCTTGGCGACGGCGAGGTGGTTAATCTTGGTTTCGGAATGCCCACGGCAGTCGCGAATTTTATTCCCCAAGGGGTCAACGTTATCTTGCAATCGGAAAACGGCTGTCTCATGGTCGGCCCGACGCCAAAATATGGGGAACATGACAAGGATCTTGCCAATGCCGGCGGACAACCTATTTCATTAAGGCCGGGAGCGAGTGTTTTCGATTCCGCCATGTCGTTTGCAATTATTCGGGGCGGTCATGTCAATACCACCATTTTAGGAGCACTGGAAGTGGACCAGGAGGGCAACATATCCAATTGGTCAAGGTTCAAGGGAAGCGTAAAAAATATTCCCGGCATGGGCGGAGGCATGGATCTGTGCGCCGGCGCGCGCAAGGTTGTTGCCATCTTGAGGCATCAGGATAAAACGGGAAACAGCAAGGTTTTAAAAAAATGCGTTCTCCCCTTAACCGGCCGGGGGGTCGTCAAGGTGATCGTTACGGAAAAGGCCGTATTTCATGCTTCGCCGCAGGGGCTCTTATTGAAGGAAATTGTTAAAGACGCAACGGTTGAAGAATTGCGTAAGATCACGGATGCCGAATTCACCGTAGCGGGAGATCTCTGTGAATATCGCCTTTGATGTCTCCCACCCGGGAATGACACAATTCAAAACTCCCCAGGCTTTCACATCGCGGGGGGGACGACACATTGTAAAGAACCGGTAGGAACCATAATTACTGTGAACAACAAAACAGATTATTTCCACTGAGGTTGTCAAAGGGAGCCGGGAAAAGCAAATCCCGGCTCCGCCTCCTCCGCACCACCAATTCGTATCTGCTTATTAATCTTGACATTATAAGTATCATAAATTATCATCCGAGCTGTCATTGCCGGTATCCAGGCGAACCAGAATCCCCTTATCCGTGATCATCTATTAAAGAGGTGAGAGATGAAAGCTATATGTCGCAAGATTTTATTATTTGCCGTCATGCTGGCCGTCGTTTCCGCGGGTGGCTGTTCAAAAAAAGAGACCGAACGGGAGATAAGGATCGGCGGGATCTTCGACCTGACCGGTCCAACCCACGAGATCGGTGTACCCTATGCAGACGGTATCAAAAGATATATCGACTATATCAACGGAAACGGCGGAATCAACGGCAGGAAGATAAAACTCATCGAGATGGATTATGCCTATCTGATTCCCCGCGCCAAGGCGGCCTATGAACGCATGGTCAAGGAGGACAAGGTCCATGCGATCCTGGGATGGGGAACAGGAGACACGGAACACCTCCGGCCGCTTATTGCCCGGGACCGTATCCCCTTTATGTCGGCATCCTACTCCTCCAGTCTGGGGATCATAGCGGAGGCCCCGTATAACTTCCTCATCGGTGTGACCTACTCGGATCAAATGCGTATTATCCTGAAGTACATCCTTGATCAATGGAAAGAGAAAGCGCGAAAACCACGGGTCGCCTTTATATACAACGATACGGAATTCGGGAAATCCCCTATCTCCGACGGGAAAGCCTATGCGGCTGCCCACGGAATCGATATCGTCGCCGAGGAGATCGTCTCACTGGACGCCCGGGAGGCCAAGAAACAGCTCCTGAGGATAAAAGAAAAAAAGGCCGATTATGCGGTCATCCAGGAAACGACGTGGGCGGCATCGGTCATCCTGAAAAACGCCAGGGAATTGGGTCTCAACATCACGCTCTTCGGCCTTAACTGGTGTACCGACGAGAAGCTGATTGCCCTGGCAGGCGAGGCGGCGGAGGGATACATAGGAGCAATGCCTTTTCTCTTCACGGACATGCACGTCTCCGGTGTCGCCGAGATCATGGAATACAACAAGCATAAAGGGATTGACATTGAGGGTTATATATCACGCTATATCGCCGGCTGGACTACCGCCAGGGTCATGTTGGAAGGTATTAGGATGGCAGGCGATGATCTCTCCGGAACCGGCATCAGAAAAGGTCTGGAATCCATCCGTGATTTTAATACCGGAGGAATCACGGCGCCGGTGACCTTTACCGCCACCGATCATAAGGGCTGTAAAAAACTCAGGCTCGGACAGGTTATCCGGGGGAAATGGCAGAGCATCACTGATTATCTATCCACAGATTGATTGGGAGGCAGGCATGGGTGGGGCATCTATTAGAATCAAGATAACGGGAGGTCTTATTGCCCTTGCCGCCATAATGGCCTTGGGGGGATGGCTCTCCTACCATCAGCTCGGATTGATTGAAGGGCTCGTATCCACGGAGGTGATGGAAACGTCTAATGCACGCCATCTGAGTAAAAGCATCATCCTCGAAAATGAACAGATTGCCACCCTTGTCAATGAATATATCTTGACGGAAAAGAAAGGCCGTAAGTTGGAAATACGTATCGTTATCAACGACGTACTCCAAACAACCCAGGAATACATGCGACAGGTTAGCAACAGGCAATTGACGCCCATAGAAAATGATATGTTCGAAAAGATCAGGACCGTCTACTCCCAGTATCTTGAAACAATCAAAACACTTCTTGTGAGTTACAACGTAGAAGGAAGGCCGCAAAGCGAAACAATGAGAGCAGCCAAAGAATTCCAAGATATCCATGCCCACCTCATTACGCTCCTGCTGCAGTTCGACAAGGTGGAAACTGATATGATGTACAGCTCCTGGGGGTTTTTTAAGGACAAGATCCGCCTTACCAAGATCTCCATCATGCTCTTCAGCTCCATTGCCCTCCTCTTCGCGGTAGTACTTGGCATCATTATGAGCCGGTCAATCACGCGACCCATCTTGCAGCTTGTGAGGGTACTGGAACATTACGGCAGTGGTGATTTCAGCGTCAGGGCAAGGGTGAACAGCCGTGATGAAATCGGTTATTTCGCAAATAGATTCAATATGATGCTGGAACAGCTCCAGGAGGCGCACCAGCGGTTGTCCGATACCATCGATTTTCTTCCGGATGCCACATTTGTTGTGGATAAGGAGAAAAAGGTTATTGCCTGGAACAAAGCGACCGAAGAGATGACCGGGGTGCCGGCCAGGGATATTATCGGCAAGGGGGACTATGCTTATTCATTGCCTTTCTATGGCGAGAAGCAACCCATCCTCATTGACTTTGTCTTCGATGAAAACCCGGATTTCCAGAAGAACTATACTTCCTTTGAGAAAAAGGAACACACATTGTATGCCGAAACCTATGTGCCTTACCTATATGGGAAAAAGGGGGCCTATCTATGGGTAACTGCATCTCCGCTCTTTGACAAACACGGAAACCGGGTCGGCGCCATCGAATCACTCCGGGATGTGACCGATCGCAAACGGGCGGAGGAGTTATTGCGACAGGCCCAGGAGGAAAAATACCGTAATATCTTTGAGAATGCCGTGGAGGGGATTTTCCAGACAAGCCCGGACGGTTGCATCCTGAGCGCAAACCCCTCGTTTGCCATGATGTACGGATTTGCCTCGCCCGCAGAAATGATGAGTCATGTAAAGAATATGGGACGCGAACTATACCCGTATCCCAAGGATCGGGAAGCATTTGAAGCGCATCTGGAGGAACATGGCTCTATTGAGGCTTTCGAATCGGAGAGGTATCGTAAAGACGGCAGCATATTCTGGACCTCCGTGAATGCCCGGGTTGTTCGCGACCCTACGGGCAAAACACTGTTCTATGAAGGAACAGTTGTCGATATTACCAGGCGCAAACATGTTGAAGAGGAGATACGCAACTTAAACGAGGCGCTGGAACAGAAGGTGGAAGAAAGGACGAGACAACTCCTCGACGCCCAGGAGGAACTTGTCCGCAAGGAAAAGCTGGCCATACTGGGCCGGCTCGCGGGGATCGTAGGGCATGAACTGCGCAACCCCCTGGGGGTGATAAACAACGCCGTCTATTTCCTCCGGACCGTCATAACCGACGCCGACGACACCGTTAAGGAATATCTGGACATCATCAAGGACGAGATCGGCAACTCCCTGCGGATCACCTCCGACCTGCTCGACTTTACCCGCACCAAGACGCCCCAGATGAGAAAGATTACCGTCCGTGAACTGATTGACGGCAGCCTCGGAAAGTGTACCATACCCGAAAACATTATGGTCCGGGTGGATATCCCGGATCTGTTGCCCGTGGTGAATGTGGATCCCTTCCAGATGGGGCAGGTATTTCAGAACCTCATCACTAATGCCGTGCAGGCGATGCCCGCCGGAGGCGACCTGTGCATAAGCGCCGCCCGGGGCCGGGAGCAAGGGATCAATGGCCCCGATTCCGGTTTCATTGAAATCAGTGTCGAAGATACAGGTGAAGGCATATCCCCTGAGAGCATGGAGAAGGTCTTCCAGCCCCTCTTTACGACCAAGGCAAAGGGCATAGGTCTTGGGCTTACGGTGTGCACGAATCTTACCGAGGCCAACGACGGCAGAATCGAAGTGAAAAGCAGGCGGGGTGAGGGAACGGTCTTTTCCGTGATATTGCCTTTTGGAAATGGCCAAAAAGTAAAAGAACCACATTCTCCCAAAGAAGAACCGGTCCCCATGCCGCCGGAGGAGGTTATTACCGAAATAGCCGGATTAGTGGGAAGGGGAGATTATACCGGTATTGAATGTATCCTTGGCAGCCTGGCGGATGATGGATATGCTGCCTTTTGCCGAAGGATTCAGGCGTATGCAAAAACATACGATGATGAGGGGATCATCTTATTTATAAAAGGGGTAAGGCATGGAGAGGGAAGACCGGAGAGAGAACATACTGGTGGTAGATGATTCACCCTCGGTCCTTGATGTATTACGGGACACCCTTGAAGACAAAGGCTACAGCGTCTATGTAGCAACCAACGGAGAAAAGGCCCTCGCAAGGGCGGCTCAATCGATGCCCGATCTCATATTGTTGGATGTGCTCATGCCAGGGATAGATGGCTTTGAGACCTGCCGGCGCCTGAAGGCTGATGAGAGAACCCGCGATATCCCGGTGATCTTCATGACCGGACTCACGGATACGGCAAACAAAGTCACGGGCTTTGAAGCCGGGGGCGTGGACTATGTCACCAAGCCTATTGAGGTCGGGGAGCTTGTGGCACGGATTACGATGCACCTGTCCATACATGATATGCAGGAGCAGCTCAAAGCGCAAAATGAACGACTGCAGCAGGAAATTGCCGAGCGCAAACGGGCCGAAGAGGAGATCCGCACGCTCAACACCGAACTGGAGAAGCGGGTAGAAGAACGCACCGCCGAACTGACGACGAGAAACGAACAACTGAAGGAGGAAATAGAGGATCGCCGGCAGGCGGAAGAGGCACTTCGGGAATCCGAGGAGCGATACCGCGTCGCTATCGAGGGCGCCAATGACGGGGTTGCTATTGTTAAAAACGATGTCCATGTTTATGTGAACAAGCAATTCCTCAACATGTTCGGCTATGACAACATCGATGAGACGACAGGATTACCTCCCTTTTTCACGGTGCACCCCGATGATCGCGAACGGATACCCGGTTATGTCTTGGCAAGGCAGCAGGGTGAAGATATATCGGGCCGGTCCGATTTCAAGGGGATCAGAAAGGATGGAACGCCTGTATATATTGAAATATCGACCAATATGATCATGTATCGGGGTGAAAAGGCGCTGCTTGTATACTTCCGGGACATCACTTCCCGTAAACAAACGGAAGAAGAACATGCCCGTCTGGCGACAGCTATCGAACAGGCCGCGGAAGGTATTGTCGTAACCGACAAGAACTGGATTGTCCAGTACGTCAACCCGGCTTTCGAGCGCATGACCGGCTATGACCGGGACGCAATTATCAGCCAACATGCCCGTATTCTCAAGAGCGATAGGGAGGATAGGTTCTTTTACCGGAAGATACGGAACAGCCTCACCGGGGGCGATGTCTGGTCAGGGCGCCTGACATACAGGAGACAAGACGGTACATACTATTTTGCCGAAACCACGGCTTCACCCGTTCGGGACAAAATGGGGGACATTATCAATTATGTGAGCATCCACCGGGACATCACCCATGAGGTGAGACTGGAAAGGGAGCTTCGCCAGGCGCAGAAGATGGAGGCCATCGGCACCCTTGCCGGAGGCATTGCCCATGATTTTAACAACATCCTCACCGTCATTATGGGCGCGACCGAGTTGGCCCTGCGTAAGGTCGCAAAAGAGAGTCCGGTCCGGCACGACCTTGACCGGTTGCTCGGGGCTGCCCTGCGCGCGACAGACCTGGTAAGGCAGATCCTTACCTTCAGCCGTCAAACCGAGCAGGAACGGAAACCCGTACAGACTGCCCCGATCGTCAAAGAGGCGCTCAAGCTGCTCCGTTCTTCCTTGCCGACAACCATCGAGATTCGCCAGAATATTACCATCAGTCCGGAAGAAGACATGGTTTTTGCCGATCTGACCCAGATCCATCAGGTGTTGATGAATCTATGCACCAATGCCGCCCATGCGATGCATGCCAGCAGCGGCGTTCTGGACATCAGGTTATCTGCGATGGCAGCCGATGCCTTCCTTGTCTCCCTGCACCCCGATCTGGAAGTAGGACCCTACGTATGTCTGGAGGTGAGCGATACGGGTCATGGCATGGATATAGAGATCATGGAGCGGATCTTCGATCCTTATTTCACCACTAAGGCGGCCGGCGAAGGAACGGGACTGGGGCTCGCAATGGTTCAGGGTATCGTCAAGAGCTATGGCGGAGCGATCACGGTATATAGCGAACCGGGACATGGAACAACCTTCCACGTGTTTCTACCAAGGATCGAGGGAACGATCACACCCGAAAATGAGGAGGTTGACATACTGCCGACCGGCAACGAGCGGATACTCTTCGTCGACGATGAAAAGACGCTGGTTGATTTAGCGCAAGAAATGATCGAGGCTCTTGGTTACCACGTCATTGCCAAGTCGAACTGCCTCGAAGCACTGGAGGACTTCCGCGCCACGCCAAACGACTATGACCTGGTCATCACCGATATGACCATGCCTGGTCTCACAGGCAAGGATCTTGCTAGGGAGCTCATGTCCATCCGCGCGGATATTCCGATCATTTTGTGTACCGGATTCAGCAATCTGGTCAATGAGAAGAAGGCCAAAGAGGCGGGGATTCGCGAGTTTATCATGAAGCCTTATACAATCGCCGACCTCGCCAAAGCAATTCGCAAGGCGTTGGAGCAGAAATAATACCCGGCATTCGGCCAGGATGATGGGAGGTGCAGTACATGAAAGAAAAAACAAAAGTTCTGGTAGTGGACGATGACCGGCGCATGGCCAAGACCATCCATGATATCCTGAAGATTAAGGGTTATGAGGTTACGGAGGTAAATAGCGGCGAAGAAGCTATGGCCAGAGTAAAAGCCGATATGCCCGATTGCGTCCTCATGGATATAAAGATGGAAGGGATCAGCGGCATCGAAACCATGAAGCTTATCAAGGAACTGTATCCCGATCTTCCCGTTGTCCTGATGAGCGCCTACGCCACCGACGAACAGTCATCCGAAGCAAAAAATCATGGAGCATACGCAGTTCTAAACAAGCCGATAGATATTCATGCGGTTCTTTCCTTTCTAAGCATCCTCAAAAAGGAAAGGAGCATCCTGATTGTAGATGACGATCCGGGATTCTCCCGGACGCTTAGGGACATACTGCAATCGAGAGGTTATAAGGTAGAAACCGAGATTAACCCGGATAATGTGCTCAGCGATATGGACCGGGAATATAAATTGGTTGTATTACTCGACTTGAAGCTCGGCGATAAGAACGGAACGGATGTCCTAAGAAGTATACGTTCTAAATACCCAGCTAAACCTGTTATTCTGATTACAGGATACGGGGAGGAAATGGCGGCTTCGATCAACAAGGCCTTTCAAATAGGGGCATATGCCTGTATGTATAAACCCTTTGAAATTGATGAGCTGCTCGAACGTATCGTGCAAATAGACCGCGAGAAGCTCAAGGCGATCCTCGAAGGAAAATAAATATAGGAGAGAGATTTATCATAATGAGTAGGAAAAAAATTCTGATCATCGATGACGACCCTAATCTAAGAAAAACCCTGTCCGATATCCTGAAGTTAAAGGGATATGAACCATTGACGGCTAAGGATGGAACGGAAGGTTTGGAACTCCTGAAACAGGTTCCGGTAAATCTGGTGGTTATTGACCTTGGACTTCCGGATATCTCCGGACTCGACGTGCTCAACAGGGTAAAAGCGGATTATCCCGGCGTCGAAGCCATCATCCTCACCGGGAATGCGTCCCTCGATTCCGCGATCGAGGCGACCAACAAAGGGGCGTTCTCTTACCTGTTGAAACCTTACGAGATCAGCCAACTACTGCTCCATTGCCGGCATGCGCTGGAAAAACAGGAAGCTCAGGAGACGATTGTCAGACATATCTTGAAAATAGAGCGGATGAACGCCAGACTGAAAGCCCTTTACGAAGTTTCACTGGCCATCAATCAAACAATTTATATGGATGAACTCATCTCAAAGATAATACGAGCCGTCACAAAAATCGAGTTCATAGGACCTGAAGGCAAATGCACCGTATTCATTGCAGAAAAAGACAGGATGCGCCTCGTATCCCATATCGGCCTTTCTGATGCGGAACTTGAGCCCTTCATGCGCGGCCGGGTTGAGGAATACCTTGGCGGCCAAACGGCAGCAACAGGTGAGCTTATCGTTTTAAAGAATGCCATGCATGACGGACTGACGGCCACGGAACAACCCGCCGCGGCGCCCAACGGGCATATCCTTGTCCCCCTGACGACGGTGAATGGCGTTGTCGGGGTATTATGTCTCTTTGTCAACCAGGATATGGAGTTGGACAAAGACATGTCCGAACTGCTTCTTTCTTTGGGAAACCAGATCGGAATTGCCATCGAAAATGCGAAACACTATGAAGAAACGAAATCCTTTTCCCTCCATGATTCTCTTACCGGACTCTCCAACAGGCGTTTTCTTGACATTGAACTTGAGAAGAGTTTTGATTCGGCAAGAAGATATGGAGAAAAGCTTGCGGCGATAATGCTGGATATCGACTATTTTAAGAAATACAACGACACGCGGGGGCACATCGAAGGCGATAAGATTCTTGTTAAGCTTGCCGGTATCCTTCTACGGGAGACAAGGAGTTCGGATCACGTCTTCAGATACGGGGGTGAAGAATTCCTGATCATTCTTCTCAAAACCGACTTGGCGAAAGCATGTGAAGTGGCGGAAAGACTGAGAAGATTGGTAGCGGCGGAAACGGAAATCGCCATAAGTCTCGGCGTCGCCATCTACCAAGAAAGCATGGTGAATGGCGAAAACCTGGTCGAACGTGCGGATTCCGCCCTTTACCGGGCCAAGCGGGAAGGAAGGAACATGGTTGTAACGGCGGATTGACGCGGTTATCATCAGTAGTTATCCTCCCCGCGGAGTTCTTCCATGGTAGGAGGTCTGCCCGCCGGGCGGACGCGTAACTCAAGTTCCAAAAACTCCAGTATCCGGTGCCTGTCAGAGAGGGAATGGTTTACATTGTTTCAATCCACGCACCCGCGTGGGTAGTGAGTTATTGTCGCGTTTATTATCGCGTTTATTGGCTGTTATCGCGTTTCATCCATTTTGCCCCGCGACCGGTTCCCAAGGATTCTATTTTACCTTCTCTCCGAAGTGCATCAAGGATAACACGGATCATTGGACGACTTACGCCTGAACAGGCCCGGACAACGTCTCCCACGGCGAATGATGCGGGAAGTTGCTCAATGACGTCCTGCACCCAGGCTGTTTTCTCACCCCGACCTGAGCTGATAACGCCCATACGGTTTTCAAATTCTTTGTAAGCGCTCTTGAGGATGAAGCAGACAAAATTGATGTAATGCCAGGGGTCGTGTTTGCCTTCGTGCCAGCCTTCCGAGCTCAGCTTTAATGTTTCGTAGTATCTTTCCTTGTTCTGCTCGATAAGCCGTTCGAGGCTTATATATCTGCCGACTTCAATTCCCAGATGATAGCACATGAGAAGCATCAGCAAGCGGGAAACCCGGCCGTTCCCGTCGCGGAAGGGATGGATGCATAGAAAATCAAGATTGAATGCCGCCAGCGCGATCACGGGAGGAATCTTTGTTTCTCTGAGGCATTCATGCCATGATTTAATCAGTTCTGTAATGCAGGAAAGAGTTTCACCAGCCGGAACCGTCCGGAACCTGATGCTGGATGCACCATCCGGGCGCTTTTCGATGATGTCGCTGTCTTTTTCTTTAAATTTTCCGGCATCCCATATTTCACCGCGAGTCAGGCGGTGAAGTTCCCTTATGACGTCTTCCGTAAGCGGTGTCTCTAACCACTTTTCATGTATGAGATTAAGGGCTTCCCGGTAGCCACGCACCTCTTCCTCCGACCGGTCGTGAAGAAGGGATTTACCAAAAATGATCGTGCCGATACGCTTGTTATCGACCTCAATGCCTTCGATGCGGTTGGATGAAACCGTGCTCTCAATAAGGGCATGCTCTTTAAGAGATTTCAGTCGCTGCGGCGACTGACTTGTATAAAGATCCTGCTTGCCTTTCGACTCACTGATATCGGTAAGATACCACGATGTCGTGATGGGGATTGTATCGAGACCCTTAATAAACTTCTTTAAAGTCATCATGCAAGGCTATACTCCTCGATTTTTCATTAGTGGTATCTATCCAGTTTTCCCGGGATGGTGCTATGCGTGCACAAGTTCACGAATTCCCTCAAGCCTACGACCGATAACCTTTTCCGTCGTTTTGAGATCGTAGGCCGCCTGCAGGTTGAGCCAAAACTGTGGCGTCTGCCCGAATACCTTGCCGAAAAGCAGAGCCATTTCAGCGGTGACGGGCCTTTTGCCGTTGACGACATGGGAAATTCTCATTGTCGAAAGACCGACGGCGCGGGCAAGATCCGCTTGGGTCATTCCCAATTCGTCCAGGATTTCCCTGATAAATTCCCCCGGGTGAACCGGTGGAAGATTGTTCCTCGGGTTCATGGTTTTACCTCCTTAGTGATAATCAATAATTTCGACGTCATAGGCCTCGCCAGCCATTGCCGCATCGAGCTGGGTCAGCCGCTTTATGACCCGTTTCAGAACATCCGGTGGTAATCGCTTGGACTTGCCGGTGGCAAAAAAACGTTCTGTTTCAGTATCTGCAAATGTTCTAATTATGAGGGAAATCGTAAACATATTGTTTACAATTGTCAAGGCAAAAGACAACTGAAAAAACATCAGAACTTCTTGGAAATTTGTGCGTAATTGGGGGTGAACTTTTCATCGCACTTTCAGCCCATATTTCAATCCACGCGCCCGCGGGGGGCGAGACAGCATGTCCGCCCACGGCGGGGGCAGCAAGAGGCATTCACCAAAACAATAAGTTGAATCAACCAGCTATGTTACTGACCGCCCTAAAGGAGCCGGGCATGATCGGCCTAAAGGAGCCACCCGAAGGGGTTGTTTTTGGGTTTCGGGGGTTGTTAAAAGTAGCTTAAAAGACCCCTTTTGCCAAGCATTATTTTCT
>Ga0247842_10002796_pt1 | contig 24899 bp, 24 predicted proteins | sample LaCruzMarch2015__3_FD_192411 | JGI IMG/M metagenome (GOLD analysis project Ga0247842, IMG submission 192411) | Freshwater microbial communities from meromictic Lake La Cruz, Castile-La Mancha, Spain - LaCruzMarch2015_19m | ecosystem: Environmental > Aquatic > Freshwater > Lake | place: Spain...
GGGCAGAATATATCCGCCGTTCCCTATCGCGTTAAGCATCTCCGGATACCCTTGCCCCATCAGTTTTGATACCGCGACTGCCGCTCCGAGGGTACCGCAAGTTCCTGTGGGAAGGAACCCCGACAGTGTGTGCCAAGGATGCATGGCCGCTGCGGCCCTGTTGGCCACCTCATAACCTGCCACCACAGCTTCTATCAGACTGGTGCCCGGCAACCCCAGGCTTTCGGAAATAACAAATGCCGCCGGGATCACAGCCACCCCCGGATGATTACCTCCAAAGCGGAGTCCGTCCTGAGCCTCGATTGCCTCGGCAGTCGTTCCATTGATGAAAGCGGCGTTCTGCAGCCCGGTCTTAAACCCACAGCCCATTGCCGTTGCGGCCTCTGGTCCCCCGAGAGACCTCACAAAATCAATAACCTGTCGTACCGCGTCGAGTTCCAGCGACCCGTAAATGTTCGCCACATAGTCCAGTACGCAGAGCTTCGCCTTGTGCGTCACTTCAGCGGGTAATTTATTAAAAGAAAGTTGAGAGCAGAACCGTACAAGCTGTTTTGTGTAATCCATAAAGCCTCCTTGTCTCTGGTGATCTTCAATCTTGTTCTCTTATCCCGGGGAGGGGACACATGCCACGCCTCGAAACGCGGCTATACATATCCTCGCTTCTCGTATATCTGTATCATCCGGTGCGGATCGATTACTTCCCGCATCACCCGGATCTCCTCTTCCCGAGGCGGTTCGGTCTCAAAAACGTTATCGCTAACTTTGAGGTTCCAGGGAGTGAGCTTAACCACCTCGGCAACCGATGTCCCGGGATGATAGCTTTCGAGGTATGCCTCTTTTGTCTCCTTGTCGAATCGCATAACGGCCTTGTTGGTTATGATCACCTGGGGGCCGGTATCCGGCGGAAGTCCCCATCGCTCACGCGCCCCCGGGCCTTCAAGGTATCCGGGCGTCGTGATGAAGTCGACCTTTTCCGTGAGAGTCCTGATATTGTGCAGTGCGATGATGAGGCCGCGCTTCGCCAGTGATCCGATCGGGTTGGCGCCACCGGACCCGGGAAGGCGGCTCTTGGGGTTTTCGTATTTGCCGATAACCGTAGTGTTGATATTTCCATACTTGTCGATCTGGCTCCCGGCAAGGAACCCCACATCAACCCATCCGCCCTGTAAAAACATCCCGATCACATCCACCAGTCCGCCTGTCATAGCGGCGCCGGGATTGAGGCAGGGATCACCCACAGATAGCGCAGGCCTAGTAGGCCGCGCATCATAAACGCCTGATTCCTGCATCAGCATGGCACGGGGCGCATGGGTGTACCGGGCAATATTTGCCGACATCGCAGGAAAGCCGGTGCCCACTACCACAATATCACCGTCCTTGATTTCACGGGCACCGCAGCACGCCATCAATTCCGGTTTGATATAATCGTCAGGATGATTGCTCATAGGCACACCTCCTCTCTCAATAGGCGTAGGATACGGGATAGCCGTAATCGAACTTGGCCTGGAGCCCTTTATACTGCGCGTATCCAAATTTCTGAATGTAGTGTTGTATGTATTCGTTCCGGTCTTTCGGACCGAAGACCCATTCATCCATGAAAGCCTGGAAGCCCTCCACCGTGTTTGACGCCTCCTTGTAAAGGTACCCATAGGATAAATCTACGTCATAAAAACCAGGTGTATATCCGGGATGGGCACCGAAGGGCTCTTCGGTAACGGCAACAACTTTAAACGATGGGACGATGGTGCGTGAAGGGTCCTTACCCACGGTCTCGCGGCTGACGATCCGTTCGCAGCTCACGATCACCTTTTTTGCCGCGTTGGCACCCCACTTGCAATCACCGCCGATGCCCCACATCTGGGCGTTCCCGTCCTCGTCCGCCTGCTGCACGTGGATGATCGCTACATCCGGCCGGAGCGCCGGGACAAGCATCACCGGGCTTCCGTCAAAAGGGGATTTTATCATCTTGTATTTGTTTTCACCCATAAAGGATTTTATGTTCATCAGGTCAGTCCCCAACATGTCCTTCACCGGCACAAAGGGCATCCCCATCGCACCGGCCATCAGCATGAGCGGGAGCGAAAGGTTGGTATATTCTTCAACTTCTATCTTATGGGGAATTCCTTTTTCGATAGACCGCCTATAGCATCGGGCGAGGCCGTACAGACCCAGTGAGATGAAGGTGGCGATGAACCGCTTCACGCAACCCGCGCCGATAAGCATATCGAAGTCATCGGCGGCATTGCTCCTGGTGATGGTGAGATCGCGCTTTTTCTGCCGGATGATCTCGTGGATGGCCGCAAACGGAGGCCTGCAGATATACCCGCCGATAAACAAGAAGTCGCCGCTTACGACAAACTTTTGTATGGCATCAGCTGTACTCATCACCTTACTCATACGCGTTCCCCTTTGCTTATTACTATAATGTCTTCGGCATTACCCAGAATGATCGCCGTGGTGATTCCGCTTATGGGCGCATTTCAAACTCGGTTCTGCTGATGATCTCGTCCTGTGCTATATCGCTCAAACCAGTGAATTCCGCTGAATAGCCACTGACCCGAACGAACAGGTCACGGTGCTTTTCCGGATGATGCTGCGCCTCCCTGAGGATTGCCGAATCCACCATATTGAACTGCACCTGCGTGCCACCACGTTTGAAATAAGTTTTGATGAGAGTCATAAGGTTTGTCGTGCTTATATTCTTCCCCTGAAAACGCATATTAAGATTAGCGCCGTTAAACACCCGCTCCACAGGAAGCTTCACGACGGAATTCATTATCGCGGTCGGGCCAGATATGGCGTTTCCCGTCGTCGGCGTGATGCCGTTTCCGAGCACGTCTCCGGCAAAACGACCGTCCGGCGTCGCGCCGGTAAAAGCGCCCATCGTTATATGGAAACCGACGGAGAATATACCCGGCCAGAATGCGCCTCCCCGGAAGTTGCGGTATTTCGACAGAACGTCGCAGTAGTGATCTATCACCCGTGAGGCTATCGCATCGACATCGTCATTGTCGTTCCCATATTTCACAATGCGGTTCAGGAAATAGGTGCGCTTGTCCTCCGCATCCTGCCAGTCTCGAGATAGCCATTCAGTCAGTTCGGACATGGTAAATCGTTTATCTTCAAAGACTGCTTTCTTTACAGCGTACAGGCTGTCCACCACATTGGCAAAACCCATAAGTTGCACGCCTGTGGAATTATAGACTGCACCGCCCCTGGTTAGATCCATGCCTTTGTCCAGACAGCCGTCAACCATCGCCGATGCAAATGGAGAGGGGACGGTTTCAGCAATCGCTCGGTCCAGCACATCCATCCCCCGGACCATCTGGTTGATGAAATGGCGCATTTGCTTATCATAGGCGTTCCAGAGGTCTTCAAAATTTTTAAATCCCGCAGGGTCTCCCGATTCAATGCCACTCGGATACCCAAAGATATTATCAATTCCGTTGAGCAGAGCAAGCTCGACGCATTTGATGCCGCTGAACTGCACCGCGAAGGTCGATCCGAAGGTCTTACCCTGCGCGTTCGGCTCCAGGCAGCCCACCACGCCGTAATCACGCGCATCTTCTATCGTTAGACCTGCCTGCACAAGCGAACGGATGATAGCTTCATCATTGAAAAAATGCATCAGCACGCCATCGCGGTCATACTCGACAGCACTACGCATCAGCTTTTCGGGGCAATCGGCAGAAACACGCACGCCGAAATTGGGCTGCACTGTTCTCACGTCAGCGTAGGCATCCAGAGCGATATAACTCATGTCGTTGGTCGCGTCCATCCCGTCTGGTCCCACGCCGCCCACTGTGACATTTTGCGTGGTCTTGCCCTCGGTGCCCTCTCCGCCCGGGATGAAGGCCTCCTCGAGGACATTCCAGATCTCATTCGTTTTGATAAAAAGCATGGCCACGAGTTCCCGTGCCTTCTCCGGTGTCATACGACCAGCTCCTATATCTTTCCGGTAGTATGGAAATAATATCTGATCGATTCTGCCGAGCGATATGGAGTTTCCACCCGATTCAAGCTGTGAGACCAGGTGGATAAAATAAATGCTCTGTACCGCTTCATGCAGCGTTTCGGCAGGATACTCGGGAACACGGCTGCATACGCGGGCAATTTCCCTGAGCTCTGCAGCCCGCTCCTTATCGCGCTCTGCCTTGGCCATTGCCAGCGAGCGCTCGCTATAGCGCCGCGCAAAGGAGATGACGGCGTGGCAGTTGCGTATCACCGCCTCGTAAAAGAGGCCTTTTTCACCGTTCTTCTCTTCAGTGGACAGGCACGCCAGCTTTTGCCGGGCATCTTCAATGACGCCAATGAGCCCGCGGGCAAGCACTCGTGTTTGGTTCATGGTAAAATGGCCTATCCCGTAAGTGATCTCGAGCATCATGGTGAAAATGTATTTGTCCATGTCAGTCGTTACGTCTTCCGGCATGAGCTTTTGCATGCGCTCTTCTACTGTCTTCCCTTTCCAATAGGGAAGAATTTTCGTGGCAAGTTCATCCTTCTCTTCTTGTGTGATCAGTGCCCTTTGCAGTCCCCGGGTATCGAAATTTTCAAGGTCTCCCTCAATCCATAACGACTTGTTTTCCGGAAACAGGGGAGCCCCCTTGAGCTTGGATGTGCGGCACCCGACGATGATTTCGTCATCGCGTATAATGACACTGATACTGTTCAGGATATGCTCGAAGGCGAGGCTGATTCTCGTAAGCGGATGCTTGTTCCAGTTGAGCCGCATCGCATCGGTTATGTACCGGGCGCGCTCTATGCAGACTTCTTGGGGCGCCTCGATGATCTTCCAGCGGAGCGTGTCGACGCGAGATTGCGTAGGGGGTTGACGAAGTGCTTGCTGTGTACTCATAAAGTACCTCCGTTATGTCAAACTTTGATATGCATGTGGTTGACCAGTATCGCGTCCCTCATCCATCGCGGCAGGAACTGGTTGAGCGCCAGAAAGAAAGTGCTCATGAAATCAATCTGGTTGAACAAAGCCGGATTTTTCGCTTCAATCACCTTCACGATCTTTTTAGCTGCATAGGGCGGTGTCGGCGCGGTTTTGATAAGCTCGTTATCACGCTCGATAAACCGCCGGGCACGATCCCGGTAAACAGAATTTTCTGGCGGGAGTACGTGGATTTTCGCCGCAAAAGTCGTGGAAACCTGCGCCGGTTCGATCAGGGCTACCTGTATGCCGAAGGGGGCCACCTCGTATTTGAGGGAAACGACCATGCCGGTTATGGCGAATTTGCTCGCGGAATAAATCGATTCGAAAGGAAATGGAACGCGCCCCACGAGAGACGACATGGCGATGAGTTTGCCTGATCGCTGTTCCCGCATCGACGGAATGAAAGCTTGAAAAATCGCAGCCGCTCCGATGACATTGATCTCGAGGCACTTGAGTGCTTTCTCGAGATTCACCTCCTCAAAGGGGCTGAAGAATCCTATGCCCACATTGGAAAGCACCGTGTCAACATGCCCGTACTTTGCCAGTACCTGGTCGCGGAATATTTTAATCTTTGCCCGGTCGGTAATATCAATTGCATCAAGCAGATGTTTACCACCGATCTTCTTCAGTTCTTTTTCCAGCGATTTAATGCCTTCGGCATCAACATCAAAACCTGCAACAGAGTGACCCGCTGCGGCCAGCATGGTAGCCACGTGACGCCCCATACCATCGGCGCAACCGGTTATAACAACGACTTGTCCCATAGCAATTCCTCCTTCGAATTATTTCACGCAGTCATACCTTATGAGGCCTGCGCGTAATACCATTCACTCATCTGCTTCATTGATTCTTTAAAGTCCGGATAGATCATCCGGTATCCCATGGATTTCAGCTTGCTGTTATCGACAATGTAATCTTTATAGAGATATCGTACCGCGTCGAGTTCCAAGTCCGGTATCCGCCCTTTGCGCGCCGACACCTTTCCATCCACCCTCGCGACAGTCTTCACCAACCAAAGAGGTAAGTGCAAATTAGGCGGTTTGGTGCCGAAAGCCTCCGAGGCCATTACAAGCGCCTCCTCCAGTGTCGGGTGAGTGTCTTCAGCAAGATTGAACGCCTGCCCGACGGCTGCATCAAGAAACGAGAGATGGTTTATGGCGGCGGCAACATCTTCTGCCCGAATGTTCGAAAGTAATTGAGCGCCGCTTCCCGGGATCGCGCTAATACTTGATGGGCGTGAAAAAGCTTTGCCCGCGCCGTCATTGCAGCGCGGCCCGTACACAGTGCACGGCCGCGTTATAATTGCAGGGAGGCCTTCCTTGATGCTTTGCCAGACAACGTCTTCACCGTCTCGCTTGCTCCTCCCGTAGGAATCCTGAGGATTACGGGGACTGTCCTCTTTAAACGGTGTTCCCGTATAATAACCATATACGCTGGTAGAACCGACATGGATATAGCGCTTGACGCCGTTTTTCAGCGCAAGGCCGGTGATCAGTTCGACGCCTTTAACGTTGGTGGGATAAAGAGATTCATAGGGTGTGGAAAAATTACAGATGGCCCCCAGGTGAAAGATCCGGTCAACGCCGCCTTCGAACAACCGGGGAATAGTTTCAGGTTTCGTCAGGTCAGCGGCAACATATTCAACTCCCAGGCGCTCAAAAAATGATATATCTTTTCTGGGCCTGGCTGTAGCCCTGACGCGTACCCCCTTTTGGACAAGAAATTCAACTAGGTGACTCCCCATGAAACCGGCCGCGCCGGTAACGAGGGTAATGCCGGTAAATTCCATAATCGCCTCCTCAAGTACAGTAGTATTAATCCGCTACGCTGTTTCTCTTACCGCTTCTTCCGCGCTTTTTATGATTTCCTCGCTCGCATGTCGGAGCCAATCTAGATACATCTCATTCTGTTTTATGCCAAGCTCGGCAAGGAGCCGCACATATACACCACGCCGCTCCCATCGCATGTGGTTTCTCTGCCGTCGCTTCAATTGAGCCTCAAAAATTTCTATCTGCTCATCTATTATCTCCTTTGCCCGCTCATCCTCCCCGAATCCGAAGAATGCGAACTTGAGTAAAAACTGGTCTCTGATGAGCATAGGCTTCTGGGTGGATTCAGCAAGCCACCGTGAAAATTCATCAATTCCCTTTTCTGTTATCGAATACAGTTTTTTATGGGGCCCGCCATCTTCCGAAGGCGCAGCTTCCAGCATGCTGATGAATTTATCTTTTTCGAGGTCTTTCAGGTTGGGATAAATCTGTCCGAAATTAACCGACCACATGTGGCCGAAATTTTTGTCGATATGCCCCTTGATCTGGTAACCATGCATATCCGAATAATTAAGGAGTCCAAGAATCGCATATTTAATTGACATGGTTTTCCTTGTTTGTCCTATTTTTATACTGCGTGAATTTGATCTATATACTTTTTATATACCTGTCAACATATTTATTTTTTTTTATTTGTATTTTAAAGGGGGTCGTTTTTGCTGGAGTAAGAATTATTTACAATCTATTTTTACAGATTCTTTCAAGATGACTTCGTCCTATAGCACAAATCACGCTACAGGTTTTCATACTGGCGGATCTATACATTCCGGCCCATTAGTATGCCATATTGTAATATAGCTTTATATCAACTTCTTGCGGCAATAGCTTCAATTTCAATCGGTACGCCTTTGGGTAAAGCACTCACTTCAATGGTGGAACGCGCCGGTGGTTCGTGAGGAAAAAAGCCGGCATAAATTTCGTTCACGGCTGCAAAGTCGTTAATATTTTTTAAATAGATGGTTGTCTTGACAATGTTATCTAATTTTAAACCGGCTGCTTCCAGAATAGTTTGCATGTTAGTAAGTATCTGTCGAGTAGCGGTTTTTATATCGGTGATGGCCTCACTTGTTTTTGGATCAAGCGCTATTTGACCGGAAATAAAAATAAAGACGCCTGCTTCCACCGCCGTAGAGTAAGGGCCGAAAACCGGTAGTTTATCTAAGGCGATAATTGTTTTCTTCATATAAGCTCCTTCCTTATAAACGTCTATTTGCGCGTAATGACAAAAAGCGCATTCTGGGCAAACAAATTGGGCATAAAATGAACCGGTCTCGATTTCCCCAAATAATATTTCTGCTCGATTTTAATTTCCTTTTTTTCGCAGTAATCAATAAAATCACTGATAGTCAAAAAGCGAATGTTCGGCGTCTCAAACCAGTAGTAGGGCAGGGCTTCATTTATCGGCGTTTTCCCGCGAAAAACGAGAGTTAAACGGGGCGTAAAATGGGCAAAATTGGGGAAGCCTACTATTACGCGTTTGCCAACTCTCAGAGATTCTTGAATGACAAAATCGGCCTTTTTTATCTGCTGCATGATCTGGTTGAGAATCACGTAGTCAAAAGATTTATCGGGGTAATCAACCAGGCCGCTTTCAATATCTCCCTGGAGCACTGTCAAGCCGCGCTCAACGCACTGGTGCATCTGATTTTCGTCAAGTTCGATACCTTGCACGAGAGCCTTCTTCTGCTGCATCAAAAAGGCCAGCAACTCGCCATTGCCGCAGCCTAAATCTAAAACATGCGCTCCTTCATTAATGATACTGGCGATAATTTGATGATCTGTTTTCATATTTATAACTATTATTCTCTTTCAATTCCCCCTTTATAAAGGGGGATATAGGGGGATTTTATTGGCATTATGTAAAATCTCCCCCAACCCCTCTTTTACCCTAAAGGGCACGCGAAAAAAGAGGGGAGCCATAGTGATTAAGTCAATGACATTCAATCAAGACTGACATTGGCCAGGAAATTTTTTATTAAGCGTGTTTCGTCTTCAATTTCAATTAAAAAAGCATCATGCCCGTAAGTCGAGATTAAATCAAAATAAGTCGTGTAGGCATGCTTTCTTTTTAAAAGGCGGACAATGTCCTGCGACTGATGCGCAGGATAAAGCCAATCCGATTTAAATGAAATTAACAGGAACCGGACGGCTGTTTTTTTGACGGTGGGCATGAACTTTTCACCGGAGAGATCAAAGTAGTCCATGGCTTTGGTAATGTAAAGATAAGAATTAGCATCAAAGCGTTTGACAAAATTATAGCCACGATAACGCAAATATCCTTCCACCTCAAAGTCGTCAATGAATTGAAAACTTAAGTTATCGTTTTTCAGTTTTCGTGAAAATTTTTCTTCCATGGATTGATCACTCATGAAAGTGATATGCCCGATCATCCGTGCCACGGCAAGGCCTTTTTCCGGTTGACCATGTTCATAATAGTAACCGCCGCGCCAGTCTGGATCGGCCATTATTGATTGTCGAATAACTTCATCAAAGGCGATTTGTTGCGGTGAATGCTTTAGCGCCGTGGCAATTGGTATTGCGGCAATTATTCGCTCCGGATAGGCTGATGCCCATTGCAGTGCCTGCATTCCGCCCATGGAACCGCCGATAACACAAAGGAGCTTTTCAATACCAAAAGAATCAATTAAGTGCCGCTCGGCCTCCACCATATCCGCAATCGTGATCATAGGAAAATCCAGAGCGTAGGGTTTTCCCGTTTCAGGATTGATTGATGAAGGCCCCGTGCTTCCTTTGCAGCCGCCGATTACGTTTGCGCAAATTATATAATAAAGATTAGTATCGAGCGCTTTGCCCGGGCCGATCATGTCATCCCACCAGCCGGCGGTAGTTTCTCCTTCAAGAAATCCCGCAGCATGGGCGTCTCCTGATAGAGCATGGCAAACAAGTATCGCGTTTGATCTCTTCGCGTTTAGTTTTCCATAGGCCTCATAAGCCAGAGTTATCGGACCAAGGCTGCGGCCTGATTTGAGCTGCAAGGTATCGGGTGGCACAGCAAAAGTAAAGTATTGCGGCGTTACAACGCCGACAGAATCTTTTTTCATTATGTTAATTTCATCCAATGAAAGGTTATGTTACCTGCAACATTCTTTCGATAGACAGCCTTGCTTTGTCCATGATCGCCTGCGGGACTGTTATTTCATAAGTTAAATCTTCCAAAGACCACAGAACCTTTTCTAAAGTAATGCGTTTCATATTCGGGCAAGTGGCTTTGTCTGATGCCGGGTAAAAACTTTTCCCCGGGTTTTCTTTCTTCATTCTATGGATGATACCGATTTCCGTACCGATAATAAATTCCGTATCCTTAGAATTATTAACATAAGTAAGCATTTTCTCCGTGGAAGCTACAATATCAGCAAGTTCAGTAATCTGTGGTTTGCATTCAGGATGAGCCAGAACCTTGGCTTGCGGATGCAGCTTCCTGGCTTCTATAATATGCTCCGGTAAGATTCTGGCATGCGTCGGGCAATAGCCTTCCCAGGTAATAAACTTGCGTCCGACCTGATCTTCGACGTACTTAGCCAGATATTTATCGGGAATAAAAATAATTTCCTCATTAGTTTTTAAAATATTTTGCACCATTTTCAAGGCGTTGGCGGAAGTACAGCAATAATCGCACTGCGCCTTTACCGCGGCTGATGTGTTCACATAGCACAAGGTTACGGCTTGGGGATGAGCGATCTGAAGAGATTTTAAATCGTCGGCATTAATCATATCGGCCATGGGGCAGCCGGCATTTTTATCCGGAAGTAAGACAGTTTTTTCAGGAGACAATATCTTTGCCGTTTCCGCCATGAAATGGACGCCGCAGAAAATTATTATATCTGCGTCAGTCTTTGCCGCGGACATGCTAAGTCCCAGAGAGTCGCCCACAAAATCGGCAATATCATGAATTTCCGGCAACTGGTAATTGTGCGCAAGAATTACAGCGTTTTTTTCTTTCTTTAATTTGATTATTTTATCAGTAATTTCCATGACCAGCGTTTCTAATTACCTTTATGAAATCTTTATAATAAATATCCGATAAAAACAACAGCAAAAAGATATTTTGTTAGATTTATTGTGTTAGCAATTTCCCGAGGCTTTAAATCTTCATTCAATGAAATGTTTTACTTATCATTCCGTTATTCATCAAAACGAGAATAGATTGCTATGGGACCACCATGACGTATTTGGGGTAAAAACAGGGTTTATCCGTGTGGTCAAATTTCATATAGTGGCTACTGCAAGAGAGGTGATAAGCGTTTGATTGCAGTTGTTATAGGAGCGAAGAATAAAAAAATACGTTTCAGACAAACAAAGGAAATATTAGATTATGGCTTCCGGAAACTTGGGTATGATCATTATAAGTCCATGGTTGAGTCAGGGTTGCCGAATTCAGGCAAGTAACCTTTGCTGTAAGAATGACACAAAAACGATTGCAGTACGTAAAACGACCACTTTAGGGAGAGTCTGGAGCAGGATTTTGGGTATCATCGGCATCTTCAGTGTTGGCCTGTTGGACTTTAGTGGAGAAGATAAAAAGCTTGCTTCCCGGCGAAATATTTTTGCCATTGCTTATCCCGTTCCATAACCTTATTGCTTTTACTGAAACATTGAAGCGAGCGGCAACACCAGATAAATTATCATTTTTTTTGAATATATAAATACGTTCTTTTTTTTCTGCCTGCCATTGTGACATCATCGTCTCAAAACGTTCCGGAAAACCAACACCCGCGCCTTTGGGGATCAGCACTTTATATTTGCCGGCCGGTAAATAATAGCTTGTAAAATGAGGATTCATATCTTTGATTATCTTAAAGTATGTTTTTGCCGCTTGAGCAATAATATAAAGCGGGACTGCTTCTTTTACGGTTATTTCCACACGATCAAATTGTACTTCGGAATAAAGATCTCCTTTAGCGAGATTATACCCATATTTTTCGGGATTGGACATGATGATTTTTGCTGCTAAGATTCGGAAAATATATCTCGAAGTTTCCTGGTTTAAATAAAGCTGATAGTAGTTATTTACCTTTTGCATTAATAGCTCTGTCTTCAGGCCTTCTTCTCCCATGTTATAGGCAGCTGCGGCAAGTGTCCATGATCCGAAAAGAGCATAAAGATTCTTGAGATAATTTGCTGCGGCTTCTGTAGAATTAATAAGATTGCGGCGCTCATCTATATCGTTACTGATTTTCATTCCGTAGTTGTTGCCTGTACTTTCAATAAATTGCCAATAACCGACCGCTCCTTTATTGGAAGCTGCGTGAGGCTTTAACGCGCTTTCGGCAATGGCGACGTATTTCAAATCATCAGGTAGAGACTTTTCTTTCAGGACTTTTTCAATATAAGGAAAAAACCGGTTGGCGCGTTTGAGCCACAAAATCACATCATCGTTGTTATCCAGAGATAGAAGCATTTCCCGCTCCAACCTCTCTTTGATATCAGCTTCATTCAAAGGGACAGGTTCATTGCAAAAGGTCAGCGGTCCTTTTACTTTGACCGCGTCAATCAAAGTTTGTCCAACGTACTTGTGCGACAATAATTGCGCGTTGCCGGTAGCTGCGCCGGTAATGATTATAGTTATAACCACAATTAACTTTAATGCCTGATATAGATATTTCAATTTGCTTGCTCCCTTAAGCAGATTCAACACGGTTGCGTCCGCATTTTTTGGCGCGGTACAGAGCTTCGTCCGCGCGGGAAATAATTGTCTCAACGTCTTCACGTATTTGATACTCTGAAAGACCGATAGAAACGGTTACATTAAAATCAGCGCCAATGTATGGAAGCCTGGCATTTTCTATTTTGGTACGCACACGTTCAGCGCAGATAATAGCCCCTTTTATATCCGTTTGCGTCAGTACGATCAGAAATTCCTCGCCGCCATAACGTCCGCAGAATTCCGCATTGCGCAGAGTATTTTTCATCACGGTGGCGACTTCCCGCAATACCGCATCGCCTGCTTGATGCCCATGATTGTCGTTGACATTTTTGAAGTGGTCAATATCCAGCATGGCAATACAGAAGATGCCGCCGCGTGATGAACGATTTTTTTCGTAGTCAAGTAGTTCCATGACATGGCGACGGTTGTACAGACCGGTCAGTTCATCCCGGATGGCCATTTCATGTATAATCTCAATATATATTGTCTGCTGAGACTTGCTGATGCTCAGATTATGGCGAAGAGAACTAATATATCCGCCGATAATGGAAAAAGCCACCAGGACAAGGGCCAGGACACCCCATTGGAGATATTCCATATTTAGATTGACACTTTGAGGACGGTAGAGATGGAGTAAGGCGATATCGATTCCGTATGTCAGCAAGGTAAAAAGACTTAAATATATAAAACTGCGGGTATCGAGACGGAAGATACCGAAAAGAAAAACGAGAATGTAACTTAACAGCAGGACGCCACGGGCCTCGTTGGCGAAATACATGGCATACATCATCGTAAGGATGGAGACGGACATCTGGATGAATGTCAGGCTGGGATCAGCCATTTTCAGATTGAGACCCGTGCGGAAAAATATATACAGGGAAATGTTGATGACGGGAATGATGATCAGTAATCCGGCAATGGCCGCCCATTCCGTTAAGCCCACCAGATAGGAGAGATATATAAGAAAAGCGAAAAGGACGGAGGCGGCACCTGCCATGAAACAACGGCGGATGCGCAGTGCCTGTTTCGGATCATTCCTGGGGATTATGGAAAAGCGTCTAAGATTAATAAGCGTTTTATTTTGCATGATGAGAGTCTATGAGAAAAAATTTTATGAGTCAAGATGATTTATAACGCAAGATGACCTGACGCGTTCATGTCATAAGTGGTTTGTCGAAGCTTCTGTCTAAGGAACCGTTCTTTTCCATCTGGTCATCCCATAACCCCTGATTGATAAAAGGGATAACATTGGCCATATTTTCGGCGCTCAGGTGTTCCGGACGGGCGAGTTTTCCCAGGATGGTTCCGTCGAGTTTGCCAGTCTTACCGAATTCCACGCCAAGCAGATAAAAATTTGCATAGTATTTGTCGGTGAGAAAACCTGGCTGAATATCCAGCCCCTCGCAACCTCCCTTCAAAATAGAACCCAGGTATTGGCAGCCCATTCTGCGAGAGAATTTTTCGCAATACTTTTCAACATGCCGGTTGTGCGAAGTTTCAGGAAATCCGCACTGTATAACAAATCCAAGGGCAGTATTGTTTGTTTTGCCCATGTAGGGCTCAAGGATTTCGAAGAACTCTTTTACACTCCCGGGCATGGCGTCCACATATAGCGGAAATCCTATGATAACGTTCTGTGCGGCGGCGAATTTCTCCGCGAGAGCCGGAAGGCTTCGCCTGTTCTTGGTTAGGTATTCAATTTCACAACTGTTTCCTTCGGTCTCCAGGAAGCCCTTGATAAAATGATCCATAAGTCTTGCTGTGTTGCTTTTCGTCCCGCGAGGTGAACCGTTAATGAATGTCAATCGCATGAAGCACCTCCTCCACTGGTGTATCGATGAATCTGACGAAGCCCAGTGTTGATCTGACATTGATGGCTTCTCTTTGAAAAATGCCGGTCACGATGGCGATGTCTTCGGCATCGGTGAATGATTCCTTCTCCAGTAGGAACGAAATGACCGGATACTTGTCGTATCGCTTCTTATGATGCACTTCGCTGTCCACTTCCTCCAGGTGCGGGTGAACCAGGGGGATGTTCCTGTCCATCGTGTTTTTCAGCAGAGAACTTACAAAGCCCATGATCAAAGGTGATGCCAGGATCACGTGGTCTGATGCTATGTATTGTCTGGCGACTTTATTTCCATCATCCTGGATTATGCAGTTGCCCGGATTCTTGACCCAGCAGTGAAAGCAACCCGTGCAGGGATTGATCTTCATATCTCTGAGGACAAGTGTTTGCACCTCGTGTCCGGCTGACTTTATCCCGGCAAAAAGACTGTCGATGTAACGGTCGAATTCTTTTCTGTCGCTGTATGGATTACCGTTGATCAACAAATACTTCAAGGACATCTCCTCCTTTTTGTGGAAAGTGCCGGTTTTATTAGTGTGAGCTGTCGGTGTGCGCGAGATTTTCAAAGCTGGTGAATTTTTCCAGAAATGCCAGCTTGACGGTATCGGTGGGGCCGTTTCTTTGTTTGGCGATAATGATTTCCGCGGTTCCTTTTTCCGGATTGTCATCAGATTTGTTGTACACTTCATCACGGTAGATAAAAGCGATGACATCCGCATCCTGTTCGATGGCGCCTGATTCCCGTAAGTCAGCCATTTGCGGACGACGGCTGGTGCGGGATTCCACCTGGCGATTAAGCTGCGAAAGAGCAATCACCGGGACTTTCAGTTCTTTGGCCAAAGCCTTTAATGAGCGGCTGATTTCTGATATTTCCTGCTCACGATTATCGCGATAGCCGCCGGCCCGCATCAATTGTATATAGTCCACTACAATCAAACCCAGTCCCGATTCGGCTGCCATCCGGCGTGATTTAGCTTTCATTTCCAAAACCGTAATGGCGGCTGTGTCATCAATAAAAAGAGGCGCCTCAGAGAGTCTTCCGGCAGCAGTAGTCAATTTCGGCCAGTCAGTTTCGCCTAAATGACCTTTCCTCATTTTCTGCGAATCGACCTTGGCTTCAGAAGCAAGAAGACGAAACGCTAACTGCTCTTTGGACATTTCCAGAGAAAAAATAGCAACAGGGAGCTTATTTTCCATTGAGGCGAATTGGGCAATGTTCAGGGCAAAGGCGGTCTTACCCATGCTGGGTCGTCCGGCGATAATGATCAGATCTGATTTCTGCAGGCCGGAAGTCAAATCGTCAATTCTGTCAAAACCTGTGGCCACACCGGTAATCAGCTCCTTGCTGGTATAAAGAGCCTCAATTGATTTGAAAGTATCCTTGACAATTTCCCGGATGGGATAAAAGGAACGACGAACCTTATTTTGCGAGATTTCAAAAATGTTGTGTTCGGCTTTATCCAAAACCACATCAACATCGGAGCCGGTCTCGTAACAACTGCCAATAATATCTGTTGCCGAGCCGATCAGCCCCCGGAGGATTGCTTTCTCCTTAACAATTTTAGCGTAATTGACAACATTTGCCGCTGAAGGAACATTATCTACCAAAGAGGCCAGATAAGAAGTTCCGCCGACGGAATCCAGCATGCTTTTATCTTTCAACGCACTGCTTAAAGTGATCAGATCAACCGGATCTTTCTTTTCGGAAAGTTCTATAATGACACAAAATATCTTCCGGTGAGCCTCACTGTAAAAATCCTCTTTAGATAGAATTTCCAACGCGCTATGTATCGAACTGTTTTCCAGCAGAATACCACCAAGAATAGACTGCTCCGCCTCCAGATTTTGCGGTGGAATTTTGTATGAAGATGGATCAATGTCTCGCATTTTTTATTCGCCAATAACGATTAGTTTAAGTTCAGTATCCACGCCGGAAAGTAACTTGATTTTGATTTTAAATTCACCCAGTGATTTAATCTGCTCATCATGGACAATCATTTTTCGGTCAATGTCATAACCCTTCTCTTTAAGCGCGAGTTCGATATCTTTGGTTGTAACCGATCCAAAAATCTTATCCTGGTCACCTACCTTGCGGGACAGAGTGAGCGTGACATTGGCCAGGGCTAAAGCCAAATCCTCAGCAGTTTTATGCTCTTTTTGTGTTTTTTGTAAAATATTATTTTTTTCGTGTTGCAGAGTTTTTATATTTTTTTCGTTTGCTTCGATGGCCAGGCCTTTCGGAATTAACAAATTGCGGGCATAGCCGTCATTGACTTTAATTAAATCTCCGGCTTTTCCCAGAGAAGGCACGTTTTGTTTTAAAATAACCTTCATTAAAAACCTCCTTTTGTTAAATATTTAAGATGCTATATCAGTTGTCTGATCTTTGCGGAAAAATTTTCTGAAATCAACCCAGATATCAAATAATCCGGCAGTTGCTATTGGTATCATAAGAAATTGCTGAACTCCAATAAAAAAATAAAAAAGAAAGCGAAGATAAATTGGAACATTTTTGCTCTGAAAAATAAAGCTGATAATGGCGAAGCCTTGCAGTAGATAAATAAAACAAATAATCAGGAATGAATTTAACGCAAAAAAATTAACATCCTCATTTGGAATAAAATTAAGGCCGCCGGAGATAATAAAAATCCAGATAAAAAAGTCCGGAGCTTTCCAAACGGCAAGCATTGTCAGATTAGGCCTCAGGATGCCGGCATTTCTCAAAACATTTTTTCCGATAAGGACATTCAGCCAAACAATAAATATTGAAATAATAGCGATTAAAGAAGGGAAAATCATAGTGAAACCAACGGTAATATTTGCCTGATTACTTTTAATGAAATCGATATCTTCTTTTGCCAGCGGCAATTGGCTGTATAATTTTATGTTGGCATCAATTATGGAAGCAACATATTTCCGGATAAGCTGCCAGGGATGTATTGATTGCTCGAAACCGCTGTAAATAAAATAGAAGCAGATGGCCGCGATTATCAGCAGGGCAGGGTAAGCGACTACCTTTTCTACGGATTTATTCAGTGTCGCAAGTCGTGCGATGAGCAGGCCTGTAAGTCCCATGGTTGCAATAGGAAGCAGGGGATTGCCCTGATGCAATAACAAAAATAAAACAAAAAGCAGCAGGCAGGAAATAAAAAAAGCCGTTGCGGTTTTAAATTCGCCGTTAATTGTGCCCAGCGTAAAAAGAATCATAGGAAACAGGATTAGACAAAAAGACCCCAAAAAAGGAATAAAAGCAGCGGAAAAAACAAAAAAGGCAATGATTAATAATTGTTTAATAATCGAGCTTTTGAGAATTAACAAATCTAATTTTTTCAAGGCGAATAACCCGGCAAATGTTAAATTGTCTTAATGCAATGATATAACCGGAAAAGAATCGCCGGTCTTTTCCCTGAGAAGAAAAGACCGGCGGATCAGTTTTTAAGATTGCCTTTATACCAAGTCGCTGTCAAACATTAAAAGGCTGATTTCCCAGGTATAATACCAAGTAAGCTTTCAAAAATTCATATTTATTTTTTGAAAGCAACTTGGTATTATCTTCCTTCAGCGGTGACAAAAGGCATAATCGCGATTGTACGGGCACGCTTGATTGCTACCGTCATCTCTCTTTGATGGCTGGCGCAATTACCAGTGATTCTACGTGGCATAATCTTGCCTCTCTCGGTCACATAACTTACGAGAATGGCAGGGATTTTGTAATCAATTTTGATATTAGAATCGGTGCAAAAGCGGCAAAACTTTTTTCTATGAAAAAACTTTTTCTGGGGCGGTCTATTCGGTCGGTCTGTGTTAGTTATGGCCATTGTTTTATTCCCCTTTCGCCGGGATTTCTTCTTTAATCTCAGGTTTTTTGAATGAAATTCTTTGTGGTTTTAATTCTGAGGAAGGTTTTTCTTCCCTGTTTGCGCCTGAGGTATCACTTTCAATGCGAATCTGTGTGCGCTTAACTTCAGCGGCGGCAAATTCAGCATCGATGGTTTCGCGCGTGGTGGCGCCTTCTTTCTTTACCGTCATGAACTTCAGAATACGGTCGTCGATTTTGAAATTTCTTTCAAGTTCCGCGACGATGGGTCCATCACCGGCAAAATCGATCAGAAAATAAAAACCATCTTTTTGTTTGTTAATTTCGTAGGCAAGACGTCTTTTACCCCATTTATCTACCTTTGCAATAACACCTTTGCGGTCGGTGATAATTGCCTGGCAGCGATCAATCAGGGCGATAATGTCTTCTTCAGTCAGGTCAGATTTGACTATTACTACAACTTCGTATCTTTTCAAAATTTTCTCCTTTCGGCTCTAAAGCCCATGGTCAAAGCCACAGGCAAGGGGAGTCCTAAAATTTAAGATGGTGGCTTTTATACTGAACTTCCATAGAAATCAAGGATTATCTTAAGTTCATCGCTAATACTAAGTTGCTTGAGACCTGAATAATAGCTGTTTTCAGCCAAATGATCTTTGTAACCTGCTGTATTTATTGCACATGAATTTTGAAAAAGTGATAAACTTGGTCTCAAGCAACTTGGCATAAAACTATCAGGCGGCTTTTGTTGCTAACTTCAGTTTGACAAAAATCCATGGCGCGCCGGCTGAGATCCACGCTCCGACAAGAACATAGCGGATATAGCGCAAAATGTATGGCAGCAGACCTTCAGCGTGAGTGGTCATCAATCCAAAGATCACCTTCAGTCCAAAATACAAAACCAATAGCCCGATCATTCCCGGTATATAGCGCAAGATGCGTTTCCAAAGCGGACCACCGGCATCAAACCCGCCCCGTTGATTGATCCAGACAAGACCTGTAAGCAATCCGAATAGTGTTCCTGACGTGGTGAAGATGCCGCTAAGTGATACGGCATTTTTCCCATATTCTGCCCAGGCCGGCGGCAGTTGCCAGTTCGTGGTTTTTAGCCAAAGATAAGGGATGGAAGCAAGCAAAATAAGGACTAGAGAACTAAGGAAAGCGGTCAGAATTTGTTGTCCCGGATTCATCTTTTTTAGCCTGGTGGTGACAGGATTCCAGAAGCGCAGTACAAGCCACAGCAATAATGCTCCTATCAGCCAGCCGAGAATTACATCGTGCGGAAAGTGAACACCGAGGTAAAGGCGCGAGATACCGATCATCGCAATAATCAGGATGGCGATTAGCCATCCCCACCATTTGCCGATAGTGGCCGCAAGCATTCCCCAAACGCTAAACGCTATCTGGGCATGTCCGGAAGGTACGCCGAAGGAACTCTCGCTGGAATAACGGATGATATCGGTACTATACCAGAACGGACGCGGGCCATGGAAGGATAGTTTTAATGCTTCGTTGATCGAAGTACTCAAAAGGAGGATAATACCCACGCGCAGGCCGATACTTGCCTCAAGACACCAATAGAGTGCTGGTATGAGCAGTAGAAAAAAATTTTCAGTCCCGAAGAAGGAAAAGACTTCCATGGGCGTTTTCAGCCAACTGCCCATATTCTGAAAAAAGATGTTCCAGGTAATGCCGATGTTCCAGATGATTTCCATAGAGTGACTCCTTTAAAAAATATTAGACCAAGTATGCTTTCAAAAAGAGCTATGAATTTTTGAAAGCAACTTGGTATTAGACAGCTTTTTTTAATCCGACCAGAATAATAACAATTGAAATAACAAAAGTAATTGCGCCCAATATGCCGATAGGTGGGAAATCGGCAGGAGCCCCTGTAAAAGCTCTTGCCAGCAAGCTTATTGGAAGGATAAGCGAACAGGCAGCCATATAAGAACCAAATTTTTTGATTTTATCCGAAACAGAGAGCTTGTCGATGATCAAACCGAAAATCAGATTGTAAAGACAAAAAGCCATGCCATGGGAATGAGCGTCACGAAAATAAAAGCGAACCATGTCAAGCATGTGATAACCGTCTTTAATAGCATTTTTATCAAACGTCATTCCAAGCGCCATTCCTCCGGCAGCCGCGAGCAAAAGTCCGATTGCTCCAACAACAATATTTAATTTGCCAAATTTCATAAGACCGCCTCCTCTTCAAATCCATGATTTTGATAATAACTTGCTTTTTGCGAATAAAGTGTAGAAAAATTATTCCTGTATGTCAATGAAAATGTCCACAATTAAATAATCTGGTTTACTTATTCGGTCAATTACGCTATTTTTAAAATGAGGGCAGCATGAATTTATCAAAGATTAACGACAATACAAAAACCTGTAAAAGTGCTTTGCCGTATTTTTTTAAAGGCGGTTCGACCGCGATTCTTGCTGTCCACGGCTATAATGGATATTCGCAAGATCTGCTTTATGTCGGTGAAATGTTAAACAAGAAGGGTTTCACCGTTTGGATACCGCGTCTTCCCGGTCATGGCACAAACGCTGCCGATTTTCATGAAACGAGCTGTCAGGACTGGCTCAGACATATTTCGGACTGCTATTTTAATTTAAAAGCCGAATATGATAGCGTTTATCTGCTCGGTTTTTCCATGGGCGGGTTATTAACATTGATGCTTGCTTCCCGCTTTAATATTGAACGAATGGCGATGATTTCCCCGGCCATTATCAATCTGAAATGGACAATTAAACTCACACCTTTTTTGAAATACTTTGTTAAAAAACAGAAACGGGACTGGAAGGATTTATCAGATGACCCGGACAGAATATTTCTTGCGCAGGAATACTGGCGCTGGTTTTATATTAAAATGGGAGCGGAACTATTAAAATTACAGAATCTCGCAAAAAAGAGATTGCCGTTTGTTTCCTGCGACACACTGATCATTGTATCTAAAAAAGACGAAGCAATTCCTGTCAGGGTGGCGGAGTATATCTTCAGTAGAATTTCATCGGCAGTGAAAAAGACGGTCGTATTAGAGAACAGTCCGCATTGTTCAACCGACGGCCCGGAAAAAGAATTAATTGCCGATTATCTCGCGAAATGGTTTAAAAAAGAGATATAATAAATAGTTGCTTTCAAAAAAATAACTATTAATTTTTGAAAGCTTACTTGGTATTATGCCCGACAAATCAGACTTTTAATGTTTGACAGCGACTTGGTATAAGTCATAATTGATTTACTCTTTTTAATATTCCGGAAACATCATCGGTAATTATTATATCTGAAACACCGGCGATCAGATCAAACTGCTTGTCTGTATTGATTGTCCAGAAAGCAATCTTCCTGTTAAATATTTTTAAAATCCATAATATGAAATAAACTATATATTTGTTCGCAAGATCAAAAATATCTACAGGAAGGTTTAAGTATTCAGGCTTAATTCTTATTATGCCCTTGATGATGTTGGTAATGCCAATGCCTGCGTGCTTTTCGCCTAAAAGCATGCCGATTGTCACCTGACGTTCCTTAAAATAAGGGAGCAGGGCATGCTCGAATGATGAAACAATCAGGTTTTTTCTGTCCAGATACTTAAGCAGCATATCGCATATTGCCGGACAGTCAGCAGTTGTAAGCGTTTCTTCTTTTAATTCGATATTGATAAACTTATCTGCCGGCAGAAATTTGAGGAATTCTTCAAGCTCAGGGATTCTCTGACCATCCCCTACATCAACCTTTTTTAGATCAGCAAGCGACATATGCGCGACTCTGCCGCTTTGTTTGGAAACACTGTCGATCTTATCATCATGAATTATAATGTAAGAGCCGTCCTTGGACTTTTGCACATCGCATTCTATTCCGTCGGCCCCGGCTTCAAAGGCCTTCCCAAAGGCAAGCAGGGTATTTTCCGGATATTTAGCGCGGTATCCCCGATGCCCAAGGACTTTGACGCCACTACTCATGCGCCTCGCCTCGTTTAACAAACATCATTAAAATAAGCGCCAGCAGAAAGAAAAACGCGGAGAAATACAGAATCGATAAATAGCCTTCCGGATTTTTACCGCCTGCCGTGAACACATCAATCCCCAGGCCGGACAGAGGCGGAGCGACGATATTCGCGGCCTGTGAGGAAAAATAATAAAGTCCTGTGTACCCACCAAGCTTTGCCGGTGTTGACATATCAACAACCATTGGCAGAGAATTGACATTAATAAAAGCCCAAGCGCATCCGGCAAGAGAAAATAAAATCGCCAGCGCAAGAAATGCTTTGAAAAAAGTTGCTACTATAAGAATAAACATGAGGAAAAAGATGCCGAGCCGAATCGTTTTATTCCGGCTGAACTTTGTGCCAATGAGTCCCGCGGGTATCGCGGCTATTATAAAAAACAGGGAATAGAACCCGAGGATCATCGCGCCGGTGCTTTCCTTCATGCCCAGATAGAATTTAGCGTAGCTTGTAAAAAAAGTCTCGATCGTATTAAACCCGATAAACCAGCAGAATATCGCGGCCAGAACTGCAAGTAAACTTTTCTCACCCTTTACAACATCCTTTAAATTGTCTATCAGTTCGTAAAATGATTTTTTTAATGAAACAGCTTCGGCCTTGCCGGTTTCATTTGGCGTATAGGCGTCATCTTTGATAAAAATAACAACAAGCATGCAGGCAAAAAACATGAATATACCGGCGGCAATAAACGGGTAGGATATATCTTTATCGTAGAGTGGTTTCCCCGCAAAATAAACAAGAAGAGCTCCTGCTCCGCCCATGAAGTTAATAATTCCATTAGCGTGACTTCTGTATTTTGAGGGTGTTATGTCCGGCATGAGCGCGATTACTGGCGTCCTGTAAAGAGCCATTGAAAGATTCATGAATATGACCGTAAGCATCATCAGTCCGAGCATCTGAGTTTTATTGGCAAAAGGAATCAAGATGAAGAATATCATGGCCAGGGGGGCGCCTACCAGTATATACGGCCTTCTTTTACCTATCTTCGTATTTGTGCTGTCGCTTAACGCGCCGAGGAAAGGCAGCAGAAGGATGGCAAAAATATTATCAATGGTCATAATTGCTCCCACAAGCGAAAAAGGAAGCTGGAAAGTCTCCCGCAGGAAGACTGGCAGATAGGCATTATACATCGCCCAGATCATTGATACTCCAAGGAATCCGAACCCTAGAAGAAATGTCTTGCGCTGACTGAACTCAAGCTTTTTATCCATGATTAATCTCCTTTTTTCTGTATTAAAACATACCAACGATTTCAGATATTTTTTATTGCTGAAATAAACAATATCTTATCAAAATTAAAAAAACCAGCATTATTTGTGACATTTTCACGCGACCTTAACCTCTTCCAGGCGAACCAGACCTTCCTTGTTTAACACTATGCGGATGCGGTCGAAATGAATCATCTTAACTCCCTTCGCGTCGGTGTAGGAATATTTGATAACCATGTTCATGTGGTAAACGCGCGAGCAGATGGAGGTACGGATCTGCCCTGTCAAAGGATCCGCAAACGGGTATTCCACGCAGGAATCGTCGGCCTGAGTGATGAAATCCTTGATATTGAAGCGCATGATATCTTTAAGATCTTTGCGGCGGTCATGAGAACCGAGGATCTTTTCGGGGTAAAGGGCAATTTCTTTTTTATACTTAAAAACGCGTTCAGGCTTTCCATCCTCATCGATCGAGGTAATATTGTCTATCTTGCGTATGCGCGAGATATCCGGCGGTACGGACGAAGTCGGAATAAAAGTGAAAGCCTCTTTGAGCAGGCCGATCTTTTTAGAGTTGCACGGGTCCATAATTTTTATTTCACGATCGGATAACCAGCGCGTCAGGTTTCTGGAAAACAGGAGTTTGAGCCAGTCCTTGATGCGGTCTTTAAAAATATAGCTGATGACAATTATCAGCACAAAAGGCACGCTGTTCATGGTGTAACGGTTCTGGGCGTAAATAGTGGCCAATACCGCAAACAGCATCGCGAGGCCCGCGGCCAGGCCGAAGAGCACTTGAGTGAGAGTATGAGACTCCTCCAGTTCCGGCTTGAGGTAAAGTACGCTGGACATGAATTTTTTGAGCACGCCGCGCCTGTAGATGATGACCTCGTTACTCTCTCCCTCCTTGAGGACGGACGGGTAGTTCATTGCGGCACGGTAGCGCGTTTGCGCAACGACAATAGCGGTCAGCTCCTTTTCCACCCTTTCAAAAACAGCGAGTGCCGCCTTATTCCGGCGCAGCACCACAAGCAGAGAAGTAAGGTATTCCTCCATAATCAGGCTCAGATACTCATCAAAAAACTTGAAAGCTTCCCTCAGCCTTACCGGTACGGCAGGCTCCATCACTTCCGACTTGAGTGCGTTTATCTCGTCTCCCAGATATTTCAGGTCATGAAGAAAGTCCTCAAGCCCCTCGACGGCGAAGAGCCTCTTGCCCTTTTCCGGCTGTGGGATATATGTTTCCAGTTCCGCCATAAAGATCATCACGTGGTCGCGGATCTCCCCCCGGATAACGCAGCCCAGCAGCTTAAATTCGTCGTAAGCCAGCTCCACCAGGGCTGATTCCTTGGAGCCTGAAAGGATTGTGGACAGGGTTTCCTTAACCCGGTTGAGCGGCGAAGTGTGCAGTTTGGGGTCGCAAAGTTTGGACAGGCTGATCTTGGGCGTTTTGAAGCGGATATAACGCTGATTGCTGTTATAAAAATCTTCCTTAGTGTAGGTGTTGGGGCCGATGTTGAGCGAGCGGGGCACGAAGAAATAGCTCTCCAGATCATAGACTGTGTGGGAAGATTGTGGCAGA
>Ga0247842_10002798_pt1 | contig 24888 bp, 17 predicted proteins | sample LaCruzMarch2015__3_FD_192411 | JGI IMG/M metagenome (GOLD analysis project Ga0247842, IMG submission 192411) | Freshwater microbial communities from meromictic Lake La Cruz, Castile-La Mancha, Spain - LaCruzMarch2015_19m | ecosystem: Environmental > Aquatic > Freshwater > Lake | place: Spain...
AACCGGACGGACGATCTTTTTTTCTGATTTGGAGAATTCGTAAAGCATCTTTTTATGAATTAGTAAGCAACATAAAATATTTATCACGCCGGAACTTAAAGAAATCTCTCAATGTTGAATGATATTAGAGGCTAAAATTACAAAATCCTTTCTTCAAGCAAATCCTTCCAAAGGATAAATCCCTTCTGCTCGTCTGAATAATCATGTAAGATGCGACTAAAATTCACCGGCTGCGATTCAAGAAAAGCCTGGCGCCCATCATTTCGGATCATATTCAGTTGCCGGTCTATCACCTGTAGCTGGTTGCGAAGTTCCTGTTTGTCTTTTTCAATATGCCAGATGTATGTTGCTTCCCTGGTATCAAGTGTTTCCATTACCAGATGAAACTGTTCTTGCCCGGATAACAGGAAAACAAATGAAAACGGATTCAGAATAAAACGTAGTTTAAGAATATCACTTTCGTGCTTTTCGGCCAGATAACGAAGTTGCCGGTAATGGATGACCTTTTTATTTTTCAAAAGGTCCCCGAGCAGGAATATGTCACTTTGATTAATCCAGTGGGATGATTCGCCTTTTAACAGCATCATGATTTTGTCAATACTTTGACCACTTCCCAGGGATATAAGACAATGAACATGTTCAAGATGCCCATTGATAAAATCTATATATATTCCCTTCCTTTCAGCATTTTCCCTTATATGTTTGAAAATTTCCCGCCGGATCTCCCTGGTCAGGATCGGCTCGCGTTTTTTTGTTGTCCAGACAAGATGAACCCAAATTTTCACAAATCCCATAATGCATTAAGGTTTTGGGCAAAAGCCCCGTTGTGTTTTGTCTTTGAACCACGCGCTAAAGCACGTGGTAATTCATTTCCAGGATCACCATTACCGGGGTATCGCGTTTAATGTAGTTGGCTTCATTGGCTTCGGTACAGATGCCTTGCTGACCATCGAATTTCCGGTAGATGTGTTTCACAACCTCGGACAGGAAGGCGCCTGTTCCGGCTGCGGGGTCAAGAATCTGAACTTTATGAACTTCCTGTTCGACTTGAACCTCCCGCAATTTTGTGCGTTGATCGGAAGTTGCTTTGGTGACCTGCTTTTGCTTTATCCTGATTTTTGAGGTATCGGCCAGGCCTTGGGGCAAATCAAATTCACTGATCAAAATATCATCTACCGCCCTGACAATAAAATTAACCACCGGATGCGGTGTGTACCAAACGCCCCTGGCTTTACGCAATTTGGGATCATACTCGGCCAGGAATGTTTCGTAAAAATGGATGATCGGGTCGTGGGTTTGGGTGGCATTGCCAAAGTTTTTGAGCAGCGCAGCCACATCAGTAGCGCGAAAAAGATCGGCCAGGCCATCGACGATCCAGACAATGCGGCTGTCGAGATCGTACCCGGCTACATATTGAAACAGTTTGCGTAGAAAAGGGTTGGTTTTCGGAATAAGCCCGGCCGCTTCCTGACGCGAAAAAGTATCAAGCGATGTATCGTGCAACCGGGCGGCAAACATTCCATAGGCAATGGTTTGAGCATAGATGTCGGCAAATTCTTTTGGTTTAATATCATGGATGAGGATCTGCCTGAACGCCGTGAGCTGGTCGCGAAGGGTGATATTGGCTTCATTGACCATGCTGAATTCTTCAGGCGATTCAACATCGGCAAGAGCATTTTCAATTAAAGTAGCTAAAAGTTTTGCTTTTGCGGCCATCATCTCAGCCAGTTTTTTAGGACTTTTGATGGTTTGACCCAGATAGGCACAGAAGTCTTTGATCAGGTTTTCGAAAGCGGCAAAATTTTCGGGCAGTGGCGCAATCCGGCCGTTTCGTATTTCGGCGATCTTCAGGGAAGTTTTAAATTCACCCTCCACGTAGAGATGAAAATCGAGATAATCTGTAATGATGAGGTTATCGAGTGATGCACGGTAACGGTCGAATTGTTCGACGAGGGTTTTGCTTTTCAGATCGACGCCAATATCTTTTGCCTCGATATAGCCGACCGGAATATTCTTTCGGGTGAGGATGTAATCGGGCGCGCCGCAAGCCACGCGCGAAGGTTCGTTGGTTACCTGCACGCCCTGGGCCATGCACTCCAACAGGCTTTGCAAATCGCCACGATAGGTATGTTCAGTGGCTATTCCGGTTTTGTACCGGCGGTTCAGGTTTTCGAGGTATTCGGGGATGTTCATGGTTTGATTCTCATTTCAAATGTAGGAAAAGAGAATGAATCCATGGTCAAAAAAGATAAAAGAGTCGGGCAAAGGACAATAATAATATCAATGCCTTTTTACTTCTGATATTAAACAGATTTTACTGGCTCAGTATCCCAGAACGAAAAATTTTATAGGCTTACTGTTTGATAATTTTGACGGTTTCAGCCTTGTCTCCTGAGATTACGCGAACAAAATATACTCCGACTGGTCTATCTGACAATGAGAATTCATGTTTATACTGGCCATTGAGTAATTTAGTCAACACCTTTTCACCGGCAATTCCATAAACTTCCACTGTAACCTTTTCAGCCGGTGTTGTATCGACAAATTCAAGATTGAATTTATCGTTGGTAGGATTGGGATATACAGTAAACATGGAGGCAATTAACGCATTTTGTGATTTTATCTCTTTGGATAATTCTTCCAAACCTCCGCTTGATGTGAAAATTTTCTGTGGAATGTTCGGGAAGAGACATGGATCGGATATCACGGTATGCAGATACCCGCCTGATTGCACCGTGGTACCGGGGAAAAGCTGAATATGTTGACTTGACACCATGATGGCGCTTCCTCCGCTTTGAATAGCGAAGAATGCCCCGCTACCAGCGGCGCTGATTGTTTGGGTTGCCTTATAGGTGGCAGACTGACCGTTACAAACCGTGATGTTCGTCAAGGTGTTTTGCAATGGAACCGTTTGCACAATGCTATTCATGTAATAGGTCGCCGTGGGTGTGTCGTTCATCGGATCGCCGTTTTCATCGGCGTACTCGCAATCGCCACCGTTATTTGAGGTGTTGTTGAAGGTTAATGAAGTTGTTCCATTTGAATAAGCAAACGTAAGGGTGACCAGTGAGGCGCCATTGGAGAACGTTCGGGGCGTTATTTCGCCCCAAACCACAATGATCTTGTGCAGGTTTGCCGTAATATGCACATCGTTTACAATCATTGTCCCCAGGAGTGCATTTGGAACGAACGAAGAATAGGTCATTACTGTAGGGTCGTATTCGATGCGTAAACTGACAGATGAAACATTGGTAAAGTTCGCGACTGTTACCGGGATTGCAATGGCTCCGGCCTGACATAAACCGGCGCTGCCAGCCGTGGTGATTGGCGCATCGCGGGAAAAGGCCTTGCCGATGGTGAAAAACAGGAAAAACAATATGAATCCGATTAAAAGAAGATGGTGTTTTGATTTCATGATGATGGTTCTTTAACGATTAATTTATTTATAAGCGCCTAAGCCTGTGTTATCTCCGCTTGGTTTTTTGACCTCACCCCCTGACTGCTACTCCTGGGTTTCTTGACCTCACCTCTTGACCGCTACTCCTGGGTTTCTTGACCTCACCCCCTGACCCCTCTCCTCAAGGAGAGGGGGGAGAGGTTTGGGGGGGTGGCTTTTTCCCCTCTCCTTGAGGAGAGGGGTCAGGGGGTGAGGTATCTTTATTTAGCGCTGATCACCAGCTTTTTATAATAGTTTCTTGCCAGATTAGCTGTTGAGCCGATTTTCACCGTGTATACACCCGGAGGCAGTGTGTTTAAGTCGAAGGTTCGTTTGAAGGCGCCTTGTGCGAGATCTTCCTGAAGCAGGATTCCGATTTGCCGGCCCGTAGGATCGATAAGGCTGATGCGGATATGGTCGGAGACCAGCAGGTTGAATTCAACAGTTAGTTTCTCTGCTGCCGGGTTGGGATAGATCATGCAATTTTGCAATGATGCTGCCGGATCATCCGTTCCATTGGGATTCAAAGCCAAAACCACAGGGGCTGACAGGGTACAAACAAAGGGTTCGCCCCATGTATCGGCCAGTTCTGACTCATTGCCCAATGACAGAGAAAGTGATTGCCCATCATCAATTGCTTTGTTTAACCTGAAGCGCATCGTCAGAAAGACTTCATCCCTGTTCAATGTCACCGGCTCAATTTCCGACCAGGCCACCCTGATCTGATCGCCCTGAACATGATAGGTAAGCGCTTTATCAGCCATGGAGAGATTGACCAGGGTCAGGTGATCAGCAGGATAGGTGAAGACCAGCGAAATGGCGCTGGTTTGCAGCTCCTGCAAAATACTGATGGGCAGGTCAAACTCCTGGTTTAACCCGGCTTTAACAGCGCCGTTTGACACAAGGTTAATCAGGGCTAGCAACGATTTGCCTGTTTCAGGAATGTTGGAACCATTCACATCGCCAACACAAAGTCCGTAGAAGTTGGCAGTTACATCGGCTCCGGCCACGATCACAGTATCTCCTCCAATAGTCTGTTTGGCAAAGGTCCAGTTACCCCGCGTGAAAGAGGTATCCAATCCTGCAAAGCGGCGTTTCACCTTCAGTGCATCCGTCCCGTTTATTGAATTGCTAAGGTTCACATCGGCCGCCAGCAGTCTTACCGGTTCAGTGAGGAGCTCCAGGCCTGCAAAGTGCCTCTGGATCTTTAACGCATCGGTTCCATTGATCCCGGCCCAGGGTTTTGTGGTTGAACCATCGAGGGTATAGGTGTTGTTTTGTACGATGGGGAATTCATAGTACCCACTCACATTGGTGGAGGCTGAATCAATTTTGATTGCGTTGAGTTTGAGATAGACCTTCACGTTATCGAGGACTGTACTAGCTGAATTATTATAGTTGAAATTACCGCTCACCTTAAAGCCAGCCTGAAAATGAACATCGCCATTGATGTAAAACTGATTGGTGGGTAGGTCATACAGCGGGTCGCCAAGTTTATCGGCATATTCACAATCGGCGCCGCCATTCGACACATTATTCCAAATCAAAGGCGTTGTTCCTGAAATATGGGTAAAGGTCAGATCGACTATTTTGCTGTTTGCCGGAAGTGTTTTCGGATTGATATCGGTCCATACCAGGATTATCTTGTGCAGTGTTGCCGATAAATGGATATCATTCACAATAAGCCCTGCCAACACCGGATTTGGATTGACGTTACCTGTGTAGGTCAGCAGTGTTGGGTCGTAATCCAACCTGAGCGAGAGGCTGGTGATGCTGTCGAAGTTGGTCACGGTGACGGGAATGGTTACCGGGGCATTGTTGGGAACCCCTTTCGAGGAAGCTGTTGTGATGGGTGCAAACTGTGCAGGGGCGACTTCAACCGTTATGTACAGCGTTGATACCGGCCCGTCGCCGCAACTGTTCTGAGCCTTTACGGTAATATTCCCCGATGTTGCCGAGGCGCCAAAATTTACAGCGATCGAATTGGTTGTACTCGCGCCGGTTGCTCCGGGAGGCAGTGTCCATAAATAGGTAGTGGCGCCGCTTACCGGCGTTACCTGGTATACGATTCCGGTTGAACCACGAAACACGGTGGCAGGGCCTGAAATGGTTCCGGCTGAACCCGGGATTACTCCTTTATAGACAGCAAGCGACGAAATGGCGCCATCTCCGCAACTGTTATGTCCTTTCACCGTTATGTTGCCCCCTGTAAATCCAGCGCCGAATGTAACGTTTATAGAATTGGCAGAACTTGATCCGGTGACCCCTGTCGGCAATGTCCAGATGTAGCTGACAGCATTGGCAATGGCCGCAACTGAATAGACCCCGGATGTAACCGATGGACAAATGAGGGTAGCTCCGGTAATTGATCCGGCGGCTGAAGGCAGTAAACCTTTGACAATGGTTTTAGAGGATTGGGTTCCATTCCCGCAATAATTGTGACCTTTAACGGTAATGGCGCCTCCGGTGAACCCTGCGCCAATTGCCACAGTGATGTTATTGGAGCTACTTGAACCAGTCATCCCGGTGGGCAATGTCCAGATATAGGTCACTGCGCCCGTAATGGTGGCCACCGAATAAATTGCGCTTGTCACCCCCGGGCAAATGGTATCACTCCCGGTGATAACGCCAGCAGCAGCAGGGATTTGACCTTTTATGATCATCAGTGAGGCGGTTGTTCCATCTCCGCAACTGTTATGACCCTTCACGGTGATGTTCCCACCGGTAAAACCACCTCCAAAAGTGACCGTGATGGAATTTATTGCGCTTGATCCTGTTGCGCCGCTTGGCAATGTCCAGATATAACTCGTTGCATTGGTAATTGCTGCAATTGAATAAGTTGCTGTTGTAATTCCTGGACAGATGGTATCTTCGCCTGCGATGGCGCCTGCAGCGAGGGGCAAAGGATTAACAGCCAGGGTCATCTCATTTGAAAAACCGGCACATGTACCTATGCTGTCTCTCACCTTGTAGGTTCCCGCTGTTGAAACGATCAATGACTGGCCTGTTGAGCCCTGAATTTTTACATTATCCTTATACCATTGATGAAAATAGCCTGTCGAGAAATTTGAACTCAGGGTAACCGTAGTTCCCTGACAAAACGGATTGCTGCCGGTTAAGGACATCACCGGCGATAATCCGCTGGCATTGACAATCACGTGTTGTGATTCTTGCGGACAACCTGCCGCATTATAGACCACACAATGAAAATTACCTGATGTAATGGCAGTATAATTTTGTAGCGTGGCGCCATCAATGAGTGCATTATTTTTGTACCATTGCCAGGAATATCCTGTTCCTGTTGCGGCTGTTAGTATCACACTTTGTCCCGATGCAGCGCAGAAAGTAAGCGGGCCGGAAGTGGTTATGGTTGTTGATGCCATCGGAACCACAGTTACATATCGTGCATTCGTATAGAGTGAACCATAATTGATAGTGTCAGTAATGAAGGCTTTATACCATCCAGAGGCAACGGGGATATAGTATCGTTTGGTTGCCCCTGCCAGAAGCACATTGTCTTTGAACCATTGATATTTATATCCATTTCCCTGGGTTGCCCAAAGGGGCACGCTATCGCCCACACAGAAGTTGGTATCAGATGGAATTGGCAGGAAATTGTTAACTGAGCAAAAGTTATCAACTACCGTAAAGTAGGGTTGGTAGATGTTCAATGATTCTGTAAAATCACCTCCTACATATACCTTGTCTTTATATAGAAACATGGTTCGTACAAGTCCATTCGGATCCACATGCCATATTTTAGAAGCTCTTGATGCGTTCGGTTTTATCACAAAGGTGTTGATCATGTTGTAATAATAATTGTTTTTAGTGAGCATTAATCCTCCGGCATATATTGCGCTGTCGGCAATGGTCAGGGCATGAATTTGGTTACTCCAAGTGACCGGGTTCAAACTCAATAAAGCATTTGTTTTGACATTGTATGAGGAAAAATTCTTCCTCGCCTGACCCCCGATATTCTCGTATTGCCCTCCAATATACAATCTGTTATTCCTGAATGCCAGGGCGTTTACCTGGTTATTGGCATTCGGATCAAAAGAATTGAGGGTCATGGTGGATATTTTGTAGGATGCCACCCTGTTTCTTGTAGCACTGCTTATGGAGGTAAAATCGCCGCCGACATATAAAGAATCGCCACCGATCACAATTGATTTGACGGTATCATTCGGCGTGGGCGCCCAGGTTGTGGAGGTGCCGTCAGAAATCTTCACGGCGCTTAACCTGGGTCTTGGATTGCTCCCGATATTGGTAAATGCTCCACCTACATAGAGATAATCGCCTTTGGCTGCCATGGTCAATACCGAACCATTCACATCAGGGTTCCAACCCGTGACATTCCCATTCATCTGAAGCTGTACAAGTCGATTGCGCGGTATATATGAACTTGTTCTGGGGTTGTATATTTGTGTAAAATCGCCCCCTAAATACATAAAATTTCCAAACGAGTATATTGAACGTAGAATCCCGTTGGGATTTGGATTCCAATTTGTCATAACTCCGGTTACAGCGTTAATCGCCGCAGCATTGGAAATCCCCAAACAATTAACACCGAAAATACTCCCCCCTGCGTATATAAAACTCCCATATGTTGCAATAGCTGAAACTTTTGCTATGTTCCCATAGGTCTTTATATTAATTAACATTGGGTTCCACGAAGTAAGTTGACCCCAATTGGGATTTGGAAGTGGGTTAAAATCAAAAGAACATAATCTATAACGCTCCACAGGCATTCCTGATAAGAACCTACCCCCGACTATCAAATTATTTTCAGAGACTCCAAGGGCCAAAACTGTGTCATTAATTGTAGTTGATGTTGGTATCCATGTGGTAATATTTCCATTGGTATTATTTACCGATGCGAGCCAATTTCGAACACCTCCTCCAATATTATGAAATCCGCCGCAAACATAGATATCACTACCGATAAAGGCAAGATCGTGAACAACTGCATCAGGGTTGGGGCTCCAGGTATCAAGGGTTCCTGTAGCAAATGTGTAAGATGCCAGTCTGGCTCGGGGAAGTCCTGATATAGTTGCAAAATCACCGGTAACATACAGCTTACCCGCATTGGGTATCAGTTTTTTAACTACAGCATTGGGGTTTGGGTTCCATGTTGTAGCTAAAGCAAAAGTAGTATCAACCGAGCCCAAATAGTTCCTTGATTGCCCTCCCAGACTGGTAAAACTCCCCCCTGCATATACTTGGTCGCCATAGACCGCAATGCCCGTTACCGGTGAATTAGGCGCTGGATTCCATGAGGTGGCTGCGCCTGTGATTTTATCAAGCATGACCAGGTATCCGCGTGTGACATCACCCATCTTGGTAAAGTTTCCGCCAACAAACAACCTTGTTCCGGAAACAACAATTGACTTTATTTTCCCATTCGGTAATGGCTTGAATATCGTATCCAGTTTCTTGTCATTTTTTAAATGGGCTAGGTATCTGACACTATCTAAACCAACTTTTGTGAAGTCACCCCCTATATACCAACCCCCGGCGCCATCAGAAACCACAAGGTCGATGGGGCCGTTTACCCTTGGCATATAGGTGGTGTTTTGGGATCGTGGCAATTGAAACAGAGCGCCATTACCTGTAACTCTTGCCATATAATCAAACTGCCCACCCATATAAACGGTATCTCCTTTACGATAAATGGCTTGAACCTTACCATTCGGGGTATAGATGCTGTCATTATAACTTTGTGAAACAAAAATTCCGGTTGTATCTATGTTATTCAGCACATAATTATTGGTTTGATAGGCGATGATCTTTTGGGTCGTTTCGCCGGTGGACCAGCGATAAGGTGCCATTGAGGAATTTGCTGTCAATATTGGGAAAAAGGGAGATGGTGAAGAGAGGTTGTTATCAGTCATTGCTGTATTAGGATATGCATAAAATCCTATTTCATATAATAAATGGTCACAAAAACCAGGGGTAACATATTTCCAAAATCTTGCCTGTGAAATTGAAAAAGAATACTCTGCCCCAAAACCGATACCTGCCTCAACAATTACACTCGTCCATGGACCATTTGTGCTTTGAGCATAATACAAACTAAATATATTTGGAAGTTGACAATAAGCTCCCTGCGGATTCATAGCATAAAGTTTGAATTTTGTGATACTCACTGGAATTCCAAGGTCGTAAATAATGTATCTCCCTCCTCCATTATTCCAAGAAATATATGCATAAGTAGATAAATTATTGTCGCAACTATACTGTGGATTTGAAGCATTTGACCCGCAAACCCACTGAGGATCATTAGTGAGCCATGCTTGCGAAAATCCCGGAAGACAAAGAGCCCACAGGATGAACAGGAAAAATAGTTTTGTTTTCATAAGATTTTTTTAGAATTGGAGAACCATGTGATTATTCCATGTTTAGCCTAAAAGAAACGTTAATGTGGACTTCACCGTCGTGATGTTTATGGATATTAACATTGATACCTTTTGATTTGTTTATAGTTCCATATCGCGGGACATTTTCAAAGGAATTTGGCAATTTTTTAGCCATTTCTTCAAAAAAGTCGAAAAATTGGTCAAGCCTGATTGATTCTGGTTTAATTGGCTCATGATTAATGTTTTCTGAAATTTCTGGAGGATTTTCTTTGGAATTTGACTCAGGCTCGGGTTGGAAAGCCAACGTGATCATGACCACAATGATCCCGAAGGAGATTAATCCAACTACTGCATTTAAGCAGGATAGTATTTTCCCGAAAATAGTAAGTTGAACTTCACCAACATTACCTGTCACTGTGTTTATGAAAGTAAAATAGAGCCAATTCCAAAAGGATGAAGAGTTCTCAACGCAGGTAATCAACAGACTTGAGAGCAAAACGTATAAAATAAAGATCAGAAATGCAATCAGTATTGAATTAAGATTCAATTTAAAATCTCTGATAACAGCCTTTCTACCTTGAACGACTAATGTCATCGGCTGAGGATTTGAATTTTCTTTTTTGTTTGGCATAGAATGAAATTTTAAGAGTTTGTTTTATTTTTGTTTCTTTGGTTTAGTTGCAGTTATGATAAATGGGCACAAAAAAACAGCGTGGCCAAATTGCCTACGCTGTTCCTGAGGCCCGACCAAGAGCCCGACAAACAAGTGTAAAACAACGACCACGCTTTCACGTGGCGTTTTGCTTACTCTCCTGTTTGTCTCAAGAAATTTGGTCGGTTTCAGGTACAGAATTCGGCTAAACGCTATATTTTAAGAAGGGTTTTCTACATGTTTTTCAGGGTTTTAGCAATAGGTTCGTTCATAAAAAAGCAAAGTTACATTAAGTGGCATCTCAGCCGCCTGGTACGATTCTGATTTTCGGTCTTCTTTTGGCGAAATATTCCTTAATCTGTTCAAAATCCAAATCAGCAATTTCCCGGCTTATTTTATCCCGGGTTTTCCGCATAAATTCAACAGCATCAAATTCCTTCTTCTTTTTCGTTTTCATAATTAATCATTTCTTGTGGCGACCGGATTTCAAGCATCGGATAGCCGAATTTTAAATTCACTGAGTTGTAACCGCGAATTCTTCTATAATTCACTATGTGTTTGAAATTCCAACTAATCAACACATCCGCCCTGTTTGTTGTCGCTAAGGCAATATGAATACAATCATCCCTGCTTGTTTTACCAACCACATTCTCGGAAATATATTTATCGGCAAGTTCAATCGCTTCAGGAGTGATTTCAATAAATTCGATAACAGTCCCGGGCAACCCAATTACAAAATCTTTTACACTTTGTGGTGCCTTCTCCAATTCGTTTTCTGTCAATTCGGAATACAGAATTGTAACGTTTTCCTTGAGTATTGCATTAAATAAAAGCCTGGTAATGATTTCAAACTCTTCATCAAAGTATCCTCCGAAAACCGATGTGTCGATATAATACTTTTGTTTCATTATAATCAAAGTTAAAAAATTTTCTGATTTATATTATTTTGGATCTGTTCGGTTTCAAAAACAGAATTCGGCTAAACGCTATATTTTAAGAAGGTTTTTCTACATGATATTCAAGGTTTTAGTAATTGTTTGTTCTTTGTTGATATTTGCAATTATTTTGTGTCGGTTTGTTCCTGGTTTACAAGGTCGGCTAAATATGCCTGCATCAGGTTGTAAAAGGCCGTTGCTTCCTGAATTGCATGGGCGGCATCCTCTTCTGAAGCATTAAAACCAATCTCATAGTCCGACTTTTAACGAATATCCAGCATTTTGCTAAATGTTCGAAACACCGATTTATCAAAAATTCCGGGTACAATAAACTGTTTCCCAAACTGGACGTTGATTCCCTGATGGGTATAGGTCGAAATGTTTTTGGTTAACAGGGCAGCTTTTGCGGCATGAAACATGGCATAATAGGAACGTGAAACAGCCGCTTTATATCGGCGCTGATTGATTAAGACCTCTGCATCCTTCAAGCATTCCAGCGATGCAGCCAATGTTAAGATAACTTCATCGTTCATAAGAGAATTCCTTCTTGCTTTACATTTTGATAAAAAGAAAACCCTGAATTTTCATATTTTTCTCTGCTCACCGGATTGGTTGACAGATATTGCTCATATTCAAGCACCAGATCTGTTTTAATCCCGGTCAGATTATCAATTTCATTCATTTCCGATTCGATGCTGTCGAGCACTACCAGAATATCAATATCGGAGCCTTTACGAAAATCACCCCGCGCATAGGAACCATAAAGTACCAAGGAATGCAGGCGTGGCCCGTAGTAGTCACTGACCCGCTTTTTAAAATTTGCGATGATTTCATTAATAACCTTCGATTTTTCGGGAAGTTGAGTTTTCATAATGGATCTTTATACCCAAAGGTACTCGTTTTTGTTTTTAATTCACTCAGGCATCACTTTTCGGAATCCAATTTTTCCCTGTTCCAATTTCTTCCTGACCTCTTCGGTGGTATGTACTTTCCCATCCTTCACATACTGTAGTCCCTGGGCAACTTTGTCGGGAAGAATTAATCTTTGAACCACCTCATCAATTGAAAGAACTTCATCCGGGAGGTTATCAATAGTTTTTCTGATCGCTTCTTTACGTAATATATTTTCCGTTCATTCGAATTTACCCTTTATTTTTTGTTATTGATTGGCTTGTATTTCATACCGGTTTCAGAAAACATTCCTCAACAACGCTCAAAAGCAACCCTAACCATACACAAACCTTACTCATGCATCATTCTGATATTCAATCTCCCATCAAAAGCGGTAAGGTTGGTTTGCCATAACATATTTTGTCCTGATTTTGAGTATGTTAAATGTAATAATAAAAAATAATATCCATGCAACAATTTGAAGAAATATTTTTCACAAGGTAAAATGGAGAAGGATTATGAACTGCGATTTTGCAAGGAATGCACTGATACGAGGTGGTTGATTGCGATTCTGTTTACCTTTTGAAATTTGGGAGGAGGCTGAAGAAGAATCCGGTTAAACGCTATATTTTAAGATGGATTTTTCTACATGATAATCAGGGTTTTAGTAATTAGTTCGTTCAAAATTACTAATTATTTTCTTTCATTACTGCCGGAATTGATGAGCCGCGCCAGTTCATCCTTTGTGATGTATTCAGTTTCAGACTTAGCGTAAATTGATAATAGGAATATTTTTGACAGATCAATTATTAAATCAATTTCAAGATAGGTGATTACTCCTATACCCCCACGTTTACCACCAATGTGTAAGAACTAATTCTGCTAAAAAGGAGGGTAAACTTATGCAAAGACGGATTGATGTGTAAAGATATTTGCGATATCTATACAAAAGAATGTATATTTGTAAGGATTATGTAAAATTCTATACAATATGACAGTTTGGGGATTAACCGAATTACCAGTCGAGATAGACTTAGAAACAAAAAAGGTATTAAAGGCATTGCCTTCCGCTCACGCTGCACTAGCTGAGTTGAAAGGGATTGCTTCGACCATTCCCAATCAGACTATTTTAATTAACACTTTAGGACTTCAAGAGGCGAAAGACAGTTCTGCCATCGAGAATATAATAACGACTCACGACGATTTGTATAAATATAGTTTGAACCTTAATGTATTTGGATCTTTGGAAGCGAAGGAGGTCCAGAATTACATTACCGCGTTAAAAAAGGGATTCGAACTCATAAAGAAAACCGGTTTGTTGACGAGCAACAGTATACTGTTAATTCAAGAAGTTCTTGAGGATAATAAAGCCGGGTTCAGGAAACTTCCTGGAACAACATTGAAAAATTCAGCGACAGGAGAGACCATCTATAAGCCGCCGCAGGATTACGATGAAATTGTGAGATTAATGTCCAACCTCGAGCGTTACATCAATGATCCTGACATGCAAGGTTGTGACCCCTTGATTAAAATGGCCATTATTCACCTTCAGTTCGAGAGCATTCATCCATTTTACGATGGGAACGGGAGAACAGGCCGGATTATGAATATCCTTTACTTGATTCTTGCGGGCTTGCAAAGTCTACCGATATTGTATCTGAGTAAATATATAATCAGGCACAAATCTGAATATTACATGTTATTGCAGAAAGTGAGGGAGGAAGCCTTGTGGGAGGATTGGATTTTATTCATGATAAAGGGTGTTGAGGAAACGGCGAGGGAAACCATAGCGTTGATACTTAACATCAGAAAGTTGATGCTTGAATGCAAGCACCGTTTGAGGAACAATTACAAGTTTTACAGTCAGGATTTGTTGAATAACCTTTTCAAGCACCCCTATACAAAGATTGAATTCGTTGTGAACGATCTGGGAGTTTCAAGATTGACTGCTGCAAATTATTTAAACAAGCTTGCTGATGATAAAATGCTTAGGAAGGAGAAACTTGGAACTGGTAATTACTATATAAATGAGGCTCTTTTTGAATTGTTGGCAGGAAGATAAAACGCACTGCTGGCACACGTTTACCTTTACCCTTGCTTTTGACTGAAATCCTGATTTTGTAAGCATGCTGGCTAGTGGCGTTCAGAGGTTTATGATGGTTATGTAGTTAATTTAAAGCCAGGTTGTGTTACTGGTTTAAACGCTGTATTTTAAGATTTTTTTTTACATGAAATTTCTGATTTTATGATGGTTAACCCCTTTGTTAAGCAAATCTACTTAAAAATATTATAACATTTACCAAGAGGTTGGGGGAATATTTTTTAATCACAGCCATATTTATAAAACTACCGGCCGGCTTCTCCAGGGATTTTTGTATGGTTTGTATTTGAATCTCAATTATCAAGTAATTGTATGAAAAAAAAGTCATGAAAGTCAGAAATACCTATATTGCGATTATTAAAAAAGGAGAGCAGGGCTATTATTTTTGCCGGATGGCGCAAGTACCGGAGCCCATGAAAATTACCATTGGCCAAAAAGTGACGCGTCGTAAAATCGTTTGTTGATAAAAAGAAATAATGGATGAATAATTTCTGACACAGAAAAACATCCAACGAGACAAAAACAGCTAACTTTGTTATAACTGTGCGGGGAAGTTCGTGATTGTTGTATGCAAAGAATTGGATCAATCAGATGGTTTTAACATTACAGCTTACCCGACAAATAAATTATCAGGATTTGAAAACGGAGGTTGTTATGGGAACAGCAGTAGTGAAAGAGATCAATACAGTAATCCCTTCTCAAGGTGCTCTGTTATTTCTGCCGGCAATGTATCTGTAATTGCCATTCTTCACAATACCAGAAACCCTCAGGTTTGGAAAAACCGGATAATAAAATGATCCCGGGATGACATTTATTTCAGATATACACAGGAAAACATCCTGTCTTCAATGATGAAAAACATTTTCAGACCTCATTATCCGGGCATGTGGCGTATATTTTCCGGTATCATATTTTTCCTTTTAATAATCATATTTCCTTATGATGTCAGCGCCCAGGTGAAAACAGGAGCCGACCAGCATGAATTATATTATCCGATGCTTAAGGGAAAACGTATCGGGATCGTAGCCAACAATGCCTCTGTGATTGGGGACTTCAATCCTGTAGCAGGTGGTCTCAACATCGTTGACCTCCTTGTACGTGACAGCATCCTGGTAACCCGGATATTTTCGCCGGAACATGGTTTCCGGCTGAATGCAGAGGCCGGAGAGCTGGTTGGCAACCAGGTTGATTCAGCCACCGGCATCCCGGTTGTTTCACTGTATGGGAAACACAAGAAACCATTGGCCGGCGACCTGGCCGGTATCGATGTGATTTTATTTGATATCCAGGATGTCGGGGTACGGTTTTATACCTATATTTCGACGCTTGCTTATGTGATGGAGGCCTGTGCTGAGAGCAGCATCCCTTTGATCGTGCTCGACCGGCCCAATCCGAATGGTTTCTATATTGACGGGCCGGTACTGGAAAAAAAATATTCTTCGTTCGTTGGCATGCACCCGGTTCCTGTGGTGTATGGCATGACCATCGGAGAGTATGCCCGGATGGTGAATGGCGAAAAATGGTTGAAAAACGGGCTGCAATGTTCGCTCCGGGTGGTTCCCCTGGCGAATTATAGTCATCAAACGCGTTACATTTTGCCGGTCAGGCCTTCCCCTAACCTCCCGAACCAAAATGCCATCTTTCTGTATCCCTCGCTCTGTTTTTTTGAAGGAACCGTGATAAGCGTTGGCCGCGGAACCGATTTTCCCTTTGAGGTTTATGGACACCCGGAGATGAAAACCGGATCGTTCACTTTTACACCAAAAAGCATCCCGGGAACAAGTCTGCATCCTCCCTTTGAAGGGCTGACCTGCCGGGGAACTGACCTGCGCGGGTATACACGTAGAAACCCCGAAGGTGCAGCTATGATAAACCTGGAGTGGCTGCAGGAGGCTTACCACGATTGGCACGGCAAACCGGGGTTTTTTAATGGTTATTTCAATAACCTGGCCGGTAATTCAAGGCTGCAAAAACAGATTATTCTTGGTAAATCTGAAAAAGAGATCAGGGAAAGCTGGCAAGCCGGAATCGAAAAGTTTAAGAAGATTCGGATGAAGTATTTGCTTTACGAATAGATTGAGAGGGCGGAGTAAAATTCAAAATTCAAAAGTCAAAAGTCAAAATTGAGCCTACTCCGAAAAGGCAATTTAACGGAAAACCGGACACTGAGCGAAGTCGAAGTGTCCTTATTGACAGGTGTTTGCATCCTTCGACTCCGCTCAGGATCCAATTGATCGGACTTTTCGGAGCAGACTCAAAATGCAAAATGCAAAATTCAAAGTGCAAAATTTAAAAGTTAAAGTGCAATTTGTAATTTGTAATTCGTAATTCGTAATTATTTTCTCCCCGGATAAACCTTCAGTCCCTCTTCCATGCATTTCATGGCACCAATCAGATCGGGTACATTCAGAACGTAGCTGATACGCACTTCATCCCTGCCACGGCCGGGGGTTGAATAGAAACCGGTTGCCGGGGCAAGCATCACGGTTTGACCCTGGTAGTTGAAATCCTCAAGCAGCCATTGACAAAATTTGTCAGAATCGTCGATGGGCAATCGTGCCACTGCATAGAATGCACCTCCCGGGTTGGGGCAGAAGCAGCCCTGCATTTCATTGATCGACTGAACAACGATATCGCGGCGTTTGACATATTCGGCGAGTACCTTTACAAGGTAGCTGTCGGGGGTGTTCACCGCTTCTTCACCGGCGATCTGGCCAAAGGTTGGCGGACTCAACCGTGCCTGGGCAAATTTCATCGCGGTGCTGATGATCTCTTTGTTGCGCGAGATCATCACCCCGATACGCACACCACAGGCGCTGTATCGTTTTGAAATAGAATCGAGCAAAACGACATTCTGATCAATTCCTTCGAGGTTCATCACAGAATAGTGCTGTTTGCCATCATAGCAGAATTCCCGGTAAACCTCATCGGCGAAGAGATAGAGGTCATGCTTTTTAACGATGTCGCGCAACAGTTCCAGCTCTTCCTTTGAATAAAGATACCCGGTTGGGTTATTTGGGTTGCAAACCATAATTGCCCTGGTGCGTGGCGTAATCGCCGCTTCAACAGCACTCATGGGAGGAAGACCAAATCCATCTTCGATGAACGATTCAATGGGTTTGACCACAACGCCGGCAGCCACGGCGAAGCCATTGTAATTGGCGTAAAATGGCTCGGGTATAATAATTTCATCTCCCGGATTCAAACAGGTCATCATCGCGAAGAGAATACCTTCAGATCCTCCGGTTGTGACAATCATCTCCTCAGGAGAAACGACAATGCCAACCTTTTGATAATATTCGGCCAGTTTTTTCCGGTAGGAGAGTATCCCTGCCGAATGGCTGTATTCAATCACCTTCAGGTCGGTGTTCCTGATTTTTTCCATGACATTCGGCGGAGTTTCGATATCAGGTTGCCCGATATTCAGGTGATATACTTTGATCCCCTTCTTTTTTGCAACATCTGAAAATGGAACGAGTTTGCGGATCGGGGAAGGTGGGCAGGCCTGGCCGCGAAGAGAAATGGTTGGCATAATTTTATTTTTTATAGAATAGGTATTGCGGAAATCTGTTGGTTGTTAACGGGCTGAGGCGGGAAGTTAGAAGTTAGAAATTTGAGTCTGCTCCGAAAAGGCAATTTAACGGAAAACCGGACACTGAGCGAAGTCGAAGCGTCATTATTATCAGGTGTTTGTATCCTTCGACTCCGCTAAGGCTCCAGTTGATCGGATTTTTCGGAGTAGGCTCAAATTTGTATTTTTCACTTTGCATTTTGATTTTTGCATTTTGCACTTTGCATTTTGCATTTATTTCGAGATCGGTGTCGCTCCCTGATCCCCGGTTTTCTCTGGCAGGGTTGTGGCAGGCTTTGCAACAACAGATCCTTTGATCTGTAAAACCACACGTGAAGTTTTGCCGTTTGAGGTTATCGTCACAGTTTTGTTGATGGGGCCTATGTTATTTGTATTGTAGGTTACTTTGATCACATCGTTTTTACCGGGAAGAATAGGTTCCTGCGGCCAGGTGGGCACAGTACAGCCACATGACGACTGAGGCCTTGATAAAATAAGGGGTTCCTTTCCTGTATTGGTGAATTTGAATTCACAAGTACCATCAGATCCTTGTGTGATCGTTCCATAATCATGAACGGTTTTCACGAATGTAATCTCAGCCGCATTCGGATTTGAAGGTTGCTGGGCTGCATCCTGGGCCGTTGCTGAAAAGGAGGTAAACGCTAACAATACCAACGAAAAAACAAGCTTTTTCATAATTAAATTTAATTTTGTTATTGATTTATAATTGCAGGTTAATTTGTGCACAAAAATACAAATTAATTGTCGAAAAATTTGGTAGAAATATCAATTATAAAAAATAGTATCTTTGCACGTTTTTAAAACTTAACCTATTGACAGAGCCAGTTCAAAAGATTAAGGAGCTTGACGGAAAACAGCTATACTACTCGTTTCTTGCCGGCGCTCAACGGATTTTCGAACATCAAAAACTACTCAATAAAATAAACGTTTTTCCGGTTGCCGACGCCGATACCGGAACGAATCTTGCTTCCACAATGCGCTCCATAATGGACGCCATCATACCGACCGATAATCTGAAGCAAACGGCCGTGGCCCTTGCCGATGCTGCGCTTGTTGGCGCACGTGGTAATTCCGGGATCATATTTGCCCAGTTCCTATATGGATTCAGCAATGAAATAAAGTCAAACGCCACGATCGACATTCAATCGTTTGCTGAAAGCATGAAAAAAGCCGTAGCATACGCCTACGATGCCATTGCCAACCCGGTTGAAGGAACGATACTGACAGTTATCAAGGCATGGGCCGATTACATTTATTTGTTGAAGGATCAGTACGACGATTTTATTAAGTTATTGGTTGCCGCTTACAGCAAAGCGCTTGAATCGCTGGCTGCCACCACGAAAAAGTTGGAGGTTCTTGCCCGTGCGCATGTTGTGGATGCCGGCGCCAAAGGGTTTGTTTACTGGCTCGAAGGGATCAAGGATTTTTTTACCCTGGGGGCTGAAAAGTCATTAAAACGTTCAGTGGAAATTGTCGCTGACGCGGATGAAGCAGTTGACATGCCGCATGATGTGATCACCTTCAGGTTTTGCACCGAGGCACTGATCAACGGCCAGGATCTTGATAAGCATAAAATGCGGAATTACATCCAGCATTGCGGCGACTCGATCGTGGTGGCCGGATCTCCCCAGAAAGTAAGGGTTCATATTCATACTGATTTCCCGGCAGAGGTGTTTTCACAATTACAGCAGTTTGGGAGCATCACCTACCAAAAGGTGGATGATATGGTGATGCAGAACGAGATACAGTTTAACCGTATTTCCGACATTGCCCTTGTTACCGACTCATCCTGTGACCTTCCTAAAGATATTATTGATAAATACCAGATTCACGTTGTGCCGTTATCGGTGCATTTTGGGGAGACTTACTTCCTCGACAGGCTGACCATCAACCCCCCGCAATTTTATGCGATGCAGGAAAAATCGGAGGTGAATGCTTCATCGGCGCAACCTGCTTCCAAGGAGTTTCAGAATAAATTCGAATACCTGGCGACCCATTATAAATCGATCATCGGAATTCATATCAGCCAGGCATTGAGCGGAACCTGTTCGAGCAGCGAAAAGGGTTCGATGGATGTGATTTCAAGAACCGGATCCAGGATTGATGTTGTGAATTCAAAAACGCTCACCGGCGGCCTCGGACTGATCGTTCTGCGGGCAGCCCGCGCATTGCAGGATGGGGCTTCCCACGAAGAGGTGGTGCGGAAAATGGAGGAATGGAGAGATAAGGCGATGGTTCGCGTGAGTGTTGTGACATTGAAATATATCGTCCGCAGCGGCAGGGTAAGCCCATTGAAAAGTTTCGTTGCAAAAATGCTTGATCTGAAGCCGATCATTGAGATTGACAGGGAAGGGAAGGCAACCCTTTTCTCCAAGTCATTTACTGAAAAGGGCGGCAGGAACAAGCTGATAAAAAACATTGCCGGAATCATCAAGGGCAAGAAAGTCTGGGAATATGCCATCACGCATGCAAACAATGCCCCGGCTGCACAATGGTATGCCGAACAGATGGAAAATCTGACTGGAAAGAAACCTGTATTTATTGATCATGCCTCTCCGGCCATTGCCGCCAATGTCGGACCGGGGATCGCCTGTATTTCGCTGATGCTGGAGTAAGTTGGCAAGGTGGCAAGTTGGGAAGTTGGTAAGTTGGCAAGTTGGCAAGTTGGTAAGTTGGTAAGCTGGTAAGTTGGTAAGTTGGGAAGTTGGGAAGTTGGGAAGTTGGGAAGTTGGTAAGGTGGTAAGTTGGTAAGCTGGTAAGTTGGTAAGCTGGTAAGCTGGTAAGTTGGTAAGCTGGTAAGTTGGGAAACATTTGAACTTGTGAAGCGGATCGTTTCTTAAAATCGTAATTCGTAATTCGTATAGCGTAAATCGTAAATTCTTTTTCTTTGCTTGATTTCCAAAATATCATTCTCGAGGTTGCCCTGGTCATTGTCTTGTACATGACAATTATTTTTATTCTGGCGTTGATCAGGAAGGACAATTCAATTGTGGATGTGGCCTGGGGTGCGGGTTTCATCATTGTCACCGTATATTCGATCATACAATCGGGGCAGGTTGATCTCCGGAAAATGATTGTCAGTCTTTTGGTGCTGCTTTGGGGGTTGCGACTCTCTTTTCATATTTATGTCAGAAACAGTGGAAAAGGGGAGGACTTCCGCTATAAAGCCTGGCGTGATACCTGGAAGTTATTTTACGTTCGCAGTTACTTCCAGATCTTTATGCTCCAGGGACTTTTTATGTTGATCATTTCAGCCCCGGTCTGGTTTATCAATTTTAATTCATTCAGGCCGATCGGATTATGGGATTCGCTTGGCCTGGTTGTTTTTGGTTTTGGATTCATGTTTGAGGTTATAGCAGATTACCAGTTGGCGGAATTTAAAAAAGATCCATCCAGTAAAGGGAAAATCATTACCGCCGGATTATGGTCCGTTTCGCGGCATCCCAACTATTTTGGCGAAGCGCTTGTATGGTGGGGAATCAGTTTTTATGCCCTGAGTTACCCCCATGGCTGGTATACCCTGATAAGCCCTTTGATCATCACATTGCTGCTTCGGTTTGTTTCGGGCGTGCCCATGCTTGAGAAAAAATATGAAAACCATCCCGACTGGAAAGACTACAAGGCCAAAACTGCTGTCTTTGTTCCATTCATAAAATTTATGTGACGCGTCCCTGGCCTGTCTTCATCTCCTTCTAAGGGAGAGCAGAGAGGAGTCATTTAATCAACCTCTTCAGTGTGCAATATTTGAGTCTGCTTCGAAAAGGCAATTAAACGGAAAACCGGACACTGAGCGAAGTCGAAGTGTCCTTATAATCAGGTGCTTGAATCCTTCGACTCCTGGATCCAGTTGATCGGACTTTTCGGAGTGGACTAAATATTATATACTTGCTCAAAGGAGTTTATTACACCATGAGTCTACTCCGGAAAGTAGTTCATAATAAATATAATGTGGCTAAAGCCATCAATATCAAACATTTTTGTAAACCCGGACTAAAGTCCGGGGCAATAGATAGTCAATCGTAAACCCGGACTAAAGTCCGGGGCAATAGATAGTCAAGCGATTGCATTATTACCAAATCAGTTGCGATACTTTGCTGAGTAGGCTCAACTATATATTTCTCAAAACAAAGCACAATACCGAACGAGCAATCTGAAAACCAATTCATGTTACCGACCATTGTATATTTAAAACCGCCACTCCTTCTCCTCAAAGGAGATGGAGGATGAGGTCATTTATCACATATCCCGGAAAAAGGAGATGGAGGATGAGGTCATTACTATTATATCCGCTTCAACTCTTCGTTATAATCATGCTGTAAATCTTCATGCAATGTTGTAATGGCCTTGTTTATTTTCAAAATCTGGCCTTCATATATTTTACTGAGCGCCTGGCCCGGGCGCAACAGGATGCCCGATTGTTTAAGCTGAATACAATAATAAATACGAAGTTCAACCTCTGTTGACTTCTGACCGGAGTACCGGATATACTTATTGGTAATTCTTAAAATTTTCCGGATACTCTTTTTCGCAAAATAAGGGCTGGCTGTGCTGACCCCGGCGAACAGAATATCCATTTCGTCTTTTATCCTTTTAACATATTCCGGTTCATAATTTGAATCAAACAACAGGTAGCCCAGTAGTTCTTTGTTCTCATTTTTATATTTTGCCAATCGGATACATATTTTCACCAACTCAGCAGAGGGCATTGACGTAAGTTCGCTTTTAAGCTCGTGTAAGGATGGAGATTTCATTATGGGAAACAGTTGAACCTGACTTTTCGGAGCGGGTACGGTTTTAAATGGTAAATTTAGCAAAGAAAACGATCATGGCCATGCAAAACGCGTTCAGAATTTTTTTGCAGACTATCCGGGCTCATTTAATCATTGAGCCTGTTCCGAAAAGTCCGATCAATTGGATCCTGAGCGGAGTCGAAGGATGCAAACACCTGTTAATAATGACACTTCGACTTCGCTCAGTGTCCGGTCTTCCGTTAATTTGCCTTTTCGGAGTGGACTCAATCTTAAATCGTAAATCGTATATTGTTATAATTCCCGTCTGAGAATATTTAATATTTTAGCCAAAAAATTCAACTATGATCCATGAGGCGCTGCTGAATCCAAAAAGTATCGTTGTTGTTGGTGGTTCCAACGATGTTCAGAAACCAGGCGGAGCTGTTCTCCGGAACCTGATTGACGGAAATTTCAGAGGAAAACTTTATGTAACCAACCTGAAGGAGGTCGAAGTTCAGGGCATACGAAGTGTGCATGATCCTGCCATGTTGCCGTGTGTTGATCTTGCCATCATAGCCATTGCGGCGAAGTTCATACCCGCTACGGTTGAACTTCTGGCGCATACAAAGGAGACCAGGGGATTTATTATTTTATCTGCAGGGTTCAGCGAGGAAAGCGACGAAGGCCGCGTCCTGGAAAAAGAGATTGTTGATACCATAAATGCGGTTAGCGGTTCCCTGATAGGTCCGAATTGTATCGGGGTGCTCACCCCCGCTTACCACGGAGTTTTTACGCAACCCATTCCAACCCTTGATCCCAAAGGATGCGATTTTATTTCCGGTTCCGGTGCCACGGCTGTTTTTATCATGGAGGCCGGTATTCCGAAGGGACTTACCTTTTCGCAGGTGTTTTCGGTTGGCAACAGCGCACAGCTTGGCGTCGAGGAGATCCTGGCACATCTTGACGAGAGTTTCGATCCGCGCACAAGTTCGAGGATCAAACTGCTGTATATCGAAACAATCTCAAAGCCGCAGATGCTGCTGAAACATGCTGCATCGCTGATCAGGAAAGGATGCAGGATCGCAGCCGTGAAAGCCGGATCATCCGAAGCGGGCAGCCGGGCGGCTTCATCCCACACAGGCGCCCTTGCAAGCCCTGATGTGGCGGTGGATGCGCTGTTCCGCAAAGCCGGCATTGTGCGGTGCTATGGCAGGGAAGATCTGATCAGTGTTGCTTCTGTATTCACCTTCCCTGAACTCAGGGGAGAAAATGTGGCAATCATCACCCACGCAGGAGGTCCGGCTGTAATGCTTACCGATGCCCTGTCGAATGCCGGCATGCAGGTGCCCCATATTGATGGCCCTGATTCCCGGGAGCTCCTTTCACAGTTATTTCCCGGTTCGTCAGTTGCCAATCCCATCGATTTCCTGGCCACAGGAACAGCACAACAATTAGGCGCCATTATCGATTACACCGATCAGAAATTTGACAATATTGACGGCATGGCTGTTATTTTCGGTACGCCCGGACTTACTCCCGTGTTCGATGTTTATGATTTGCTTGATCAGCGGATGAGGTCTGCCCGTAAACCTGTTTACCCGATTTTACCTTCAGGACTCACCGCGCACAAGGAGGTGAAGGAATTCATCAGAAAGGGAAATGCATTTTTTTCCGATGAGGTCCTTTTCGGCAATGCCCTTGCCCGGGTTTACCATACGCCCGGGCCGGCATCAACTGCTCCTGAATTGCCTGAGGTTGACCTGGGAAAGATCAGGGACATTATTGATAACTCATGCGATGGTTACATTTCACCGGCGGCAATCCAGGGTCTCATGGATGCCTGCGGGATACCACGGGCTGGTGAGGCAGTGGTCGCCACAGTGGATGATGCAATCAAATCGGCTTTAAAATTGGGATTTCCTGTGGTCATGAAGGTTGTTGGACCGGTACATAAATCTGATGTTGGCGGGGTGGTTCTGAATGTGAAGGATGCCGATGGTGTTGCCCGCGAGTTTAACAGGATGATTGGCATCAAAGATACCACAGCCATTCTCATCCAGCCCATGCTTTCGGGTGTGGAGCTGTTCATCGGGGCCAAGTTTGAACCATCTTTCGGTCATCTCATCCTGTGCGGACTGGGGGGCATCTTCATTGAAGTATTGAAGGATGTGGCTTCAGGTCTGTCTCCACTTGCG